>Ga0079305_1002509_pt1 | contig 15591 bp, 7 predicted proteins | sample LMS_cellobiose_e_FD_79183 | JGI IMG/M metagenome (GOLD analysis project Ga0079305, IMG submission 79183) | Rumen-fistulated moose microbial communities from Alaska, USA - LMS_cellobiose_enrichment | ecosystem: Host-associated > Mammals > Digestive system > Stomach > Rumen fluid ... | reverse complement strand
TTACCGGCGTTTCCGGGTCGGGCAAAAGTTCGCTGGTCTTCGACACCATCGGACTGGAGTGCAAGCGGCAGATGTATGCCGCCTTTCCCGCCTATCTGCGTTACCGGATGCCGCGTTACGAACGGCCCGCCGCCGAGGAAATGCGCAACCTGACCGCCGCCGTCGTGATCGACCAGCAGCAGATGGGCAGCAATCCGCGGTCCACCATCGGCACCGTGACCGACATCGCGCCGCTGATCCGTCTTCTCTTTTCCCGCATCGGCGAACCCCATATCGGCGCGGCCATCGATTTTTCCTGTCAAAGCACTTTCGGGGTCTGTCCCAACTGCAGCGGTCTCGGCGAAAAGCTTACCGTGGACGGAGACCGCATGGTCGATCCCGAAAAATCCCTGAATGGCGGCGCCGTGCTCTTCCGCCAGTTCTCCAAGAGCAACTGGCAGTATATGATCTACACCCAGTCCGGGCTTTTCGACAACGACAAGCCGGTCAAGGATTACACTCCGGAGGAATACCATAACCTGATTTATGGCCCGGCCGAAAAAGTCCGCGTTCCCTTCTATCTGAAAACCGGATTGGTTTATACCGATTACGAGGGACTGGTCCCGCGTTTCGAACGGCTCTATATCAACCGCGACCTCACCAAACTGCCGTCCGTCAAAATGGAGGAAGTCAACCGTTTCCTGATCAAGGCGCCCTGTTCCGAATGTCAGGGCACCGGTCTCAGCACCAAAGCGCTTTCCTGCCGGATCGACGGACGCAATATCGCCGATTATTTTTCCATGCAGATCCGGGATCTGGTGACCGTTCTGCGGGAGATCGACCATCCGCTCGGCACGCCGATCGCCCGGCAGGCCGCCGAAGCACTGCTGAAAGTCGCGGACATCGGACTCGGTTATCTGCCGCTGTCCCGCCGCACCGACACCCTTTCCGGCGGCGAAGCGAAACGGCTGAAGATCGTCCGTTCCCTCCGCAGCAGCCTCAACAACACCACGTTCATCCTGGACGAACCCAGCGCGGGCCTGCATCCGCATGACGTCGAACAGCTGAACCGGCTGCTGCGCGAACTGCGCGACCATTACAACACGGTGCTGGTGGTGGAACACAATCCGGCCGTCATCCGCACCGCCGACCAGGTGGTCGATCTCGGACCCGAAGCCGGACGCCGCGGCGGCGAGATCACTTATCAGGGACCGCTCGAAGGTCTGCTCAGGACCGACACCATCACCGCGCAATATCTGCGGCGGAGGCTGAAAATCGAGCGGACGGTCCGGCCCTGGAACGATGCCTTCCAGATCAGCCATGCGCACCGGAACAATCTGCACGATGTTTCGGTCCGGATCCCGAAAGGCATTCTGACCGTGGTGACCGGCGTGGCCGGTTCCGGCAAAAGCACCTTGATCTGCGAAGAATTTGCGCCGTTCTGCGAAAATGCGGTCTTCATCGACCGCAAGCCGGTCGGCGGTTCGATCCGGTCCACTCCCGCCACGTATACCGGCTGCATGGATATCATCCGGCAGCTGTTCGCCAAAGCCAACGGCGTTTCGCCCGGCATGTTCAGCTTCAATTCCGAGGGCGCCTGTCCGGTCTGTCACGGCAAAGGCGAAGTCACCCCCGACGTCGCGTTCGCCGATCCCGTGGCGATCCCCTGCGAGGCCTGTCATTCATCCCGCTACAGCGAGGAAGCGCTGAAACTGCTTTATCACGGCAAGAATATTCTTCAGGTCCTGAATATGACCGTCCGCGAGGCACGGGAATTTTTCGCCGGACAGCCCCGCATCGTCCGCCGGCTCGAGACCATGGTCAACGTCGGTCTGGGCTATCTGACTCTCGGACAGTCCACCGACACGCTTTCCGGCGGGGAAAACCAGCGGGTCAAACTCGCCGAGGAACTGCATAAGACCGGACATGTTTTCATCCTCGACGAACCCACCACGGGCCTGCATGCGGCGGACACGGCCAAACTGCTGGAACTGCTTCAGCAGCTGGTCGATGCGGGCAATACGGCGGTTGTCATCGAACACAATCTGGAAGTGATCGCGGCCGCGGACTGGATCATCGACCTGGGCCCCGGCAGCGGTTCCGACGGCGGACGGGTGATCTTCGAAGGTACTCCCGCCCAGCTGCTCGAATGCCGCGATTCATACACCGCCGAAGCCCTGCGGCAGGAAACGGCTTGGGATTGACTTTCCTCAGTCTTCGCTGAATTCCGACGATTCCAGTTTCAGGACTTTGCTGTTTTCCGTGACAGCCCGGACCGTGCTGTCTTCAAAGGCGGATTCCGCTTCCGCTTCGATATCGAGCTTGACCGTGACCTTTATTCCCGGTTTCGTGGTAAACAGTGAAACCAGTTCCGCGTAAATATTCTGGCATTCGATCGGCCCGGTCAACGGACTCAGTGAGACCGAGCCGAAATAACTCTTGTAACGCTTCTTCGGCTGAACGCCAGGACCAGGGCCCGGTCCGGGGGGCGGCTGCGGTACCGGTTGGGGATTCGGATCCGGTTGAGGATCACCTGGGCCGGGAACTGGAACCGGCTGATTTTTGGCGGCTTTGTATGCCTTTGCAGTTTCATTCTCGATCAGCAGGGCAGCATCATCGATTGTGATCGTGAAGATTTGCTCCCCGTATCTGAATCCCAGATATTTATCTCCTTCCCTGCCGTCCGCAATGCCGAAGTATTCGCCCTTCCGGATGCCGTCGATCACGGTATTCACAAAGACATTTTCATCCGCCAGCCGCGGCATCTGGTAATAGGAGCAGCAGTCTTTCCAGACTTTTTTGGCGGAGATCTCTTTGATCCCCTCTTTGAAATAATACTTTTCCAGCAGCTGTTTCAGGAACAGCGGCGACCATTTCTGAATGATCTCTTCACTGCTCAGCAGGAGTCGTTCCACGTTGACTGCAATACTCCGCTGGCTCGGTTCGACGCTGAGCCGCTCCACTTTATACCCGACTTTATTATTGCCTTCCTGAACGGGAATCAATACATGCCGGTAACACTCGCGGATCTGGTTGTCAAGCACATTGCCTGCAATCTGCTGCGAGGTCTGGGCAGTCCGGATCTGGAACATATCCAGATTCATCCGTCCGCTGTCGATATCGCTGAGGATATCCCCCCAGGCCAGATAAATCCGGCACTGCTCCATCAGCCGCCCGAGAATATTCAAATCGGGCGCCAGGAAAAACAGCCGGTTCCGGAACATGCGCGGCTGTTCCCCCCGGTTTTCAAGGATCGCCGTCGCTGAATCGAAGGCAATTTTCTTGTTGCCGGCCGAATAGGCACAGCTTGAGTCCGGCGGCAGGACCACCAGACGCGGTCCCGTCCCGATTTCATCCGGAACATCGGAATGAGGCGTAAAAACATGCACCCCGGAGAACAATGATCCGGATCCGATCATCTTCCTCGCAAACTCTTTCAATGTTTTATCGAACTGCAGACTGTCGATTTTTCCCTTGCGGCTTTCCATTTCCCGCCGCAGATTCGGACGCGTGTCGAACCGGTAGCGGTCATTGTCCGCAAAAAGATAATGCAGTTTGTCGCGCAGACGTTTCAGCACATCCTCGTAAACAGCCAGCGTCTGACCGGGTATGGCGCATCCCAGCAGGATCCGCTCCACTGTAATGCCCTGTTTCCGGGAACCGGAGGAAGCCGGAGCGCTTCCCAGAAAGATCGTCCGGGCTGCACGATGGGCCGCCTGTATGCTCCCGAACCGGGTATCGGCACCGTCGATCTTGGCGGATTCCGAGTCCGGTCCGTCGATTTCCGATTCGATGACCGGGTCCCAGCCGGTCGGCAGATATACCGTGCTTTTATTCCGGACATTCGTATCTTCCAGCGGAATGGAGCCGGGCATGATCATCGGGTCCTGATTGTTGGAATTCCACAGCCGGTGGATGATGATCGCCAGATACTGCAGCACGCCGCGCGTCTTCTGGAATTTATCCAGCGTGGACCAGTCCTGATAGAGCCGGTCGAACACTTCCGGATGGATCGGATACGATTTTTTCAGCCGTTCCGCATACGTGCCTTCCTGGACTTCCGGAGGGAGTTTTTCCTTGTTTTTCCGGTAATAGGAAACGTATTCCCGGCACACCGCTTCCATTTCCGCATTGTCTCCGATGGAGTCGAACAGTCTTCTGCGCACGATTTCAAAAGATTCACTGGCAGACACCGGCTTCCAGATATTCTCCAGCCGTCCGAAATATTTTTCCAGCGTGTTCAGAACCGTCCGTCCGAAAGTCCCGACCGCTTCCGTATCAGATTCCGGCAGGGACGCCAGCAGCACCGCGTTCGGCACAGCCTTGACGCTCTCCGTCAGCGATTGAATGAAACTCATATTGCTTTCCAGCGTTCCGCAGGGCAGACGGTCGGCTGTATCAAGCTGACGGTAAAACGCCACCAGCTCATCCATCAGGATCACACACGGCGCGGCTTTTTTCAGCAGGTCGATCAGAACATTTTTTCCCGGCGAGGTTCCGGCCTGATCGCTGGGGGCGACCATTTCGTATCCTTCCGCTCCCAGCAGCTGCCAGGCGATTTGCCCCCAGAACGTCCGCAATTCCAAATCACCCTGTTTTTCCGGCTGGCTGGCGGAAAGGTTGCTCCCGTCGATCACTGCGATCCGGGCCTGCGGCAGTTCCGTGATCCCGCCTTCATCCAGCAGCACCGGGATTCCCGACATCCGGCTGGTCGGCACCGACTGTTTCGCAAAATGATACACCGCCAGCAGCGTATGGGTTTTGCCGCCGCCGAAATTGGTCTGCAGCTGAATGACCGGATCCCCCTGGTTTTTCCCCACCAGACGCTGCGCCACCGAGATCAGCAGCAGACGCATCCCCTCGGTGATATAAGTCCGGGCGAAAAACTGTTCCGCGTCCTGATAGCCCGCCGACGCCTGTCCTTTTACCGCCAATGAAAGGTCCGCGGCAAATTCCGATTGTTTCAGCGTTCCTTCCAGCACGTCCTTGTGCGGTCTCGCTATTTCTCTCCAGGGTTTCATATCATCATTCTCCTTAATCTGCTGTCCATGACACTTTTGCTTGCGTTGCAGCCTCGATGACCAATACATGCGGATCAAAGCATTTTAACTCCTGGCGGAGTTTTCTCTGTATCTCATCCGGGTTGAAAACCCGCGGAAACAGCTTGGAGTGTTTGGCCGGCTGCTCGAACTGGTAAATCAGCCTGAGTTTCTCTGCATTCTGTATTCCCTGCCGCAATTCGTTTTCCCCATTCAAAGCGGAAATGCTGCAGAACATTGTCGGCACAATTCCCGTAAAGGTATTGATTACCTTGTCAAAGAACTCCCTTTCCGGGGATGTCTCCTTTTTTCTTCGATGGGCTCGATAGTCTTTGCTCTCAATCAGATACAGCGTCCGGTCAGACGGGTCATACGCTGCCAGATCAACACCTTTCAATCCGGGTTTCCAGCCTTTCTTGTTTTTCAAATGATTCTGATAGAATGGGGTGTCATCATACTTCATTACCAGCCAGTTGTCAGGAAAATGAAAGCGCCGGGAATCAACAGATATATCCTGCATCTTTCATTCCTCCATTTGGAAATACCGGTCGGATTGAGCCAGAGATTCATCCAGAAGCAGAATATTATTCAAATCTTCCGGAGTATTTCCCTGCTCGACTTTGCCCGGCTTCAAAAAGTTGAAGTAGCGTACCTCGCCGGGCTTGAATTTATCCTTCTCCTTGGTCAGCATATCAAGCTCTTTCAGCAGGAACAAACTGTGCGTCGTCAAAAATACCTGTATCCCCAAATTGGATAACTGAATTAAGACCAGGGCAATCAGACAAATCAATCTCGGATTCAGATTTGCTTCCGGTTCATCCCACAAAAGAACCATACCGCGGCGTAAAGCTCCATTCTTCAGAAGTTGAAGCAGCATTCCCAGTTTGCGCCAGCCTTCCGCGGTCATATTGATATCAAGTGCCTGATTTTCATTCGCAAAATTCGGATGAAAGTAAAACTTTTCATCTTTCAGGAAGATCTTGCCGCCAATGGCCTTTTCCAGCTGATTGACGATGTCAGTAAAAACCTCTGTATCCTGATTCCTGTAAGGCAACCCCAATTTTCCTATCGTATCATCATACGTTGAGTCATACGGTAACTGATATTCTTTTCTCAATGCCAGATAGTGAGGGAATATGGTCAGCAGCTCATGCGTTGGAAGAAACAGCGGTTTTGGCAAAAGCCCCACTGGCACTTCCTCTCTATCGGAATTCATTATCAGATTGGAAACAATGATGTCACGATATCTCAATCTGACTTTGTAGTCATACTGTTCCCCGTTCTTTTGGAATACAACAGTATTTTCGGATTCTACCCCAGTTAAGTCTCTATGAATAACGCTTGCCGTTTCTCCATTAGTTAGAGGCTCCTCCTTCATATCCACCACTTTGGTGTTTTTATTTCTGAAGCTCAGGTTGATCAAGTCCGCAATCTGTCCAACTTTGAAAACCGATTTGAAGATTTCCGTATCATTCTGTTCGGTAATTTGTGCAAATAAACGTCCATCTTTCTGATAAGCTGACAACAGGTTCAAAGAGGCATAGAGAAACTTCAAGACATGGGTCTTCCCGGAACCATTTTCACCGATAAGAATATTGAGTTTACTGCCAAAATCAAAAGATCCTTTCTTGAACAATGTAAATTCATTAAACTTAAGTTGTTGTATCATAATTCATCTCCTTTCAGAACAAACTCTGTTGTTCGGGTTGGTTCTTCCGGTTTTCCTCGCTGGCTCGCACGATCTCATACCAGCTCGTCATCAGTTCGTTGTAATAACGGGCGTCTTCCGCATTGCCTTTGCGCTCACACTGTGTGTAAAGGAAATATGCCAGCTGACGGATGTTTTCTCCCGCTTCCGGCATCTCCGAGAGCATTTTGCCCGCGGCTTCCTCACCGTGCAAATTCAGTTCGCGGATCAGATAATGACACGCTTCCCAGGCCGGACGGTTGCGGTCTTTGGCCGGTTCGTAGCCTTCCGGATAATCACGCCAGTTCAGCAGCTGCACTTTGCCGCCTTCCGCCGTGATCACGCCCGCATCCTTGACTCCGGCGACACTCGTCCCTTTCGCCCTTGCCAGCGTGTCCGCAGTGCCGAATGGTCCCGCATTCCAGCCGTATTGCTGGAACCAGTCGTTGCAGAACAGCGTCGCCGCATCGAATCCGGAACCGTCCGGATTCAGATAATCGGTAATCTGTTTGTTGATCTCGATCATCGCCTCGTGGACGGTCATCGGGGAACCGTCGGCATTCAGGACCGCTTTGTATTTCGAGAAGATTTCCATCCCCGGACCGATCGCCGCCTGCGCCAGATCCACCGGGGCGATCGGAGAACTCGCGCCCTCCCGGCCGATCATATCCGATAAGGCGTCCGGCATGGTCTCCCGCAGTTCCTGCAGGAAATCCTTCCGTCCAACTTCCGGCGCATCGGCATCCCGCTTGCGGCAGACCAGCACAATGCTGGAAGCAAGCGCGTTGGTTCCGTTTCCAATCATCCGGCCACTGCGTTCCGTCCGCATCGGCCAGGTGCCTGTGATGGCGAATCCTGCCTGCAGAACGGCGGCAAGGAAGGTTTCCCAGCCGGTATTGCCCGTTCCAGCCTCATCGGTGTCGGATGCCTTGAACGCATAATAGATCGTGACCGGGAAAGCCGGATTCGCCTCTTCCGCCAGATTGTGCATCGCTGCCGTCATGCCGTCCAGAAAGAACGTCTCGGCTTTTTCCTTGCTGCCGTGACGATAAGGAGTTGCGACCAATTCCTCTGCTTTCGGAACCGCCATCGTGGCAAAAAGGTCGGGAAAAATGTTTCGCAGTCCCCTGCGCATCCATACATAAAAGAAATCCGACAAATCCGCGTAACCGATGTTGTCGTAGTAAGGCGGATCAGTGGAAATGACTTTATCTCGTGAGATCGTTTGCGTTTGGGCATCTGCTTGTGATCCCTTGCCCATGAAATGAGTTAATGGCAAGAAACACAATGATTCATATACCCAATCAACAGCTGCACCTTTCCAATTTCCACATGAGTTGCTAAACGGATTTGTTTCAGTATAATCCCACACCATTGGTAAAGCCTGCCGTCCAAAAGTATTTCTACTTGCTTCCACTGAGGTCCTCCAGCCAACTAATGACGACCAAGCATCACTGGATCTATCCACAGCAAACGTCAGATACACAGCCATGGCGTCACCGTATGCGGTGGCGCCGGTTCCGCCTGCGGCAAGACCGAGTCCGTCATCAGGCATTCCCGCAGCTTTGGCATCGGCAATCGCTTTCGTCCGGGCCTCCTGCACCAGATCGGAAAAAGTATTCAGTGCCACCAGCTGCCGGGGAGTGAAATAATCCCCAAAAACTTTGAATCCGTAAATCCGCCCTTGGGCATTACTTGCAAAGGTTCCCCGGCAGGCGGTCATCGGCTTCCAAGTAGCAACAACATTATGGGCAGTCTGTTCCTGCACTTCATCGGGAGAAAGATAAACACGACCACGGGTTCCTTCAGCGACAATCGCCAGCATCTTGCTGGACATGCGACCGGCATTTGCCTCATCATCCACATATTCGTAGGTAATAACGCTGTGTGACAAAAGACATCCGAAAGAACCGCGTGCAAGTTTAGTCCCATTCTCCGCTTCTTTCGGAGGAATGCCGACCTTGACTTCAAAGCGGTAACTGTCGCCTTCGATGACCGGCTGGACGTATGCTTCATGCCCCTTCTTTTTGGAGAGGACGAAACTGGAGACCAGCGGGACATCGACCTGGCTGAACTGGGGATTCGGACTTTTGACGGTCCGTGCCCAGAGCCAGGCGATCACGGTCAGCTTTTTCCCTTCGTATGCTTTCAGGTCGGGACGGGTCCGGACCATTGCGGGAGTGATCTTGACTTCCGGATAGAGATGCCCGATGCGCTTCTTCGCTTCCTCTCGCATCCAGTGCCCGTAACGGCGGACATCTTCAGCCAGACCGGTTGCACCGGGCCACACCTGGGCATTCGGCAGAGGTGTTTCATCGTTGGGGGGCGGACCAACGGGTTCGCGTCCGGCAAACTTGGGCGGGATCTCGATCATGGCCTTGTTGATCATGACGGCAACGGGATTCAGGTCGCTGGCATAGCTCTCCAATCCGAGCCGCTGGGCTTCCAGCGGAATGGCGCCGCCGCCTGCGAAGGGGTCGTGGAAAGCGGGAAGTTTTTCCGGATCGAAGCCGGGCTTTCCCTTGTTGAGTTCGCAAGTCTCGCGCCAGCTCTGCCGGATCGCTTCACGAGCCCGTTCGAGGACATCATCGTTATTGGTGTTCTCCCATTTGACGAGCTGTTTGATGATATCGAAAAGTTTCTCGCGTTTTTCGGCGGCCTGTTTCTTGGTGACGCCCGAGCCCCAGCCGCGCTGTCCGCCCGGATCGTTGACCATCTGTGCGAAGATGACCGCCCGTGCGGCAGCCAGAGGCCGCCGAGCCCACCAGAGATGCAAAGTGGAAGGATGTCCATGCCGGATGGATTTTTCGCGTGCGGCTTCGGCATTGATCGCATCCAGGGGCAGAGCGACCTCGATCAGTTTTTTAGGAGATTTAACCGCGCTCATGATACAACCCGTCTCCCGAAATAATGAAAAATATTTGTCACGAAAGGTTCATCCGAAATGCTTTTCAAATAATTATTTATGAATTCCACAGGATAAGCTTTCACCCATTCATGCTTTTTCAAATGTTTTTCACGTTCTTGCGTGAGAACCGGATCATCAAGATGAAATGCTTTGATTGTGAATTCAGCCCGCTTTTTGTTTTCTTCAGAAAGCCCGGTCCGAATTGAGATTTTTCCGCGGTCATCAAAAGACAAGAAATCCTCCGGGTTTTCTTTGCATGGATCAATCAGCAGAGCATATTGCTCTTTCGAGTAGACATAATCATCCTTATGCTTTCCGCAAGTTGCTTTCGTCAAGCAGGAATAAAACAAGTTTTCCCAGGCGAATGTCAATTCCGGATGAAAATGTTGATCTTTCCGGCGAAAATGTTCTATATGCCCATCCCATTTATTTTCGTCTTCACTGCTGACATCATGTAATTTCCGTTCACAATAAGCGCAACGAAAATTCTGCATAAGCAGAAGTTCATCGCGAACAGCTTTTTTCCCGCTCCGTGGAAAACTATCCCAATCAGGGATTTTTTTGACTCTTGCCTGAATCAGTGCTGCCGGTTCCGTCGTCCGCGTAAGTTTATGCATCGCGATCACCAGCTTTCATTTTTTTCAGGAAATCACGGTGTGCCTTTGTACCCAAAAGCGGAGGATAGTCTTTGCCGTAATATGTTTCCAACTCCTGATAGAGGGTATTCCATTCAGCAGAATCACCTGAACCTTCGGCCAGCATAGTGTGCAGCAGATTCAGTTTTTTAGCGATCTCTGAATTTTGCGGTATGGGGTCAGTTCCGAAAATACCGGCTAAAATATCACTTATGTCCACGCCCTGCGTTGGCGTGGAAAAAGGAATAACTTCCCCATTATCAATAATCCTGACACACTCTTTCGGCACCGATGAGACGACCTGCGGGCTGTGCGTCGTGACAATGAACTGGATTCTGGGAAATGCCAGCTGCAGCGTATCCAACACACTCTGCTGCCAGGACGGATGCAAATGCAGATCGACTTCATCGATCAGAACGATGCCTGGAGTCAATTCGGCTGCATTCTTTTCAAATTGAGGATTTAATTTCGCGCAGCGAAACGCAATGTCTGCGACCATGAAGAAGACAGCCTTGACTCCATCACTCATTTGAGAAACCGGCACGGAAATACCTTTTCCCCATTCCTGTCCCTGCACGACAGCCAGTTCCTGAAAGAAAGGATCCAAATGCAAAGGCGGGGTATATCCTTCCGGTTCCAAGACTGTTTTCAGGGCACATTCAATGGCATCCAACTGGTCGTTAATGGTTTGGTTTTTCTGAATGCCGACCTGTTTTTCATTCAGTCTGACAATGATTGCATCGGTCAGCCATTCAAAAGACTCCGAGTAATTGGATGCGGCATCAAGACAGGAACTGTATCCCCAGGTCCGGTTGGTGACCAGATTGCGTTTTTTTTCTTTCCTGGTCGTTTTTTTCCAGAGCCGATTGGTGCCGTAGCTTGCAATTATGGGAAGAGTCAGGATTTCATTCCGCTCTTCGGCTTCTTCAATTTTTTTTATAAAAGTTTTGAAAGGGTTTCCGCCCATTTCTTTAATATTCAGTGTATCGGTGGCCTGCTCCTTTTCCTTGTCTTCCACCCACATTCTGGTGCGCTGTCCTTCTTTTCGAACAGTGCGGATCCATTCATACCAGGATTTGTCAATATCACCCAACGCATCAATGGTTGCAGGAAAACACTGCGATAATTTATCTTTGTCAATCCGAATATCGCGGGGGTGAAATGTTACAGCGGATTTATAGCTGAATTCCGAAGTGAATGTTCCGTATGCGATTCGGATGGCATCCAGAATGGAGGTTTTCCCCATTCCATTTTTTGCCACGATCACAGTCAAAGGGGAAACCGTTTTTAACTCTCCATTCCGAGAAATTTTCCGCGGTTCAAAGTTCAATTCAAGAGCCAGTCCGGAAAAACAGCGGAAATTTTCCATTGCAATGCGGGCTATCTGGAAATCGGCACGATCCTTGTCCCAAAAATCATCTTTCATTATATTGTCTCCTCCGGTTTGACTGCCACGGAAAGCAGTTTTTTGATGTCGTAATTTCTGCTGTCCTCACCCCAATCGGGCTCCTTCTCGAAGATGTTCCGGATGTAGAAAGGACCCTCGGTCCGGTCTCCATCGACCAGGACCAGGGCAAGGATGAATTTGTCTTTCTGATTGACCGCATAACAGATTTCATTCCGGGAGAGCGTGACGGTCTCAGCGCCTTTTTCCCGGCCCTTGACTTCGATGTGTCTGGCATTGGGCATCGGTTTGGATGGATCGACCTGCGGTGGATAGGCAGACACGTCCCAGCCGCATTTTTCTGCGGAAACATCCTTGACCTCGAAACCGAAACCGCGTTCGACTGCCATCACAGCATTCATGGCCAGTTCTTCGACTTTGGTGCGTGCCAGCGGATCTGTCGAGAAAGTTCCGGCCCCGGAGACTTTGTTCAGCAGCCCCTGCGGGATCACCAAGATGCCGCCCATGACCACGGGGGTATTGGAAACGACATTGCGCATCCGGGTCAATTCGGCAAGCCGTTTTTCCAGACGATGAGTCAGGTCCGCCGCATTCTGACGGGCATTGATCGGCTGGACCCGGGGCTGTCTTCCCGCTTTGACTTCTTCATCAAGCTGGATCGCCCGGCCGGTCCAGTAGTTGATTGCTTTGACCAGCCGTTCCTTGACCGCGCTTTCGGTCTTGTCTACCTGTTCGATGCGTCTTCTGCTGACCTCATCGAAATGTTCCTTCGCCATATTGGCGGAAGCATACAGGATGGCGCGTTCTTCCAGATCTTTGGTGATCCATTCCTGGGTCCGGATAGACTTTGCCAATGCCTCGGCTTCCGGAGACGGATCGGTCAAATCCAGATGCGGGGCCCAGCCTGCATTCTGAGCGCTGCCGTCAGGACGCATACGGACGAACTGAAGCCGACGGGACACCAGTTTGTCCCCCTCGCTTTCCCGGACACTGTGATCGATCATGAAGAGCAGAGAAGGTTCGATGCCGTCATCCGCAGGATCGACCATTACGGTTCCCGGTTTCAGCAGCGTGCGGTTATTCACCAGGATATAGTCGGTCAGGGAATGCATCAAAGGATGTCCCGGATGGATGAAAGCGGCCGATTCTACGTCATTTGACGGTTTGATCTGGTCTTTCTCGAAACAGATCCGGGCATATTTTTTCGTAATGGCAATTCGGGACTGCGAGGTCACCCGGTCATTTTCCCGGATGCATTGGGGAACATTGGTGATCTCATAGCGTCCTTTTTCCCTGGTGCGGATCTGTCCGCCGACCTTTTCGAAAGCAGCCTTGAAGAAGGAGCGGACAAAACAGGGCTGCAGCTTCCGCGCTTCAGCATTGTCCATTTCCTCCTTGACCTTGAACAGCATTTCCGGAGTCATCGTCTGTTCCACCAGGGAATTGCGCCGGATGATCTCCTTCAGGTGTTCCGTATCCAGCGCTTCCGCGACTTTCTGATTCATACGGGCCTTGACTTCGTCAGATTGTCCGTAACGGATCGCTTCCAGGAGCAGTTCTTTCAAAGACACATTTTCGAAAGCGTCGCCCAGGATATCGAAAACCCGGCCGCCCAGGGACTGGCGTTCGGCTTCCAGTTTCTTGAACAGAGCTTGAAAAACCTCTCCTTCACGAGTTTCGCTGGCGACCATATTCCAAAGGTGGCAGACCTCGGTCTGACCGATACGATGGATCCGGCCGAAACGCTGTTCGAGACGATTCGGATTCCACGGCAGGTCATAGTTGACCATGAGATTGGCCTTCTGCAGGTTTACGCCTTCCCCAGCCGCATCGGTGGCGATCAGGATCAGCACATCCGGATTGTTGCAGAAATCTTCCTGGATCTGTTTCCGGGTATCCCGGTTCGTGCTGCCATGGATCTCGCGGATCGCATCGGGATTGCCCAGCAGGTCCGTAATCTTTGTTTTCAGATAGTTCAGGGTATCGCGATGCTCGGTGAAGATGATCAGTTTGCGCGGAGCTCCGGAAGGATCGCGCATCTCCGGCTGGTTCTGAATGACTTCGGAAAGTTTTTCCCATTTGCAGTCATGGCCGGAAAGCACGACGTTTTCAGCCTGCATTTCCAGCACTTTCAGACTTTCGATTTCTTTTTCCAGTTCGGCGATGGTTTCCGATGCGGTCGAACGGTCTACGATCCGGTCGACGAACTGTTCGTATTCCTCGGGGCTCAGATCATCTTCCATGTCATCCGGTTCCTCCGGCAATTCGACCTGGCGGGAATAATAAAAAGGCTCACTGGATTCCCGGACCGCATAGACCATGCTGTTTTCACTATGGAGAGGATAATCTTCTTTGATGACAGCCATCCCGCGGTTGTTGATCTTCATTTCCTTGAGCTGTTTTTCCAGCCGTTCCTTTCTGCGGCGCAGCGACTGGCAGATCGCTTCCGGGCTGGAAGCCAGACGGCGCTGAAGCATGGTAAGGGCAAACCCGACCTGTCCTTTGCGCTGGCCGTCCAGGCGGTCGGCCCGGTTCATCTCTTCGACCACATACTGTGTCACCTGGTAATAAAGCGCAGCTTCCGGTTCGGAAAGGCAGTAATTGACGGTATAGGCCCTGCGTTCCGGGAAAAGCCGGGTTCCGTCAAACTTGAGCAGTTCTTCCTTGACCATGCGGCGCATGACATCGGAAACATCCACCTTCGCATCATCCCGGCTGTCTCCATAAAAACGATCCGAATCCAGCAGGGCAAGCCACAGCCGGAAATCATCTTCTTTGCCATTATGCGGCGTTGCCGTCATCAGCAGATAGTGACGGGTGATACTGCCCAGAAGTTCTCCCAGCAGATAGCGCTGTGTCTTCTTTGCCTCACTGCCGAACTTGTGCGCCGAAAGTTTATGCGCCTCGTCAACGATGATCAGATCCCAATGGGTTGCCCTGAGTTTCTGCTGGAAATTCTCTGACCGTGCAAGCTGGTCAAGTCGGGCAATCAACAGGTTTTCATCATCAAAAAAATTGCCGGACGGAGAAAGTTCCTGCTGTTCCTTGCTGAACAATTTGAAATCGATGGTGAACTTGTCCCGCATTTCATCCTGCCACTGTTCAGTCAGGGAACCGGGGGCGACGATCAGCACCCGCTGAGCGTCACCGCGCATGATCAGCTCCTTGATCAGGAGCCCGGCCATAATGGTCTTTCCGGCACCTGGGTCGTCTGCAAGCACAAAACGCAAAGGCTGTTTCGGCAGCATAGCTTCATAGACCGCTGAAATCTGGTGCGGAAGCGGTTCCACATTGGAGGTATGGATCGCCATCATCGGATCGAAGAGGAATCCCATCTGGATCCGCATCGCTTCCAGCACCAGCTTGAAATCTGTGCTGGGGGAATCGAAGGACCAGGCCAATCCCGCCTGGGCTATCGAGAGTTTCGCTTCACTGTCCCGGAAAAGCAGTTGTTCTTTGATCGCGCCCGAATGAGTTTTATAAATGATCGTGACCGCATCCGTCCCGACCGGGGTCACAGCGACAACAGAGGCCAGCTCATTCGGAGTCAATCCGGCCAGCTGCGCTCCGATCTTTATATCTTCAAGTTTAAGCATGATTACCCCTCTCCGGAAAGTGTTGACCGCTGTTTTATTTTAATGTAATATAAGTTTCTTTGGTTTTTTTTCAAGTAAAAAACACAATCCGTAAAAAATTCATTTGTTGATGATTGCTTTCCGGGCGGCAATAAAAAACGGCCCGGATCAGCCCTGTGCCGGTCCGGGTCCGTTTTCGAAATGCCGTCAGCGATTATGCTTTGGAGAAGGAATCCTTGCCCACGCCGCAGACCGGGCAGGTCCAGTCGGCGGGAAGATCTTCCCATTTGGTTCCGGCGGGAACGCCGTTTTCGGGATCGCCCTTGGCAGGATCATACTCGTAACCGCATGCATCGCATACAT
>Ga0079305_1002506_pt1 | contig 15598 bp, 14 predicted proteins | sample LMS_cellobiose_e_FD_79183 | JGI IMG/M metagenome (GOLD analysis project Ga0079305, IMG submission 79183) | Rumen-fistulated moose microbial communities from Alaska, USA - LMS_cellobiose_enrichment | ecosystem: Host-associated > Mammals > Digestive system > Stomach > Rumen fluid ... | reverse complement strand
CTCGCGCAGCGTCCACAGCAGCACCGGGCAGTCAAACCGCCGCAGCACCTCGGACATATAGGCGGCGTTGGCAAAGGTCAGATTTTGAAATACGATGAGATCGGCGCGCCGCCCCTCCAGATAGCGGCGCAGGGCGTCCACGCTCAAAAGCATGTCCTCCGGGAAGACGAACCGGCTGTCAATATCCCGGAGCAGGGCGCGGGAGGCGTCAAACTGCGCGCGGGCGCTCTCCATATGAAAGGTGCCCACGCCCACGGGAACATATACGGGTACGAACTCACTCATGTCTGTCCTCCAAAGCAAGCGGCTTTCAACTGCCGTCCGTGGGATTTTCCATCATTGCCAAATCGGCCAGGGAATAGCCGCTGAGATAATCGCAGATGAGCCTGTCAAGCCCCTGCCACATGGGCAGCGAGCGGCAGAGCGCCATCCGCTCGCAGGGGGCGGCGTCCTCCTTTTGGCAGCTGACCGCGGCCAGCGAGCCCTCGGTATTCGACAGCACCTCCCAGGCGGTGATCCTCTCCGGCGGGCGGGTCAGGCGGTAGCCGCCCTGCTTGCCCCTCGTCCCGGCGAGGATGCCGCACTCCACCAGGGAGTGGACGATGGATTCCATGTATTTTTCCGATATCCCCTGCCGCTGGGCCGCGTCCTTGAGCTTTACGCAGCCCTCGGAGGGGTGCTCGACCATGTCGACAAGAACACGCAGGGCATAGCGCCCTCTGGTAGAGATGAGCATTTTTTACTCCTGTTCTTCGCCGTTCAAAAGCGTTTCCATGGTGTGCCAGCCCAACACGGCGCACTTGACCCGCGCCGGCATGTGGGACACGTCGATGAGCGCGGCGGCCTCCTCCAGCTCGTCCAGCTCGGCGGGGGTCACCTTGCCCTTGATCATGCGCAGAAAGATTTCCGACAGGCGCATGGCCTCCTCCACGCTGCGGCCGACGATCAAATCCAGCATCATGTCCGCCGAGGCCTGGGAGATGGCGCAGCCGTCGCCGGTGTAGGCCCCGTCGCGGATGACGCCGTCCTCCACCCGCAGGCGCAGCGTGATGTCGTCCCCGCAGCTGGGGTTTACGCCCCGCAGCTCCATGTTGGCGTCGGCGAGAGCGTGCTTGTGGCCGGGGCGCAGGTTGTGGTCGGTGAGTATCTCGTTATAAAAGCTCCTATTGTCCATATCCCATTCTCTCCCTTACGCGCGAAAGGCTCTCCGCCAGACGGCCGATCTCCTCCTCCGTGTTGTAAAAGGCCAGGCTGGCCCGGACGGTGGAGGGCGTGCGCAGATACTGCATCAGCGGCTGGGCGCAGTGGTGCCCGGCGCGGACGCACACCCCGTCGCCGTCCAGGATGGCGGCGATGTCGTGGGGGTGCACGTCGTCCACGGTGAAGGTGAAGATGCCGTGGTGCTCCCGCCAGTCGGCCGAGCCCAGCAGACGCAGATGGGGCACGGCGGTGAGGGCCTCCATGGCCACGCGGCTCAGCTCCTCCTCCCTGGCCGTGATGGCGTCAAAGCCCAGGGCGTTATAGTAGTCGATGGCCGCGGCCAGGCCCGCCGCGCCCGCGGCGTTGACGGTGCCGGCCTCGAACTTGTGGGGCAGCTCCGCCCAGGTGGCGCTCTCGCGCGTCACATATTCGATCATCTCGCCGCCGAAGAGGAAGGGCGGCATTTTCTTCAGCCACTTCTTCTTGCCGTACAACACGCCGATGCCCATGGGGCCGCACATCTTGTGGCCGGAGAAGGCCAGGAAATCCACGTCCAACGCCTGCACGTCCACCCGGATGTGGGGCACGCTCTGTGCCCCGTCGCACACGAACGCCGCGCCGTGCTCATGGGCGATGGCGGCGAAACGCTTGATGTCGTTCTCCACGCCCAGCACGTTGGATATCTGGGTCATGGCCACCAGCTTTGTCTTGTCGCTGAGGGCGGCGCGGAAGGCTGTCTCGGTGATGACGCCGCGCTCGTCGCTCTCCAAAAACTTCAGCACGGCGCCGGCGCGCTTTGCCGCCTGCTGCCAGGGAAGCATGTTGGAGTGGTGCTCCAGCACGGTCACAAGGACCTCGTCGCCCTCGCGCAAGAACGCTTGGCTCCAGCTGCAGGCCGCCAGATTCAGACTCTCGCTGGCGTTGCGGGTGAAGATGATCTCCTCGGTGCTGGAAGCGTTGATGAACGCTCTCACGCTCTCCCGCGCGTTTTCATATACGTCCGTGGCCCGCTGGCTGAGGGCGTACAGCCCCCGCAGGGGATTGGCGTTGGATTCCTCGTAAAACCGCCGCTCGGCCTCCAGGACGGCGCGGGGCTTTTGGGCGGTGGCGGCATTATCCAGATAGGCGATCTCGCCGTAGGCCGCTATCAGCGGAAAATCCGCGCGGACAGAGGCGATATTCATGCCTGCGCCTCCCCCTCCGCCAGCGCGGGAAACAGCGCTTCCACCGTCTTCCGGTCCGGGATGCGCCGGATGACGGCGTCGATGCGGGCGCGGGCCATCATGGCGTAGATCTGTTCGCGCTCCAGGCCCCTGGATTCCAGATAGAAGATCAGATTTTCGTCCAGCCGGCCGATGGTGGCGCCGTGGTTGCCCACAACGTCCTCCTCCGCGCAGAGGATCACGGGGATGGTCTGGTTGTGGACGGTCTCGTCCATCAAAAGCACGTCCTCGATCTCGTTGCCCACGGAGCCGGAGCAGCCGTTTCTCAAATCGATGGTGCCCCGAAACAGCTTGAAGGCCCGCTCGGACAGCACGCCGGCGGCGCGGATGTCGCACTCGGTCTTTTTGCCGGTGTGGATGGCCTCATAGTTCATATCCAGCCGGCCGTCGCCGCCCACGGTGTAGCCGATCTCGGTGACGAAGGCGCTCTTGTCCCCCCGCAGGGCCACGCTGCACCCGTCAAAGGTGCTCTCGCCGCCCAGCACCAGCCGGATCAGCTCCAGGCGGGCGAACGCGCCGCAGTCCGCGCCGATGTCGTTGAGCAGGGTAAAGCCCTGGCCCGCCCGCTGGATTTGCACCAGGCGCAGCCGCGCGCCGTCCCCCAGGACGATCCGGGTCCGGATGGCGCCGAAGCCCGCCTCCGCCGAGGTGTAATCCATCACCGCAATCAGATCGCTGCCCCGGCCCAGCACAAGGCCCACGTCCGCGGCGGCGCCGTTATCAAAGGAAAAGGACAGGCGCAGGGCGTCCTCCGCCGTCTCTCCGGCGGGAAGGGTATACACCGTCTCCGGGATGGCCGCGGCGCGCAGCAGCGCGCCCGCGTCCTCCCCCGCGCCGGTGCGCAGCGCCGGCAGGGCGGCCCCGCCGCGCTGTACGGCGGCGGGGACCTCCGCGCGGAGGTCCGCCGGGGCGGAGACAGCGGCGCCGGTCAGCCGGGTGCCGTTGACCCGCAGCCAGCCGAAGGTGGGCGCGAGGGGGGCGTTCAATTTCATATCCATGTTTCTTCCTCCCCTCTCAGCCGATGGCGCCCTTCATCTCGATGCGGATGAGGTTGTTCATTTCCACGGCGTATTCCAGCGGCAGCTCCTTGGAGACGTTCTCGGCAAAGCCGCTGACGATCAGCGCCCTGGCCTCCTCCTCGGAGATGCCCCGGCTCATGAGATAGAATACCGCGTCGTCGCTGATGCGGCCGATACGGGCCTCGTGGCCGATGTCCGCCTTGTCGGTGCGCACGTCCATGGCCGGAACGGTGTCCGAACGGGAGTCGGAGTCGATCATCAGCGACTGGCAGGAGACGGCGGACTTGCTGTTTTCCGCCTTGCTGTCCACCACCACGGCGCTGCGGAAGGTGCTGATGCCGCCGCTCTTGGAGATGGAACGGGTGTTGACGTAAGAGGACGTGTCCGGCGCGCTGTGGATAACCTTGCAGCCGGTGTCCAGATTCTGCCCGGCCCCGGCGAAGGTGACGCCGGTGAACTCGGACCGGGCGCCCCTGCCGGCCAGCACGCTCATGGGATAGAGATAGGACACGTGGGAGCCGAAGGAGCCGGAGACCCATTCGATGCGGCCGCCGGCCTCCACTCTGGCGCGCTTGGTGTTCAGGTTATACATGTTCTTCGACCAGTTTTCGATGGTGGAATAGCGCAGGCGGGCGTTCTTGCCCACGAACAGCTCCACGCACCCGGCGTGGAGATTCGCCACGTTGTACTTGGGCGCGCTGCACCCCTCGATAAAGTGCAGGTCGGCCTCCTCGTCCACGATGATGAGCGTGTGCTCAAACTGGCCCGCGCCGGGGGCGTTCAAGCGGAAATAGGACTGCAGGGGGATCTCCACCGAGACCCTGGGCGGCACATACACGAACGAGCCGCCGGACCAGACCGCCCCGTGGAGGGCGGCGAACTTGTGGTCGGTGGGAGGCACCAGCTTCATGAAGTGGGCGCGGATCATCTCGCCGTACTCGCCGTGAAGGGCGCTCTCCAAATCGGTGTAGATCACGCCCAGGGCGGCCACCTCCTCCCGGACGTTGTGGTAGACCAGCTCGGAATCGTACTGGGCGCCCACGCCGGCCAGGGACTCCCGCTCGGCCTGGGGGATGCCCAGGCGCTCAAAGGTGTTCTTGATATCCTCCGGCACCTCGTCCCAGGTGGCGGACATGCGGTCCGCCTTGGGCCGGACGTAGGTGACGATGTTTTCCATGTTCAGTCCCTCGATGGAGGGGCCCCAGTCGGGCATGGGGGTGCGGTCAAAGATTTCCAGCGAGCGCAGACGGAAATCGCGCATCCACTCCGGGTCGTTCTTCTCGGCCGATATCTGCTCCACGATCTCCCTCGTCAGGCCGGTGTCCACCTTGAAGGCGTCCTTTTCCTCATAGCGGAAATCATAAAAGGAGCGGTCGATATCCTCCACATAGGTTTTCTCTTCGTTCATGCGCTTCCCTCTTTACCGCTCAAAGCGGGCAAAGCCGTCCCGGTTGATCTCCTCGACCAGCCCGGCGTCGCCCTCGGCCGCGATCCTGCCGTCCACGATCACGTGCACCTTGTCCACCGCCAGGGAGGAGAGGATCAGCGTGCTGTGGGTGATGATCAGCAGCGCGGCGTCCCGGTTCTTGCGAAATTCCTCGATCCCCCGCGAGACGGTGCGCACCGCGTCCACGTCCAGGCCCGAATCGGTCTCGTCCAGGATCGCCAGACTGGGGGCGAGCATCAGCAGCTGCAATATCTCCGCCTTTTTCTTCTCGCCGCCGGAAAAGCCCACGTTCAGATCGCGGGAGGCGTATTCCTCGTCCATCTGCAGCACCTCCAGCGTGCGCCGCAGTTCCTTGCGGAAGTCCCAGAGGCGGATGCGCTCGCCGGTGCGCTGCTCGCGGGCGGTGCGGATGAAGCTTTCCAACGTGATGCCCGGCACCTCCAGCGGATTCTGGAAGGACATGAAAAGTCCCTCGGCGGCGCGCTTGTTCACGCTCTGGGAGAGCAGGTCCTCCCCCTTGAAGACGACCTCCCCGCCGGTGACCTCATAGGCGGGGTTGCCCATGAGCGCGTTGCCGAAGGTGGATTTGCCCGCGCCGTTGGGCCCCATGAGCACGTGGATCTCCCCGCTGTTCACCCGGAGATCCACGCCGTGGAGAATCTCCCGGCCCTCCACGGAGACCCGCAGACCCTTGACGTTCAGTAATTCTTTTGCCATATCGTTTTATCTCCTCCCGCCGGGCGCGCTGGGCGGCCCGGCTTCTATTTCCTACTAATTTAATATGAAATACAGCCGCATTATACCCCCAACATCGGCCGGACGCAATATGTTTTTTAAAAATTTTTTCAGCGGCAAAAAGGGCTGCAGTGCGCAGCCCCTTGTCTTAATTCTTTCCGCCCTTGAGCTGCTTCATGCGCTGGGCGTGGTCCAAAATCCGCTTGCGCAGGCGCAGGTTTTCCGGCGTGACCTCCAGCAGCTCGTCGTCGGCCAGAAATTCCAGGCACTGCTCCAGACTCATCTGCCGCGGCGGGATCAGGCGCAGCGCCTCGTCGCTGCCGGAGGCGCGGGTGTTGGTGAGATGCTTGGTGCGGCACACGTTCACGGGGATATCCTCCTGCTTGGGAGAGACGCCGATGATCATGCCGCCGTAGACTCTGGTGCCGGGGGTGATGAACATGGCCCCCCGCTCCTGGGCGTTCCAGATGCCGTAGGCCACCGCCTCCCCGGTCTCCCAGGCGATGAGAGAACCGGTGTTGCGCCGGGTGACCTCCCCCTTGAAGGGGGCGTAGCTGTCAAAGACGCTGGCCATGATGCCCTCGCCGTGGGTGTCGGTCAAAAACTCGTTCCGGTAGCCGAACAGCCCCCGGCTGGGCACCAGGAATTTCAGGCGCATGCGGCTGCCCAGGGGGCTCATCTCCTGGATTTCGCCCTTGCGCAGACCCATCTTTTCGATGACCGCGCCCACGTACTCCTGGGGCACGTCCGCCACCAGCTCCTCCATGGGCTCCAGGGTGGCGCCGTTTTCGTCCTGAATCATCAGCACGCGGGGGGGCGAGACCTGGAACTCATAGCCCTCCCGGCGCATGGTCTCGATGAGGATGGAGAGGCTCATCTCCCCGCGCCCGGCCACGTTGAAGCTGTCGGTGCTGTTTTCCACATCGGTGACGCGCAGCGACACGTCCCGCATGGTCTCCCGGTAGAGCCGCTCGCGGAGCTGGCGGCTGGTGACAAATTTGCCCTCCCGCCCGGCGAAGGGGGAGTTGTTCACCGAGAAGGTCATCTCCATGGTGGGGGCGGAAATTTTCACAAAGGGCAGGGGCTCCGGCGCGCTCACGGCGCAGACGGTGTCGCCGATGGTGACGTCGCCGATGCCGCTCATGGCGATGATGTTGCCCGCGGTAGAGGATGTCACCGCTGTCCGGGCCAGCCCGTCGAACTCATAGAGGGAGACGGCCTTGGCCTTTCGGGGCGCGGCGTCGGGCGCGTGGTAGTTGCAAACGGCGATCTCCTCGTTCTGGCGGATGACGCCCCGCTCGATACGCCCGATGGCAATGCGGCCCACAAACTCGTTGTAGTCCAGGGAGGAGACCAGCATCTGGAAGGGTGCGTCCGTGTCCTGGTCCGGGGCGGGGATATACTCCAGAATCGTATCGAACAGCGGCTGCAGGTCGGCGCCCGCCGCGTCGGGGGAATAGGAGGCGGTGCCGTGGCGGCCGGAGCAGAACAGCATGGGGGAATCCAGCTGCTCGTCCGTGGCGTTCAAATCCATCAGCAGCTCCAATACCTCGTCCACCACCTCGTGGACGCGCTGATCAGGGCGGTCGATCTTGTTCACCACCACGATCACCCGGTGGCCCAGCTCCAGCGCCCGGCCCAGCACGAAGCGCGTCTGGGGCATGGGGCCCTCGGCGGCGTCCACCAGCAGAAGGACGCCGTTGACCATCTTCAGCACGCGCTCCACCTCACCGCCGAAATCGGCGTGGCCCGGCGTGTCCACGATGTTGATCTTCACGCCCTTGTAGGTGACGGCGGTGTTCTTGGCAAGAATGGTAATGCCCCGCTCCCGCTCCAAATCGCCGGAGTCCATGACCCGCTCCACGATCTCCTGGTTTTCCCGGTAAACGCCGGACTGCTTGAGCATCTCGTCCACCAGGGTGGTCTTGCCGTGGTCCACGTGGGCAATGATGGCAATATTGCGAAGTTCCATAAAAATTCACATCTCCTGTATCAGGCCTTGTCTGAAAAATAGCGGGATGCAAAAATGACGAGGGATTTTTGTGCCGATCGAGGCGCGATGCCGCGGCCATACTTTGTGTATGGCAAGGTTGAGCAACGCTGAGCGGCGCGAAAAGATTCGTCAGTTGGGCGTCTTGTCATTTTTCAAACAGGCCATAATCCAAAGTCGAATTATAACACACGCGCAGACAGATGCAAAGGGTTTTCTTCTCTTTTTCCAAAGCCGGCAATCCGGGCCGCGGGGCAAAAACAAGGGGCTGTAGCAAAACGTCTAAACCTGTCATTGCGAGGAGCGCAAGCGACGTGGCACACCCGGCATATTCCCGCCGGGTGTGCCGCCGGAGAATACATTACTCCGGCGGCTATCCGTTTTCCCTTGTGAAAAGAGACGGATTCCCACGCAAAAATGGCCGTTTCGCGGCCATTTTTGCTCGGAATGACAGGGGTCACTGCGTTTTGCTACAGCCCCTTGCTTTGCTTTTGCTTGATTTGTTCACACTTGGAAGATATCATGGGCTGGAGGTGATAAGTGTATGGGCAAAGGCAAACTGCTTGTTCAAATCGTTGGGAGAGGACTGTTGACAGGGCTTCTGCTGGTTATTGCTTGGCTTGCTGTTTTCTGGGTCGAGTTCCCTCCCGCTTCCTCCGAAGCGCTTGACTACCTGCAAGATTGTCTGGCGAGCTTTGTCTTCCCCGTGCTGACCATAGCGGCGTGCTGCTGGGTATTATGTCTGCAAAATGCAAAAAGATGGGGCTGGTGCCTTATTGTCGCCATATTGTTTTTCCTTTTGACTTCATATGTTCTGTGCAGGCTGCTTTCCCCTCATCTTGGCGGAGACACACTGTTGCTGCTGGCAGGGTATTACTTTTCCTTTTTTGAGATTGTTTTTCTTGTCCCGGTCACCTTCTTTGTCAGCGAGCTCAAAAAATAACCCGCCTTGGGGACCGCGCCGTTTAACAGGCCGGACTCCTCCGAGGGCAAAAACAAGCCCAGGCGTAAACGCGCGGGCTTGTTTTGCTTTTGCTTGATTTGTTCACATTTGGAAGATATCATGGGCTGGAGGTGATAGAGATGAGCGATAAACGAGGACTTCATTGGGCTGAAACGATTCTAAGAGGACTCGCTTGCGGGGTCGTGTGGTGTGTTATATGGGTCTTTTCTATCCGTGACACTTTTTCAGGTACGGGCTCAACCTTTTTTACCGTGTATTTCCTCATAATTATCGGGGCAATTCTATCCTATTTTATTTTAGGATATAACGGATTTCGGGGATGGGGGTGGAGTTATTGTCTCGCTGTTATTTTTTCAACCTTACTTTGTTTCCTCCTTATGCGCTATCGCGGCGCAGATTCTTTTCTTTACCATGATCGGACGCTTAATGATGCAGGAGGGCTCCTTTTGGCCGCCGTCTCTGTCAGAACCTTTCTGGGAAAAATCGCAACCATACCTGTTTTGATGTTGTCCCGGTATCTCTGTCCACGATGATCCAATAGACGTTCTGCGCGAACTCATCCGTCCCTCCTCTCCGGATCGCCCCCCGCTCCACCGGGCCGCGATTCAGGTTTTGCCTGTTTTTGCAAAAACAAGCCCAGGCGTAAATGCACGGATTTGTTTTGCTTTTGCTTGATTTGTTCATATTTGGCCGGTATGTTGGGTGAGAGGTGATAAACTATGGAATCCAACAAGACCCATGTCTGGCGGATCGTATGGAAAGGACTGGCCTGCTGGGGAATCTACTTTGTCGTATGGGTTCTGGAAATGCTGCTGTCCTATTCCTCCCTTCAGATTGAAGATAAGGCGCTGTTGTTTTTTCATATTCTTCCTGACCTGGCTGCCGTTTTCTCTGCCGTTTTGCTCATCTATAAGACCATGGAGGGATGGGTGTGGAGTTTTTTGATCGCCGTTGTGGGGCAGGGTGTGTGCATTTGCGTTTTCCCTGCCGTTGCCAAAACAATATGGCATGCTCAAAACGGCCATTATTTGTTTGGTTACTTCATGGCGAACCACGCGATCCAGGTTTTCAGGTCGTTAGTCTGTATTGGGCTCTGTGCTATTGGAAAGAAACTAATTGATAGTATATGCAAAAGCGATAACAGCCCAGATGAATAGACTATCCCCTATCGTATTCAAACATGGCTATTCCCTCGTCGATTCGGACCCGATCTCTTTCATCATCTGCAAATAATCCCTTTTCCAAATGAGACCAATCGCCACTGATTCTTTGATAAGCTCCGGCAATATCATGTATGACCTCATCGGAAAACCCGCATTGCTTCATAATGTAGCCAAACAGGATATTGGCAAAGGCGTCCCGGCTGACGATCTCTCCATGATAGGCGATTCAGGTTTTGCCTGTCTTTGCAAAAACAAGCCCAGGCGTAAACGCTCGGACTTGTTTTGCTTTTGCTTGATTTGTTCACACTTGGAGAATATGATGGATATCATGATTGGCGGTGATTTGCATGGAGGACAGAAAAAAACTTGTTTGGCGGATCGTTTGGAAAAGCCTTTTGGCGTTCTCTGTTTACTTTCTATGCTGGGTCAGCATGTTCATAGTCAGATACCGCTCGCCCACTCCCTGGAACTACAGCACCTGGTTTCTTTACTATAGGCTCATTCCCGGTATTGCTGAAGTAACAGTCGCTATTTTGCTCTGTTGTAAAGGACGAACCAGATGGTGGCTCAGCTTGCTGATTGCCACTTCTCTTTGGATGATTTGTGCTCGATTCGGGGCAAATATTGCTCATAGTATTCCTGATTACAACGGAGGACTAAGCTTTGGTTACAGTCTTGGCAGTATAATGATGAGATTTAATCGAACGATTTTTGTTTTCGGTATAATTTATCTTTTTCAACGGTATATTTCAAAAGCAAAATAGTTTTATATATGCTTCGCTCTGTTCATAAACATTTGAATTCCCTGGTCAATCCGAAAAGAATCTCTTTCGTCATCTCCGCCTCTTCCGATAAAGGAAAAATCTCCGCTTCTAATTTGGTATAATGAAGCAATATCATGGATTATTCCATCCGAAAACCCGCATTGCTTCATAATGTAGCCAAACAGGATATTGGCAAAGGCGTCCCGGCTGACGATCTCCCCATGATACAGAAACAGAGAATGCCCTTCATATTCTTCCGTTCGCTTCAGATCATATTCCCCGTTGTTTCTGAACTTATCCACCAACCATGCAATCATCTGATTATATGAGAAAGAGCCGGCAAAGGGCAGAGTTCGGTTCAATTCAATCTGCTCTTTGATTTCTCTCGCCGCCGCTTTAAGCAATTCATCAAATGCTTCCGTTTTATCAGGAATGCTGTAATAACCTAACGTCCTGTGCAAAAACGTATTCAGTCGCTCGTTATAGAGCTTATTCCAGGCTCCTGTTTCAACATCTCTCACATACTTCTGACTGGCGATTTGGGCCGCGATATCTCCCAGGGCAAGCCTGGCCTCCTGCTCGGTCATTGCCCCGGTATCCCTGGCCTCGATGATCCGATAGACGTCCTGCGCGAACTCGTCTGTCCCTCCAAAAACAACCGTCCCGTCGGGCAGTCTGCCGATCCCTTGCAGGGTATCCATGTCCGCCCAAACCTCTTCGCCGTCGCCGAGATCGAAATAGGTCCGTCCCGTTTCCTCGTCATACCGTCCGCCGGAGGTCGTCTCCGGCGGTTCGCTTTGTCCGGGGAGTTCTGTCGTCGAAGTCTCACGGGATGGCTCATCCGGGCGGAACAGGGTGCTCCGGCCGGCGCCGGAATCGGTGACCTCCGCTGCACGCAGGGGCGTCATCTGTCCGCGCCGTGTAATGCCCGGCGTCGGCAGGAGCGCCCGCCCGTCTGTCTTCGCCTCGGCCCGCTCCGGCGTTTCCATGCGGTTGAGGAAAGCGCCGAACGGGGCCCCGGCGCGGTTTTCCTCCGCGTCCTTTTGCCCTTGGAGCAAGTCGGCGTAGAGCGTTTGGAAGGGCTTGTTCGCGGGGGCGGCCGCCCCGCTCTCCGGCGCGGCCGCTTTTTTGAGCGCGTCGGCGTACAGCGTGGGGAAGCTCCTTTTGCTCCCGGCGGAGGCCGTCCCCGGATCGGAGGGGACGGCCGCGGGCGCGGCGGGGGCTTTTTCCGGCGGGTATTTGGGCGTGCCGTCGCTTTTGTAGACAAAGGACGCGTCCACCGCGGCGGGCTGGGCGATGGGGCCCTCCTTTGTCAAGGGCGGCTCCTTATGGAGAAATTTGCGCTGGATATCGTTGAGCTTCAGCCCCGCCGCCGCCACGCCCTGGGCGCGCATGGCGTCCTCACCCACGATTTTGGCGATATACTTTTTCTGAATACCGTTATAGAATTCCTTTTGCGCCATCGTCGCGCCTCCTTATCCGTTTTGTTTGAGTTCCTTCCAGAGCCGTTCGGCCTCGTCGGAGAAGATGTGGCCGGCGGCCAGCTCCTCGGCCACATAGTCGATGGCCTGGGCGGCGCCCTGGGTGCTCCGGATATAGCGGGCCACGGAGGCCGCCGTGGAGTCCGGCAGGACCGCGGCGTATACGGGCAGGGAATCGCCCGTGGCCTGGTAGGGGGCCAGTTCCGGGTGGATGGCCCTCCACAGCCGGGCAAGGTAGTTGATATCCTCGTCGGTGTAGCCCAGAGCCCGGTAGCCGGAAAAATCGCCCGCGGCGGCCAGTTGCGCGGCGCGGTTTTCCATCTCGGCGCGCTGGGTCTGGTACTGCTGGGTGCGCAGGGCGGCCAGATTGGCATAGCGGTTTTGCAGCGCCTGGCTGTTGGCCTGGGCCGCGGCGGCGCGGGCCTCATAGTCCTGCTGGGCCAGGGCGGAGTCGATGGCCGAGACCTGGGCGAGGCGGGCGCGCTCGTTCTCCGCCAGATTTTCCCCGTAGGCGTTGGAAAGCCGCAGCCGGGAGGACTCCGTCAGCCCGCCGCTGAAGCCCTGGGCGGAGAGCTGCTGGGGCAGGACGCGCTGCTGCTCCATATAGTCCCGGTACAGCTGCCGGTTGGTGCCCTGATACCCGGCGGAGAGGGCGTCGCGCTGCTCCTGGGCGGCCTGGGCCGCGCGGTCGTAGGCGCTGTCCGCGGCGGCGTTGTTGGCCGCGATTTGGCTTTCATAGGCCTGCTGATAGTAATTGCGCATGGCGTCCCAGTAGGGATCGGCGAAGTCCGCCACGCCCACCTGGCGCTGGCCGTTGGAGCCGATGTAGGTGACGGTCTGCCGCCCGGCGCCGCCGGAGCCGCCGGGCTCCTTCTCCTGGGCGGTGAAGGGCGCGGCGCTGTCTTTCATCTGCTCCAGCAGCGCCTGCTTCAGCTGGGCCGCCGTTTTCTTTCCGCTGCCGCCGCTGTCGGTAAGCATGTTGTTTTGATTCAGGCTCATGGGTGTTCCTCCTCTTTTCTTTCATCGAGAGCGCCGGGCGTCTCCTCCGCGCGGGATGGATACCGGACGCATCTGGGATTGCGGCACTGCCACAGCGCCGCCGTCTTTTTTGTCATTTCAATCCCGCATTTCGGGCATTTCATATGTATTCGCTCCTTTCTTGGCGCCCCCCTTCGGGGGAGCTGCCGCGTCAGCGGCTGAGGGGGCATTCCCGTCCCTCACGTCGGCGTCCCTCCCAGTAAAGGCAAGCTCACCGCCCCCGGCAAGCCTCCCTGCATTGCCTCCCCTGTGTAAGGGGAAGACTCTCCCCGGCGGGGAGAGATGTCGGCGTAGCCGACAGAGAGAGGGGTGGAGGTGGCCGCCGCCGCGGCCGGAGGGGTTGTCATTGCGAGGGCGTCAGCCCGTGGCAATCCGTTCTCCACCCCCCCGTCCGTCTCAAACCGCCGCTTCCAGTCGGCGACGATCTCCTGCTTGCCGGGAATATCCAGCACCTCCAGCTGGGCGGCGAACAGCTTCCAGTTCTCCGCGGTGATCGGCGCGCTGGCCAGACTCTGCAGGGCCTGGAGCGTGGCCTGTCTGCCGCGGATGACGCTGTCCCCGGCGGACACGGTGACGTCCACCCTGGGCCAGTAGGTCCAGCTCTCCCGCACCACGTTGCCGTCCAAATCCTGCACCTCCGGCATGGTCTCGGCAAAGGCGTCGGCGTTAAAGGGCATGGACTGGGCGGGCCGGTCGAGGCTCTCGTCCGCGCCCAGAAACAGCAGCCGGTCGTCGTCAAAGAATTCCAGCGCCAGCCAGTCCAGGAGCTCGTAGAGCCGCTCAAAGCCCGCGTTGCGGTCGCTTTTCTTCACGCTGGCCTGGGCATGGGCGTCGTCCCGCAGCAGGGCCAGCCCCGTGGCGGTGGTAGTGCGGTAGGGCTCCCGGCCCTGGCTGGTGTCATAGTTCCGGTTGGTGCGCTCGATCTGGTTTTTGAAAAAATCCACCCCCAGACTCGCGTTGGCCATACTCTGCAAGCCGCCCAGCCGCTGCACCCGGCCCATGGCGTTTTGCTTGAGCTTCACCACCGCGCCGGGCTCGTTGGTGATCTCCGTGCCGTCGGCCAGCGCGCCCTCCTCCACCAGCAAGATGTCGTTTGCCATGAAGGCGTCGTTCAAGATCGCCATGGAGAGCTTCCGGTCCGCTGCGTCCACCATGTCCAGGATGGGGAAGAGCTCGCTCTTGTTCCAGAGCTGATTCTCGTCCTGGATGCGCCAGTAATGCACAAAGGGAAAGAGCCTGTTCTGCCGCCCCGTCCTCTCCCAGTAATTGGGGATGTAGCGCAGCTCCCGGCCTCCGGCCTGGATGGAGCAGCCCACGCTGCCCGCGGGGACGGTCTCCCCGCGCCTGCCCTTGGCGTCCGAGGGCTGCTTGAACCAGTGCTCCAGCACCTGGACGGTGTCGTCCTCGTCGTCGATGGCGGTGGTCATATCAAAGAGGCCGCTCCGGGATACATAGTCCTCGGAGAGGATATCCTCCTGCGTGATCCCCAGCTCGCGCAGCTCCGCGCCGAACAGCTGACAAAAGCGCACCTTATGTACCCGGTACACGTAATCTAAGTACTGCCCGTCCTGGATGGTGCCGTCCCGCACCGAGGGGTCCGGGAAGATGGCCTCCACGGGGATATCCCGGATGCGGATATCCCCCTCGTTGACGCCGCAGCGCATCTCGCTGTCCCAGTAGGCCTTCCAGAAGGCGTCCCCCAGCTTCAAGAGCCGTCGCTCGTTGCGGGTGTTCATGTCGGCCAGGCGGTTGTTCTCGATGATATACTTCACCGCGAACTGCCGCTGGCGGGCCTTGGCGCTGTCCATGTCGTTGTCCCGGCCGTGGAACTCCGGCTCCGGCACGGTGGGGTCGATCTGGCTCTCCACCATGATCCAGGGGTCGGGCATGTTGGCGGGCACCCAGGGCATGTCATTGTCCCGGCAAAAGTCCATGGTCTCGCGCGTCACATCGTGGACGCCGTTATAGTAGTCGTTGTAGCGCGTCCAGTCGGTCTCCACCGCGGTCCGGGCGTTCCGGGCGCGGTAAAAAAGCTGCTGTACCGTCCTCTCCCGCGCCTCCCGCGTGGAGTAATCATAGCCGGCCACCGCCGGCCCGTCATTTTTTCGTTTGTTTCTTCTCATACTTCCTCCTTATGAAGCCTTCCCCTTGAGGGGAAGGTGCCCCGTCAGGGGCGGATGAGGTGTCCCTTTCCTCGGCGCCCCCTGCGGGGGCGCGACGCGTTAAGCAAATGCGCCGGGGGCGCATTTGTAGCCAAAGTGGGGCACGAAGTGTTAAGCAAGATGCCCGGTGGGCATCTTGTAGCCAGAGTGGGGGAGAAATCTATGATTTCGACCTGGAGTAAACTTGTTTGCGACCTGGACGCTGTCGCCGTAGGCGACTGAGGGGGGCTTATCCGTCCTCCCCGCTCATTCCCCGCACAGGATGCGGTTTACTTCTCTCTGTACGGCCTCGTACCCGGCGCCCAGGCGGAGCACGCGGACAAGCCCGTTGCCGTACTTCCCCGCGATCACGTCCCGCGCCAGGGCCTGAATGCCTTCCCCTGGAGGGGAAGGTGCCCCGTAAGGGGCGGAT
>Ga0079305_1002503_pt1 | contig 15620 bp, 11 predicted proteins | sample LMS_cellobiose_e_FD_79183 | JGI IMG/M metagenome (GOLD analysis project Ga0079305, IMG submission 79183) | Rumen-fistulated moose microbial communities from Alaska, USA - LMS_cellobiose_enrichment | ecosystem: Host-associated > Mammals > Digestive system > Stomach > Rumen fluid ... | reverse complement strand
TGATCCTCTGGAGCGTATAGAAGTGCGCGTGACCGTTCTTTGAGAGCGTCTCCACTCTGTAAGTTCGGTTTATATATCCGGAGTTTATCTGGATTATCTCCACGACATCTCCGTGTATCATGAACTGCCGTGCTACACGCTGTACCTGGTTTATCGGTTCGCTCGTCGGGGATTCTGCTGCGGAGCTTTCGGCTTTCTTTGAATTTGTGACGTCCATTGGCTCGTTTTATGCCTTTCTGTGGGTTACTGAAAGAGGCTTATTGGAAAACTAAAGCTTGCGTTCAGGCTTTTTTCTTTTTGAAGCCCTTCAGGATGGAGAATCAGGAGTTCTTCTTTTTAAATTTTCTGATAAGCAAATTGGCATAATAAAGGAAAGTTTCTTCCTTCAATGCCGCAAGCATTCCGGCAAATACCGTAAAAACAACGATTGCCGTAACTACAAACGAGATCAGTTCGTTTGAGATCAGCCTTGTAATGATAAAAGCAACGCCTATGCTTACGATACCGGAAAGAGCCGCTTTCCACATATACTTCAATGAGAAGCAGCCGCGATAATCCGAGAGATATTTCTTCAAAGCTATTCTTTCAAGAATAATAGAACATACCGCGCTTATTACCGTTCCAATCGCAACTCCGGGAAGACCGATGAAAAACGTAAGGGGAATGCTTGTCCCGAGGTTCACAACTACTGATATAACGGCGATTATCATCGGTTTGAAAGTGTCGCCGAAGGCATACAAAGCCTGATTGTATATGCTCTGTATCATGACCGGGATAAAATTCAAAGCGTAAAACAGCAGCACACCCCCTACCAAAGAGGTAGCATCGGGAGAAAATTTGCCCCTTTCGTAAACGATCTTTACGATTTCGTTGGAATTTGACACGGTAATGATCGTTATAGGTATCAATACCAAAGTCATTGCTGAAATGGTCCTGCGCATAGTAAAAGCAACTTTATCGTTTTCTTTTTTTGCGCACATATTATTGAAATCCGTCAATATTATGGTCGAAAGATTCGTAACAAAAATCGCGCATACAACTTTATACAGACTGTGCGCATAAGTAAGCCCCGAAACGGATCCTACCGCCAGATTTGACGCGATGATTTTGTCGACCATCAAAGCCAAACGACCTACTCCGTAGCTTACCATCAAAGGAAGCAGCATTTTCAGCGAGCTTTTTAACTCATCGTTTATCAAGGGCCTGTGTATACGTATTTTTCCGTATTTGCGCGCAGCTATCGACGTAAGTACACAATACAATACGGTACTGATAACAAATGCAACACTCAGCACGTCAGCGTTCCAAAGTTCTCCACGTCCGAAAATCAAAACACTCGCAATGCCGACAACGCTGATAAACAGGCTTTTCAATCCTGTGATCCCGAAAGACTTCTTTTGTCTGAGAACCGCCAAATTTATCGAAGTTATACACACAACCGACGGAATGACAGACAGCACTCTTATGCATCTGATAACAACTGCTCTTGCATCGTCCTCATAACCCGGGGCTACTACAAAAGAAAGCGGTTCCGCCAAACTGAATATGATCACGCTGAGAACCAGCATCAACGGGAGATAAAACGACTGAAGATCGGAAAGCGCGGCAAAACCGCTTTCTTCACCCTCGTTTTTTAAATGCACTGTGTATCTGTTAAGCCCTACGACGGTTATTGCACTCAAAAACGCAGAATCAATCAACGTAAACAACTCCGCTGACGTAAAATATCCGTCGGTAATTATATTCGTGCCAATTACAGCCGCGATGATCGCTTCAAAAACAAACGCGATCACCTTTTCAATTATCGTTATGACCGCTAAAAGAGAAAAACTGTGCAGTATTGATTTATCTTTTGACAAGTTGCCCTCCGCTGATTGCTATTCATCCGTTTGTAAGTATTGTTTTTTATCAACCACACTCGCCGCATCGAAAAAGGCGTTATAATTAAGTATCAGACAGACAAGTATCCAAAATTCAGGACGCTCCCAAATATTAGAACTCACCAGCAACCGAACGACTGAAACGCAGAATATGACCGCGATAATAATTTTGTCATCGTTCCCGATTTTCTTCTTCCAAAGCACGAAAATACAATATCCTACAAAAAAGACAGATATGATCATAGCCAAAACGCCCATATCTCTGCCGACCTGCAAAAAAAGGTTGTGCACATACAGACTGTCATCATAATTTATCATTTTAGCGCCGAAAAAAGGGTTTTCATGGATGGTTTCAAGTGCAGTGCGATACAAAGAATCTCTGCCGGACGACGCTTCCTCCAGTCCATACATCAGCTGATATTTGTACTTCGACAAAGCATACGATTTCACCCCAAATTTTGAAGAAACATCGATAAGCCAGTTAAGGATTGATTCCAAATTCAAAACTACTGCAAATCCGGTGACAACAAGGAAAAAATTCCTCTTTCTGTTTTCTTTGTAAATCAGCAGCGTAACGATAGCTACAAACGAAAGAATTACCAGAAGAACGCCGCGGCTTCCATATACGATCGACTCTACGAGCGAAAAGGCAAAGACAAGAATGTAAAGAAGTTTTCGTAAAACGATTGAAGACCTTTTTTCATCTTTTTTGTTTTTGCCATTTAAGATCGCAATGTAAGAAAAAAGCACAGTCACGACCATTCCGTATCCGAATCTCATATAGTATCTGCTGCTGTAATCAAAAAAAGGAAGAAATGGGATCAAGGCCAACAATAAAAAATTGAGCAGAGACAATTTGCAGCAGGTGTTAACAAAAACGGCAGTATCGAATCGATATGAAAATACTAAAATAGGGGGAATTGCAATCATTAAAAACCTGATCACGACTATTAACTCAGTACCATCAAACATGCTCTTTGTCAGCATTATTATAAGCAAAACAGCTATAACGATCCATGATTTTAAATTGATAACGATTCTTCGGTTGATAAAAAACGCTGTTGCCATAAGAACTATTCCGGAAACCGCCACAAGGATGGTTGGATTTATAATTCTCATTAATGGAATCAACAAGGAATACTGGAATAAGAATAAAGAGGCTATTATGCCATTCTTTGCTTCTATGCTTTTTTTTGTCATTTTTAAGGTAGATTCGATATAATCTTTGTTACTCGCGATTTAAGTCATGGACTATATCAATTAATTTTTCCGTAAGATTTTTGAAATCATAAATTTCCGCTGTTTTGCGTGCATTCTTAGAGAGTTCGTTTAATTCTTCCGCGGACATTGATGCAATTTTTTCAATTCCATTTGCGATATCTTGGGGGGAGAATCCCTCAGTCAGTAAACCGCAGTGATACTTTTCAACGATACTGTATCCGGGCCTTATTGTATAAAATACAGGCTTTCCGGAAGCAAAATACTCAAAAGCTTTGTTGTAGCTTTCGCCAACGCGCAAAAGAGGATTCATTTCCCAGTGAACCAAATTCAAGTCTGCTCTTGCAACCACTGACGGGATAAACTGTTTGTTGACTCTGCCTTTGAACACTACATTTGTGATGTTTTCTTCGATCAATCGTTGCTTCAACGATTCCAACTGGTCGCCTGATCCGAAAATTATAAACCGTATTTTCTGATTTTTTATCAGCTTTGCCGCATCAAGAATAATTCCAAGATTATTGATGCGTCTGATCGCACCGGCATATACGACCTTAAAGGACTTCGGATCATCCATGTCAGCATCATCTAACCAAAAATCCTTAATATTCTGATCGAACGCTTCTAAGTCAACCCCGTTGTTGATATGATATGCTTTCCTCATATCAATAGGTCCGCCGTGTTCCGTATCCCAACCATGAGAACGAATATAATCCGGACCGCCTTCTTGAGTAAATATCAACGCATCAGCCTTTGTGTAAATCCATTTCTCTCCCGCATACAGAATTTTGGCTATAAAGCTTCCCTTTTTGATTTTTTTCGAGTAAGAAACAATTGCTTCCGGCCACAAATCACGCATTTCACAAATACATTTAATATGAAAATGTTTTGCCAACTTCAGACCTGCAACCAGTGTAAGAGGATGAACAGATGAAGCAAGAATGATATCTGGTTTCCCATGTTTTTTTTCGTATTGTTTCGCCGCTTTCTTTACATTAAAATAGAAAGACAGCATGTTAATTATACGTGTAAAGCCCCCGTCTCTTGTTCCTCCTACTCGTACATTAACAAACGGGGTATTAATATCCTCTGCGATTTTTTCTGTCCATAGTTCTTTTTGATCTTTCTTGCTTACAGCGCAAAAGACAACGGGTTCATGTCCCATTTTATTCAAGTACTTTGAAAACCAATAGTGCCTTCCGCCTTTGTCTGTTCTCATATGACCTGCGTAATGGTTCATGATCCAAATTTTCATAATTGCTCTCCTGAAACGTACAATTTTTTGCTTTGTGTATTTCTTTTTCAAGTATCTGCTTCAAGCGCTCAACCAAGTTACAATCTTGCGCCGATACCGTCGGAGGAATCACACAGATGGAAGCTATATTTGCCCTTCATTTCCGGGAAAGCGGTCAGATATTTTCTCTCTACTTTCTCACGGATATCATCGGCTTTTTCCGGATCTATCAATGCGACGCAACAGCCCTTGAAGCCGGCGCCCGCGAACCGACCGCCGTAAATGCCGCTTGTCTGGGTCATGATGTCGTAAAGTTTTATCTGCTCCGGGGCTCCGGATTCCCAGTTGTGGATACTGCTCCATCCCGATTCAAAGCTCAGCCTGCCGTACTCTTCTATGTCTCCGCATCTCCACGCTTCGGCTCCGGCTTCTACTCTGCTAAACTCGGTATACCAGTGCTCGCACCGTCTCATCCACTGTTCCGGCAATCGGTCCTTGTGTTTGAGATACATTTCGTAAGGAACAGATCTTGCGTTAGCCTGACTGAATTTCCCGTATTCGTATCCGCAAAGAGCCTGGAGGGCGTATACGCCTGCACGCAGCTCGTCGACTCTCATATTGAATTTTGAACCGGCAAGAGAGTGCTCAAGTCCGGAAAAGAAAACCGCGATCTTGTAAGGCTTCATATTCTTCGGCGCGGGTATCAATTCATAACTGTTGTCGGCGCAGTCAAGATACAAAAGATGATCCGCGCGGCTGAGCACTTCGCACGATTGATCGAGTGTGCCGACGTTTACTCCTACGTAATTCTTTTCAGCGTCAAACGCGATATCGATAAGCTCGCGATCGCTAAGTTTTATACCGTTTATCTTCGCAAGGGCGTCAAGAAAAGCGAGGATCACAGCCGCACTGCTGCTGAGTCCGCCTATAGGAAGAGTTCCTTCTATGACTCCGCACAAGCCGAAATTCAGATTGTATTTTTTTGAAAGAGCCCAAGTCGCTCCGCGCAGATAATCAGCCCAGTCGCCTCTTTTTTCTCCGATATCCTTTATATGCCACTGAGCACGTTTCGGAAATTGAAGAGACACCGTTTCGATAACGCCGTTGAGCTTAGTGTCGTACGCTATATGTATCCCTTTATCTATTGCAAGACCGGTGATTTTACCGAGGTTATGATCTGAATGAGCTCCTATCAGACAAACACGGTAAGGAGCGAACGATACGCTCTCCGGGTCCCTGCCGTATATGCGAGAAAATTCTTCTTCACATTTCATATTGACACATCCTGCTTATTGCTTTTAGCTGTTTGCTTTGTAATACTCTGCGTACCATTCGGCAAACCGTCTTAATCCTTCTCGTATGCCGATCTTTGAGCTCCCGAATAATGTAATGAAATCCGTAAAAATGTGACCGGTTTGCAAAAAGCCGCTGATAAATTAATCTTTTTCGGAACGCCTGACGGCGATTTTGACGGCGAATCGAAAGCGAATAGAAATCGTTATTCGGGGTCGAAGTCGTCGCTTCTCATCTTGACAAAGCAAAAAGCGCCAACCCGGAAAGTCAGCGCTTTGGATTATTATCGTTATTCGTATTAAACGGCAAAACGGATTTTTTGCCAAACCCATATTTCGTGATATCACGAAAAATTGACGGCGATTTTGACGGCGAATAAACAAAAAACATCGTTTTTTCGCATTTTTTCATCGAAAGCAGCGAAAAAACCGGGCAGTTGTCGGTATTTACCGACAGGACAGGTGAAAATTTTGTGTTTTTTGATATAAAAGTCTCGCTTTTTTGATTCAAAACACCCTGTTTACCATATTTTGATATTGACAAAAGAGCGCCATGATGGTAAAATTAAGCGGTTATTATAAAATGGAGACTTTATCCGAAGCGTAATAAAATTACGGATTTCATTACATTTTCGAGAGTCAAGAGACAAGATTGGCGGTTTGATAATAAACGGTAAAAAGCGTTAACATGAAGGAACATATCGACTTAAACGGAAAGAAAATACTTGTCACCGGATCCCCCGGGTTCATAGGCGCAAATCTCGTGATCAGACTGCTTGACGACCTGAGTTCGGGCGTTGTGGTAAGCCTTGACAACATGAGCGATTACTATGATCCGACTCTCAAAGAATACAGACTGGACCTTATAAAGAAAGCGGCGGAAAGGTCACAGGTAAAGCATATTTTCGTCCGCGGTTCGATAGCCGACAAAAAACTCGTGAACGAGCTTTTCGAGACGTACGGGTTCGATATTGCCGTAAATCTCGCAGCTCAGGCGGGCGTACGTTACAGCATCGAAAATCCGGATGCGTATATAGAGTCGAACATCATCGGCTTCTACAACATTCTTGAAGCTTGCAGACGTTATCCGGTCAAGCATCTCGTTTATGCTAGCAGCAGCAGCGTTTACGGCGGCAACAAAAAGGTGCCGTTCAGTACCGACGACAAGGTAGATAACCCGGTAAGCCTATATGCGGCTACAAAAAAGTCGAACGAGCTTCTTGCTCATTGTTATTCAAAGCTGTACAACATCCCGTCGACCGGGCTTCGCTTCTTTACCGTTTACGGTCCCGCCGGACGTCCCGACATGTTCTATTTCTCCGCAACGCAAAAGCTTGCCCGCGGAGAGAAAATAAAGATATTCAATTACGGAAACATGAAGCGTGATTTCACGTACGTCGACGATATCGTCGAAGGGATCGTAAGGGTCATGTCCGGCGCTCCGCAAAAGGCTGACGGTCCCGACGGGCTTCCGATAGCGCCGTACGCCGTATACAACATAGGCGGAGGTACGCCGGAAGATTTGTTGACATATATTTCGACGCTCCAGGAAGAGCTTGTGAGAGCCAACGTGCTGCCTGAAGATTACGATTTTGAAGGACACCGCGAACTTACCGGAATGCAGCCCGGAGACGTTCCGGTAACATATGCTGACAGCTCCGCGTTGGAAAAAGATTTCGGATTCACGCCAAAGATCGGCATACGAGAAGGATTAAGACGGTTTGCCGAATGGTACGCAGAGTATTACAAAGCAAACAGCTCAAAGCAATAAGCAGGATGTGTCAATATGAAATGTGAAGAAGAGTTTTCTCTCATCTATGGCAGAGATCCGGAGGGCGTATCGTTTTCTCCGTACCGCGTTTGCCCGCTCGGAGCTCATTCAGATCATAACCTCGGTAAAATCACCGGTCTTGCAATAGATAAAGGGATACATATTGCGTACGGCACAAAGCACAACGGCGTCATCGAAACGGTATCTCTTCAATTTCCGAAACGGGCTCAATGGCACATACGCGAGATCGGAGATAAAACGGGCGACTGGGCTGACTATCTGCGCGGAGCAACCTGGGCTCTTTCAAAAAAATACAATCTGAATTTCGGCTTGTGCGGAGTCATAGAGGGAACTCTTCCCATAGGCGGCCTCAGCAGCAGCGCGGCTGTGATCCTCGCTTTTCTTGACGCCCTTGCGAAGATAAACGGTATAAAGCTGACCGATCGCGAGCTTATCGATATCGCGTTTGACGCTGAAAAAAATTACGTCGGAGTAAACGTCGGCACGCTCGACCAATCGTGCGAAGTGCTCTGCCGCGCGGATCATCTTTTGTATCTTGACTGCGCAGATAACAGTTACGAACTGATACCCGCGCCGAAGAACATGAAGCCTTACAAGATCGCGGTTTTCTTTTCCGGACTCGAACGCTCTCTTACCGGTTCAAAATTCAATATGAGAGTCGACGAGCTTCGCGCCGGAGCATATGCCCTCCAGGCTCTTTGCGGATACGAATACGGGAAATTCAGTCAGGCTAACGCAAGATCTGTTCCCTACGAAATGTATCTCAAATACAAGGACAGATTGCCGGAGCAGTGGATGAGACGGTGCGAGCACTGGTATACCGAGTTTCGCAGAGTAGAAGCCGGAGCCGAAGCGTGGAGACGCGGAGACATAGAAGAGTACGGCAGGCTGAGCTTTGAATCGGGATGGAGCAGTATCCACAACTGGGAATCCGGAGCCCCGGAGCAGATAAAGCTTTACGATATCATGACCCAGACAAGCGGCATTTACGGCGGACGGTTTGCGGGCGCCGGCTTCAAGGGTTGCTGCACCGCACTGATAGATCCGGAAAAAGTCGATGATATCCGTGAGGAAGTAGAGAGAAAATATCTGACTGCTTTCCCGGAAATGAAAGGCAAATACAGTTTCCATCTGTGTGATTCCTCCGACGGTATCGGCGCAAGATTGTAACTTGGTTGAACATAATAAAGACAAGGAAAAACTTCATGAAAACTGTTTTACTGGTCAGCAACGTTTCTTCGGGGCTGTTAAATTTCCGGCGTGAGCTTATTGAAGAATTGGTAAAAGAAAACAAAGTCGTTATTCTTGCCAAAAACACCGGCGGCGTTGAAGAGTGCAAAGCTAAGGGATGCGAATTCCACGAGTTTTTCATGGACACGCACGGCACGAATCCGATCCGGGAATTCAAGCTGCTTTCAGCATACAAGAAAGAGATCAAGAACATATCCCCGGACGTGGTCCTGACTTATACGATAAAGCCAAACGTCTACGCGGGTATGGCGTGCGCTTCGCTCGGCATCCCGTATATCGCAAATATCACCGGACTCGGCACCGCGGTAGAAAGCAGCGGCATGATGCAGAAGATAACTTTGCCGCTGTACAAATACGGACTGCGCAAAGCGAAAAAGGTTTTCTTCCAGAATCAGGCTAACCTGGACTTTATGCTGAGTCACAAAGCCATAAAAAGTGAATACGAGCTTATCCCCGGTTCGGGTGTCAATCTGGAACGTTTTCCGCTTCTTGATTATCCCGAAGGAGATAACGTCAGTTTCGTTTTTATCGCCCGCATCATGAAGGAAAAGGGAATAGATCAGTATCTTGAAGCCGCCAAGTATATCAAAGCAAAGTACCCGCAAACAGTATTCCATGTCTGCGGAAATTGCAGCGATGAAGGATATGCAAAGCTGCTGAAAGAGCTGAACGATAACGGAACGATCATCTACCACGGAAAAATCAGTGACGTCGTCGGAATGCATAAAGTCTCATGCTGTACGATTCATCCCACTTATTATCCCGAGGGAATGTCGAACGTTTTGCTCGAAAGTTGCGCGTGCGGAAGACCGATAATCACGACCGACCGCCCCGGCTGCCGCGAGATAGTTGACGACGGAGTGAACGGATTTATCGTTAAGCAAAAAGACAGCCATGATCTGATCGAAAAGATCGAAAACTTCCTGAGCCTCAGCTCTGAAGAGCGGAAGAATATGGGCATTGCCGGTAGGAAAAAAGTCGAAAACGAATTTGACAGAAACATAGTGACCCAAAAATATTTGGAGGCTATAGGGTGATGATAAAAGAAGGCGAGCGAAACTACTGCTTTGATTTCATAAAAGGATTTGCCTGCATTTTTGTTGTCTTTATGCATTGTGAATTTCCGGGAAGACGAGACTCATACCGGGATCGGGAGTCAATCTTGAATATCACGCCTTTGAAGAATATCCGGATGAAACCGACGGCGTAAGATTCCTTTTCGTGGGACGCATAATGCGCGACAAAGGGATCGGCGAGCTTCTTGAAGCGATGAAAGCCGTACATGAGAAACATCCGAAAACGAGTCTCGATGTCGTTGGCGGCTTTGACGAAAACTACAAAGAAGTCATGGAAGAAGCCGAGAAGACCGGATTTATCAGATATCACGGCAGACAGAAGGAAGTACACGAGTTCTACAAAAACGCTCATTGCACCGTGCTTCCCTCGTATCACGAAGGTAAAGCGAACGTGATGCTTGAATCCGCTTCCACCGGAAGACCCGTTATCACAACGAGAGTCCCGGGATGCCGTGAGACGTTCGACGAGGGCGTCACCGGCATAGGCTGTGGAGCAAAAAGCGCCGCTTCTCTTGAAGAGGCGATGGAAAAGTTTCTCACTTTGACAAGCGAAAAGCGCGCCGATATGGGCAGACGCGGCAGAGCGAAAATGGAAAAAGAATACGATCGCGATATCGTCGTCAGGGCGTATCGCGAGGAGATAGGGAAAACATTAAGATAAAACAATATATTTGTGATCTTGTGGATTAATCAAATGAAGAAGTTATTCTTTATCTTTCGTTGGATTGGAGCTTCCGTTGCAGCATTTTTATTGTTGAGTGGTTTTGTTTTCTTTTATTCCAACACAGGAGTCCATATTAACAACCCAGACGGTTCAACTGACTATGTTTGGATGCCGGGGCAAATTAAAGCAACTGCGTCAGAAGGATATGCTTTTTTTCGCATGGACCGAAATGGATTTAATAATGTATCAACCAAGGAACGAAATATTGATATCCTATTGATGGGCAGTTCTCAAATGGAAGCTGTAAACGTTCATCCGACAAAAAACACAGCCTCAATTATAAATGGCTTAAACGAAGAACTTTATTGCTATAACATCGGAATTTCAGGCCATCAACCGATCACACAAATCGATGCAAAAGGAATGTTTATAGAAAAAGACGTTGAGCACCGTATGGCTTTTTCGCAAGCTTGCACCAACCTTAATATTAGATATATAGATATGACAGACGATTTCAAAAATTATTACGAAAGCAAACATGTGTTGGCGCATGGTTTCAATAACACGGCTGTCGGCGTCGGTCATTTGAATGAACACGGTCATATGTTGATAGCAAAAAGGATTGCGGAGGAAATCAAAAAATGAGTTTGACCAGTTTTTGGTTTCTTGTATTTTTTGCAATACTGCTTTTTGTACTGTCATTATTACAACAATTAAGAAAAAAGCATTCGAAAGCGGTGCTTTTGCAAAAGTTGTGCCTGCTGATTTCGAGTTATCTTTTTATAGCGTTGAATGACTGGAGGTTTTCTCTATGCATAGCTGCAATCTCCGGATTTACGTATTATTTTGGGATTCTAATTGAAAATAAGAAATCAAAATCAATATTAGTATTTGGAATCGTTTTTCTTTCGGCGTTTCTGGCAGTTTTTAAATATACCAACTTCTTCGTAAACAGTTTCAGATTTGCTTTTGGAAATGATACTGTCACATTGAAAATTATTCTTCCAATCGGAATTTCTTTTTATATCTTTAGCTGTATTGCTTATCTGGTTGATGTATTTAAAGGAAAGTATTGCGCAGAAAAAAGCTTTTTAAATCTCGCGTTATTTATCTCATTTTTTCCCAAGCTTACAGCAGGTCCAATTGTTAGGGCAAATGAATTTTTGGAGCAAACAAAAGAATACCACGGAATTGAACTGAAAAATATCGGTGATGGATTGCAAATCTTTGTTTTCGGTTTATTCAAGAAAATCGTTCTTGCTGATCATTTAAACGTTTTTGTAAATGATGTTTTTCATGCGCCTTCCGCATACGGTACATTTACCGTAATGCTTGCAGTATTAAGTTATTCATTGCAGATATATTTGGATTTTTCCGGTTATTCCGATATGGCGATTGGTACTTCCAAAATGTTGGGATACGAGTTTAAGCCTAATTTTAATCTTCCATACATAGCAAAAGATATTTCCGAATTCTGGAAAAGATGGCACATAAGTCTTTCGTCTTGGCTTAAAGACTATATTTATTTTCCGCTTGGCGGCAGCAGAAGAGGAACTGCAAGAACTTATTTTAATTTGATGATTGTAATGATTGTCAGCGGAATTTGGCATGGAGCCGGGTGGACATTTGTGCTCTGGGGTGGACTGCACGGAGTTATTAGCTGTTTAAACAAACTTGTTGGAAAATATCTAAAAAAAGCGGGGAGCATTCTTAATTCGATTCTTACATTTGTCCTTGTCTCTTTGCTTTGGATCATTTTCAGAGCTGAGTCCTTGCAAAATGCTTTTGACGTTTTTAAATCGCTGTTTTCATTTCACGACGGGATTTCACAGATTTATATCTGGAGTTTTGTTGCATTAACTTTCGTAATAGTTTCCACAATCGTTGCAATAATTCATTCTTCGGGAAAAGGCAGCTTTAAGACGAGGCAAAACGATGTCAACGGTTTTTACCCTATTTTGAATCTGAATAGCATTTTTGGCGCATCTGTATTTCTGACAGTCTGTGGATTGACGTTATTACTTGGGTATTTTGGAAATACGGCATTTATATACGGTGCGTTCTGATTTTAAACAGGCTTGAGAGTTGCTATATTATCCGAAAAGTGTTTTTGAAATCAAAAAACAAAAATGTCAAATAAAATTATCGGAATTGCCAAAAGGCAAAATAACATCGCGATATCGTCGTCAGGGCGTATCGCGAGGAGATTGGAAAGCAATAAAAGATGAACAAAAATACGTTGAGTCTAAAAGCTCAATATATGAAGCAAAGATATGCAAAAAATGGCTCGTTTAATAGCAGTTGGATTATTGGAATTGTAATTGTTTTAAAGCCAATTTATCTTTTTCCTTCGGGCTCCCTTCAGATATGCGATTATTTTTTTGCAATTGCAATTATCGCTTGGGTGATCTCAAATAAAGGAAGAATCATTATACCTAAAAGTTTTATAAAGTATTTCACTGCCTTGATTTTGATATGTATATATCAAGTAGTAATAAATGGAATATGGAGTATTGTCTTGCAACGAAATATAATGAGAGTAAATCTATATTATATTTATAATTTTGTTGTTTTTGCGTCCTGTCTTTTGATTGCTTATGAAGTAGGATTTGAACGATTAAAAAAAGCAGTAACAGATTCTTGCCTTATTTCTGTTTTTATTTCTTTTATTGGATCATTATTGACATCGCAATCGGTAAGAAATTCCGGACTATTTAACAATCCAAACCAATTAGGATATCACGGATTATTGATAGTTAGTATAATTGCCGTATTTTCTCAAGAGCGTTTTGATAAAAAAGATATTATAACTATCGCCATTTCAGTTTGGATCATTATAATTTCCGGATCCAAAGCAGCAATTATCGGCGTGGCCGTATTATTGTTTTTTCACATTTTTTATGCAAACCGAAATGCCGGGTTAAAAGTCGCATTTAAGAAAGCTTTAGTTCTTGTTGTTTTTTTTACATTAATTTATTTTCTTTTGTTCTCAGAATTAAAAATTTTTACATCAAATTCCACAATAGCATTTACCAGAAAACGTTTAATCTTAATGTTTAATGAAGGTGACAGTAATCTTGGCTCCGGAAGAGGTTATAATAGGGTCTTCGAACTAGGCGGAAATTTTCTTTGGGGCATGGGAGAGGGAGCGTATGATCGTTTCGAGTCCCTAAAAGGCTTAGAGATACATTCAAGTTTTATAAGTTTGCTGGTTTCATATGGGATTTTCGGTTTTCTTCTATATGTTATTTTTTTTACTCGTGCTATAAGATTCTCAGGAACCCCCATAAAAAGCGTATTGTTTTCCTCTGGCGTGATTCTTTATTCTATTTCGCATAATGGAGTACGGAATTCCTTGTTGTGGATGTTTGTTGCATATTTGATATTAGAAGGGTGCAGAAACACTCCAAATTCCATCATAGAAGACAAATTATTACATGAGCAGTAAAACAGTAAAAAACGTTGGAATCATATTAGGATGTTCGATATCCGCAAAGATACTTTCTTACGTATGGGAGGCAACTCTTGCTGCATTTCTCGGTGCATCCGATCAGGCAGACGCTTTGTATATGACGACGAGCATATTCGGGATACTATATCCGATCCTTGATCTCGGCATATGGAAGGTCTTTCTTCCCACATATAAAGCCAAACTTGTGGAAAAAGACGAAAGCGGTGTTGAGCGCGTAGCCAATATATCGATCACTTTCTTTTTTATGATTTCGATCGCTCTCGTTTTGTTTCTTATCGTTTGCGCACATCCGCTTGTGATGATAATGGCGCCCGGATTCGAAGGCGAGAAAAGAGAGATCACGATCCAATATCTGAGGATTTCAGCTCCCACGTATTTTCTCATGGCGTCAACTTCCGTTATAGGAGCCATGCTGCAATGCCATGGAAGGTTTCTAGGCAGCCAGTTAAGAGAAATCGGATCTCACGTCTCTAGAATAGTATATTTGTTTGTCTTTTTTCGTTTTATGGGCATATATGCGGCTGTAACGGCTTACATCGTCGGCAGCGTTTTCAGGCTTCTGGTGCAGCTTCCCTTTATCAATTGGAAGTGGAAATTCAAACCGAATTTCCACTTTAAGGATAAAGATATAGTTCCGATGATAAAGGGATTGCCGGCGGTCGCGCTGACTGCGGCGATCTCGCATATCAACGGAATGGTCGACAGAATAGTTGCATCCGGCAGCGCAACAGGCTCTGTCGCCTGTCTCAATTACGGGCACAAGCTCATGAACGTTTTCAGCGGGACGATATCTACGGCGATAGGGACGGCGGTTTATCCGACCATGATCCAGCATATCGCGGAGAAAAAGACGGATAAACTCAAGGAACTGCTGATAAACGTCATATCCGCGCTTGAATTTTTCATAATACCTCTGAGCTGCTTTTGCATCTTGTTCTCAAAAGAGATGGTAACGGTCGCGTTTCAGCGCGGCGCGTTTGACGCTTCTGCTGTTTCGCTCACCTCCGGCGTATTTACGGGATATTGCATAGGAATGCTGTTTCTTGGTATTTCTACGATCGTAACGAACGTGTTTTACGGATACGGCGATACAAAGACGACGCTTTACATAACCATAATCGGAATAGCGATCAACGTTGCCCTTGACCTTTTGCTCGTGAATCTGCTCGGGGTTTTCGGACTTGCATTGGCTACGTCCTTATCGGCTGTGATCGGCGTTTGTATACGATTCATTTTTCTCAAGAGATATATCGTTATCGGATATAAAGCTTTGCTTATCGAATCAGCGAAAATACTCGGGCTTTCTATTATTGCATGCGGGATTCCGTACGTTCTCGTAACGTTTCTTTTGAAACTCAACGTATACGTTTCACTTATTCTCAGCGCGGCAATATGCGGCGGCATTTACTTCGGACTCTCTTATGTTTTCAAAATACGAACGCTTTCTTTTGTAAAAAGCCTTATAAAGAAAAAATCCCGCTCATAACCGTAATTCTATATAACTTTAAGCATTTTTTCAGGAAGCGCGCACAGAAACCCACAGAAAGGCATAAAACGAGCCATGGACGTCACAAATTCAAAGGAAGCCGAAAGCTCCGCAGCAGAATCCCCGGCAAATGAACCGATAAACCAAGTACAGCGTGTGGCGCGGCAGTTCATGATACACGGGGAGGTTGTGGAGATAATCCAGATAAACTCCGGATATATAAACCGAACTTACAGAGTGGAGACGCTCTCAAAG
>Ga0079305_1002501_pt1 | contig 15627 bp, 15 predicted proteins | sample LMS_cellobiose_e_FD_79183 | JGI IMG/M metagenome (GOLD analysis project Ga0079305, IMG submission 79183) | Rumen-fistulated moose microbial communities from Alaska, USA - LMS_cellobiose_enrichment | ecosystem: Host-associated > Mammals > Digestive system > Stomach > Rumen fluid ... | reverse complement strand
TAACTGTCTGCGAGCCGTGAACCCTTCACGTCGTCGCCTTTTTTACAGTATCACATCTTTTGAGAGTCAGCCACTTCTTTTACGATTCATCCTCGCTTTCTTTTACCATAGCAACTGCAGTTTTCAGCTTGTCGTATGTTGTCTGTGACCTGGTATCCGAATTCCGATGATGTTGAGTAAGAACTAGGAATACCAGGAGAACTGGGAATACTGTTTTCCGCTGATCTCGTGTCGTCCGCTCTCTTCCGCGTGAGTCCTCTTTTCCTGGTATTAGAAGTTCGCGTTTCCACCTCACCGCTGTTTTTCGGCAAACAGAAGATAAAAAACTTTGCGGCTGTCGCCGTAATCCCGTGCACGCAACCCGACCAGCGGCAGACCGGGTTTTACCTCGTCTGCCGCGGCGGAGACCTTTTTATACAGAGCGGTCCGGTCCGAAAGGATCAGACGCCGGCGGACCTTTCCGTTTTCCAGCGCCCAGCCGTCGGCGGTCTTCCGGAGCACGCCGTAACTGCCCGGAATACGGCCGAGCTCCCAGCGGGAAAACACGATCTCGCGGCAGAAGATGGTGCCGTCCCGGCGTTCGTCGCCCAGCACAAACACGGGAACGCCGTCCCGCATCCGGCCGACGGGCAGACGAATCGCTTTTTCAAACGTCAAATCGAAAGCATTTTCGAAGGAGAAGCGTTTGCCGTCCGGCGACAGAATCGTCAGGCCGGAACGGTCGATCTGTTCGATCGTGCCGCCGGTCACAGGCAAAGTGCCGTAATGGGCGGCTTCGGGATGTTTTTTCTCGAAGGCTTCCAGCGCGGCGAAGCGTTCGGCAGCCTCGGCGGGCGACAAATCCTTGAGGAAGCGGTCATAGAAAGCAAACACGCGCTGACGGACGAATGGCGGCATGGGTTTGCCGCGCCATCTCTGGAGGTTGAAAACATGTCCGTAACCTTCCAGCAGGATCAGTTCGTTGTAAACTCCGCCCTTGTCGAGCGCTTCTTTCATGATGACCGCCTGACGGTACGGCACGGTGGTGTCGCCCTTGGCATGAATCTGCAGCACGGGCGGGTCCTTCGGGTCGATCTGTTCGATCGGCGACATGCGGAGCCAGTCCTTGCGGTTCTCCTCGGGACGCGACCCCATGACCCCGATCCGGCCGGCGCCGACTTTATACGACGGATCGCGGAACCCGGGGAAATCCATGGGTCCGTAAAAATTCACGCACGCCTGAACGGAGGTGTCCACGCCGGGATACGGTGCCTCGGGTTCCAGTCCGGCTTCGGGTCCGGCAAGCGCCAGCAGCGCGGAAAGATGTCCGCCGGCCGAACCGCCGATGCTGCCGATTCTGGCGGGATTCAAATGCAGTTCCGCGGCATGTTTCCGCAGCCATTGCACCGCTTTCTTGCAGTCCTGAATGTTCACCGGAAAAATTTTTCCGTATTTCTTCAGGTTCGCGGGATTCCCCAAACGGTAGTCGATGCTGATGCAGACATATCCCATGCGGGCAAGATTGGAACCGATGTTGACTTCGCGTTCGGCATTCCGAATCCCGCCGGTCCAGCCGCCGCCGTGAATGATGACGATGCCCGGGAATTTTTCACCGGGACGCGGATCGGCGGGGTAATAGAGGTCCATGCGTTCCGGACGGCCCGGTTCGAGGAATTCCAGATTTTCGCGGATGCCGACCCGGTGAATCACCGGTCCGGCCGATACGCTCAGACAGGCGATCAGTATGGTGAGCGTGAGCCACGGGTTTTTCATGATCTGTTTCTCCTTCTTCGACGATCCGGCACCTGCGTTTTCGACTGTTCGCGCAGCCGGAAGCATTCTCCGGTCAGTGGTTGTTGAGAACTTTCTTGATCGGATTCTTGTTGGTATAGTTCCAGATGCTGCTGTAATTGCTGGAAGTGATGACCTCAACGTAATTCCGGCCGTCGACATGTCCGTCGGCAAAGGCATGGTTCGCGCCGACGGGATGGGCCTTGTCAGTGTAGATGCCCATGGCGACATTGCTGCCGTAATACAGCAGGGCGCGGGAAGCATCGGTATATTTCAGCGCGCCGGTCAGAGGTTTTTCGCTGCAGGGCCATTTTTCGGTGAAGACCGTGGTCTGGCTGACGACCGGATTGCGCTGGGAGAGTTTGATCCAGCGGAGGGTCGAGCCGGAACCCAGGGTGTACTGGCCGGAATAGGAATTGTTGTAGGTGCTGAAGTAATTGTTGTAGGCGTAACTCTGCAGACAGCGGTAACTGCCGTACCAGGATGTCAGTTTGTTGTTGGAGGGACAGTTGAACTCCCGGACGCTGCGGTAATTGTCTCCATTGAACTTGACGCTCTTGTATTTGACTTCCTTCTGGTTGACGAGATACTGGTGCCAGTAACTGGTATAGGGGGAAAGTCCGGGCTGGATCATTTCCTTGTTGTTGGATGCGTAATTGAGAAAATGGCTGTAAAGGCCCTTGAGATTGCTCCGGCAGGAGATTTCCTGCGTTTTGAGTTTTGCCTTGTTCAGCGCGGGCAGCAGCATGGAGGCCAGAATCGCGATGATCGCGATCACCACGAGGAGCTCGATCAAAGTGAAACGGCATTTCTGTTCCGGCGAGGAACGATGCACTGCGAATGATGAAAAACGGCTCATATTCTTTTTCCCTTTCTCCTGCTTTCCGTGATCCGGCAACTGTATGAAATCTGATATTCCGATTCGTCTTACTGCCTTAACTTACAGTATTATAGTCGGAAAATAATTTTTTGCAAGATGCGAAACATCGGCGGGGACACAAAAAACGGGAAAAAATGTTAAAAAGTAACATCCGGAGCATCCGGAGACGGCTTTTTTTTCGAAAAAAAAGATTTCGGATTTGTATGCAGGGGAAAATGGACTACATTATCGTTTTGAAAAACAATCAACCTGAAATCTAAGACTGGATGGAATCGAGTTTCTGGACAATCCTGCCGCAGGCCGCCGCGCTGACGATGCTGATCGGCGTCAGCGCGTTCTGTTCGAGTGCGGAAATGGCGCTGTTTTCGCTGAGCCGTCCGAAGCTGCTGGCCTGCCGCGAATCAACCAAACCGGTCCGGCGTCTGATCTGGAAACTGATGGACCGTCAGGCCAGCACGCTGATCACGATCATCTTCTGCAACATGTTCGTCAACAGTCTGCTGTCCATGATCAACGAATCGCTGCTGCAGACGCTGGCCCTTCCCCCGTCCGTCACGCTGGCGGTTTCCGCTTTTTCCGGCATTGTCATCCTGCTTCTGCTGGGGGAGATCACTCCGATGACCATCGCCTATATCTACAGCGAAAAATGGGCGGAAATCGTCGCCCGGCCGGTCTATTGGGCATGCCTCGTGCTGAAACCGCTGACCTCGCTGATGGAATGGTTCTGCAATGTTTTGCTGGACCTGCTCGGACGTGTCCGCGAGGAAGGGCTCAAACCCGAGGAATATCTCTCCTACATCGAAAACGGCGTCAAACGCGGCAGTTTCACCTCCGAGGAAGCCAGACTGATGAAGGAAACCATCGCGCTGCGGAAAAAGACCGTCGAAAGCGTCATGCGGACCCGCTCCGACCTGTATTACGTCACGCGGAAGGATTCGCCGGAAACCATCCGGAAGATCATCCGCGAACATGCGCAGGCCTATCTGCCGGTCAGCAGCGAAAAACGGCTGGACAGCGCGGACGCGATTCTTTCGGCGCGTCTGTTCTTTTCCCTGCCGCCGGAAGCGCGGAACAACTGGCGGAACTCCTCCTGCGTGCTGGAAAACGCCTTGTTCATTCCGGAAGCGACCACGTTGGAAAAAGCGCTGCGGACTCTGAAGGAAAAACGAGCCTACGCCGCTCTGGCCGCCGATGAATACGGCGCGGTCTCCGGCATCATCACGCGGGAAGACATCTATTCCGAACTGGCCGGAAAATCCATCGAGCTGGATGAACAGACCGAATCCGAACTGCTCAAAGTCGGACGCGACCAATGGCTGTTCGACGGTGCGGCCACGCTGGATTTCATGAATATGGCGCTCTCATTGCCGCCCCGGCGCGGAAGTTTCGCCGCTTCCACGCTGAACGGTGTCTTCTGCGAACTGCTGGGCGCCATTCCGCAGCAGGGCGACCGCGTGACCTTCGACAACGTGACTTTGCAGGCCCATACCGTAACCGGAAACCGGGTCTCCCGCGTGCTCGTCACGGTGAACCCGGACGCTCCGGCGGAAGCGAGCGGCGAAGGAGGCGGCAGCCGATGACTATGACCTATCTCTATCTGTTCCTGACCCTGTTTTTCTCGATCGCCCAGGGCATTTTTTCCGGTCTGGAGACCGGGCTGGTTTCCGTGCTGCGTCCGCGGGCGGAACACGCCGCCGGACAAGGCGGCAGACGCGCCCGGATGCTGGTGTATTTTCTGCACCGGCCGGGAATCATGATCGCGACCGCCCTGATCGGGGTCAATATCAGTGTGGTGCTGGCTTCGCTGATGGCCAAGGAGCTCTTCCGCACGCTGAACTGGACCGGCAATACCGCGCTCACGCTCGGCAGCATGGCATTAAGCGTCCTGATGCTCTTTTTCGAGATACTGCCGAAAAACTGGTTCCGGGAAAACGCCTGCGCCCGCTGCACATACTTCGTGCCGCTGTTCTTTGCCTTCTATGTGCTGCTCTGGCTCCCCGTGCAGCTCTTTTCCGCCTTCACGGGCTTCCTGAGCCAGCTCATCGGACGATTCCGAGCGGGGGAGGACCCCGAGCCGAACGTAGTCATGCGGGAAGATTTCCGGCTCTATCTGCGGGAAAGCCAGCTCACCGGTTCGGTCGATGCGGCCACGGTCTCCATCCTCGACCATGCGATGGACGTGCCCGGCATGCTGATCCGTCAGATCGCCGTGCCGCGCGAAAAAGTGCTCTCGATCCCCGCCGGCATGACCATCCGCCAGGCCTTCGGCTTCTGTCAGAAAAACGATCTGACCAAGGTCCCGATCCATTCCGAAAACGGCGAATGGATCGCCGCCTTCAGCGTTTACGATGCAATCTATTCGGTCGATGAGGAAAAATGGGATGTCACTCCGGTTCTCGACTGTGCGGTCGAACTCTATTTCATCGGCGAAAATCTCCGGCTCGGCGAACTGCTCGAACGCCTGCGGTTCCGCCGGATTCAGTTCTTCGTGGTGCTGGACGGAAAGAAAAAACAGACCGGAATTCTGCGTCCGGAAGACTTGGCGGCATTGCTTTTTGAAAATTGAATGTTATATTATCCGCAGAACAACCCCTGTTTCAAGGAAAGGAATGTAAAAATGTCAATGGAAAGTGCCCGTGCATTCGTCGTGCGTTTAATGAGTGATGAGGAGTTCCGCGGCCGGCTGGCGAAGGTCAAAGCCGCCGCCGAAATCGACGCCATGGTGACCGATTACAGTTTCACCGAGGATGAACTGGCGAAAATCGTCGGAGAATTCATGGGTCACAAGCTCGCCGAAGGCGAACTCGAAAAACTCATCGGCGAGGCTTTCGAAGGTCAGGAAACCGGTCCGGAAGCAATCTCCGTCATCACCGCCTGGCTCCATCAGCGGTAAACTTCCCCGGCCGGGACCATCCGGCGGATACAGTCCGATCCGAGGAGGTATTCCATGCACTTCATGAAAAACACCTGGAAACTGGTTTTACCGGGTCTTTCGGCCGCCTGTCTGCTGTATCTCTCCGCCTGCGGCGACGAAGCGCCCGGGACTCCGGAAAAGAAACGGCAGGAACCGGAGAAAACGGAAAAAACCGCAACGGCGCCCGCACCACGGAAAAAGAGCGTTCCCGCCAAAAAGACCTTCGAAGATTCGGAGGAAGGCTCGCTGACGGTCCGCTTCAAAAACACCGATGCGGCGTCCGCTCCTCCCAAAGTCCAGGCGCAGCAGGACAATCTGGCCGTGCTGACCCCGGACGATCCCGCCGCGGCCGAAAAAACGGAAAAGATGTCCCGGAAGGAAAAGCAGCTGCGGCAATCGTTCCGCACCAAGCGTCCGGAAAATTCCTTCGCCGCAAAACTCGCGCCGCTGAACGACGGCAAGGTCATCCGCTGGTCTCCGTTCTGGATGAGCGAAAGCGCCAAAGGGGTCCGGCTGCCGGCCGCCGCCGTCAGTCCGGATAAAAGCATCATCATCCTGGCCGAGACTCTCGGCGGACTCAACGGTCCGTTCGGCACCCGGCTGGTGTTTCTGGATACGCACAGCTGGACCATCACCGCGGTACATCATCTGATGAACAAGGATGTCCGTTTCATCGCCATCTCCCCGGACAACACGCCCGTGCTCGTTGCCCGCGGCCAAAAAGTTTTCAAGACCGTCGACGAGCTGATCCGGCTGGACGCCTGGACCGGCAAGATCAAACAATCTGTCCCCATGCCCGGTCTCCGCAAGGTCTACATCAACAGCCGCGGACGTCTGTTTGCGGTTTTCGATCCGGAATCGGAAAACTCACGCACGGTGCGGGTTTACGACCATTTGGTCCGCGACGGCCGGGCTGAAGCCAGAATCCTCCTCTCGGAAAACCGAACTCCGGTCATCGCGTTTCTGGCACACAATCAGCGTTTCTTCCTGGCCGGCGACAAAAAACTGGAGCAGTTCAAGGAATCCGACCTCAAACTGCTGGATTCCACGCCGCTGCCGGAAGGATTCGTCACGGCCTCCCTGCTGGTCATGCAGGACGGCACGGCCATCCTCGCACCGGAAACCGATCTGCAGCGGACGGCAATCGCCATAAGCATAGACGGCACCCGCGAATTCGGCGAAAAATCTCGCGGCATGCTGCTCCACTCACGGAAAAATCCGGAAAAGATGTTCACTTCGGTCATGAACCGCAAAGGGCGGATCGTCCAGTTCGCCGTCAGTTCGCTGAAAGAACTTCAGAGCGTCTCGCCGGAAGACAGCCGTCCGCGCACCGTCGGCGACCCGCAGGCGGTCTTCGTGCTGCCGCACTGTCAGGCAATCACCGTGCTGGACGAAAGAGGCTGTTTCTATCTGCTCTATCAAGACCCCGCCGGATTGCGCTGGCACAAGGAAATCCTCTTCCGTTCCACCATTGCCGCCGAAAAACGGTAAAACCGGAAAGCGCTGAAGATGACTGAAGCAGCCGGACCGGAACTGATGCAGGCGGGAAATCCCAGCCCGGATGACAGCCGGGGTGCGCTCTTTCCGGCCGCCTTGTTTCTCGGCTGCGCCCTGCTGTGGAATCCGGGAAGTCTCGTCCGGCCGGGAACGACCGGTTATCTGCCGCTGTTCACGCCCGTCGCACTGGCGTTTCTCGCCGCGGGACTCGTCTTCTGCGCGCCGAAATTTCAGGCGGTGCGGAAATTCATGATCGGAGCCGGATGCGGATTCGCACTGCTGCTGACGGGACAATTCATCCGGCATTATCCGGGTTGCTGGACCTTCGCCCAGTTCGGCGACGGTCTCTGGTGGATCGCCCTGCCCGCGCTGGCGTATGTTTACGGACCGGCGTTCCGGAAACTCCTGCCGGTTTATGTGCTTGCGGTCGGCGGTTATGCCTTTTTCCATTCCGTCTGGGCCGATCTGCTCGGAATTTGGACCGCAGGCATCACCGGCAATGAAAACTGGACCGCCTCGCTGTTCGTCATGACCATGATCTTTCTCGGCGGCGTGCTGTATGAGCTCCGTCAAAAAGCCGTTCAGCCGCACCGGAAGCTCCTGATTCTGATCTTCGGGATCGCGGCGGAACTTCTGCTGCTGCACCGGATATGGAAGATCGGTTCCAAGGGCGCCCTGCTGGCCCTGATGCTGACCGCCGCCGGATTTTTCTGGCTCCGGAGCAATTCGAAAATCCGCAGGTTCACGCTCGGGATCGGTTTGATCGGCCTGCTGGCCGGCGCGGTCTGGCTCTCGCAGAACACGGACGCGGTCAGCCGTTTCATGCACGAAGACGGCCGGGTGATCTTCTGGGAAAACGCCGTCTCGCTGATCGCGGACCATCCGCTGTTCGGCGTCGGCCAGGGGTCTTATGAAAATCATTATATGACCTATCGGAATACCGATTATTTCTGGCTGAAAAATCCGGCGGCACGTTCGAATCATCCGCACAGTCATCTGCTCTTCATGGCCGGGTCCTGGGGACTCTGCGGACTGGTCCTGTGGGGCATTCTGCTGTTTGCGCCGCTCGCAGTGACAATCCGCAAAATTTACCGTCACGAAGCGATCAATCCGCAGGAAACGGCCTGTTTCCTCGCCCTTTCCTGCGCCGTTCTGCACGGCTGTCTGGACCTCATCATGATCACCATGCCGACCGGATTGATCGCCCTGCTCTGTCTGGGTCTGCTCGCACGGAATCTGACCGACCCGGCCCGGCCGACACCGATCGTTCCCCGCCGGAAGATCCTGCTGATTCCCGCCGTCGCGATGATTCTGTTCGCCGCCGGAATCGCCGGACGCAACATTTATGCCGCCCGCCAGGTGCGCCTCGCCTGGCACAATGAACTTTCCCCCGCAGAAATCCTCCAGACCGTGAAATACTGTCCCGACGATTATCCGATGAATTACCAGCTGCTGCTCTATCTGGAAAAACGGAAGATCGATCCCCGGATCACCGTTGCAGTGACGGACATCATGCTGCGCTCGCACACTCCGAATTATCCCGGTCTCAACCTGGGACGTGCCAACGCGCTGATGCGTCTGGGCGATTTCCGCAGAGCGCTGATGCACTATCAGCGGGAAGCGGAACTTTTCCCGCTGACGCTCCGGCCGGTCCACAACATGATCGTGGCCGCATTTCAGCTGAAGGACTACGCGCTGGTCGCGAAACTGAACGAAGAACTTCAACGCCGCATGCAGCTCCGCGGCAACAGCCGGGAGGACCTGAAGATCATCCTCACCTCCCCCAAAGGCGCGCATTACGATCTGCGGCCGCGGGAAAAACCGGGAACCTGATGACCGTCTCAGTAAAACGGCAAAAAAAAGACCGGAGAACAGAGGTGGGTATTATCTGGAGAGAAACCTCTGTCCTCCGGAGAGGGGAATCGAATTCGACAAAGCCGTTTTACGGGGCCGCAGGCTCTTTCGCGCGGACCGGGGGCGGTGCTTCGCGCTCGGATTTCCGATGCGGCGGAAAAGACGGTCTGAATTGCTGTTTGCTGCGCTCTTCAGGCGTCAGGCACCAGAAATTCACCTGCGCGGCGATGATCTTGTCCGCATTTTCTTCCTTGTTCCGGAAATGCGTTTTGAACTGTTCGAGTTCCTGACGGGCACGTTCCAGCTGACGTTCGGCTTCGGCGATGTTGTTCTTCGTGAAATTCTGACGTCTCCGGAAGAGGATTCGGACCAGAGACTCCATCTCTTTCCGGAGTTCGGCGCGTTTCGCTTCATCCTCGGTTTTCAGATATTCCCCGTTCAGGGCTTCCAGCCGTTTCATTTCCTCGGGCCGGTATTTATACATCAGCGAGTGCATCAGTTTGCGGAGTTCCTCTTTCCTGCCGGAGCGTGCCAGCTGATCCAGCTTCGCCCGCTCCTCCGGGGTCAATTTGGCGAAAAACATTTTCGGAGGACGGCGGCGGAAATTTTTGCCTGGACCGGCGGGACGCCCCGGCCGCGGCTCCGGCCCGGTCCCCTGCGGAGCCGCAGGTTCGGCCTGGAGAATCGCCGCGGCCGTCAACAGCGCGGCACCCATCATTATTTTTCTTACCGTTCCATTCATCTTCTCACATCCATTTCCGTTGGTTTTGTTATTCATCCCAGGCCGAATATGCGGCCGTGCTGCTGAGCTTCGCGGAAGCATCCTGAATCCGGGAGGAGATCAGCAGCAGTTCCGAATCGGCGGAATCGAAATCATACGAGGCGATTTTCTGACTGCTGACCGCCGCCACCGAAGGTTTCATCGTGCGGACCGACGGGACCCGGAACGCGAAAGTCAGTCCCGCGCACACCACGACCGCGGCCGCAGCCGGGATCAGCGCATGACGCATCAGGAAAGTAAAATTCAGACTCCGCGCGCCGGTGCGTTTCTTCGCCGCCGCATGAGCCAGAATCACTCGATCCAGCTCCGCCGGCACCTCCGTACGGGGAGCAGGTTCCGCCGTCAGACGGCTCAGCGCCGCCAGTTCCCGGCAGGATGCACATTCGGACAGATGCCGCAGCATCTCCTCCGAACGGTCCCCGCTCAGAAAGCGGTTCATCATCTCTTCACATTTTTCTGTTTTCATGGGCACACTCCTGATTTCAGGATTTCCAATCCGCAAGCGACTTGCGGAGATTTCTCAACGCATACTGCATTCTCGCCAGCACCGTGTTGATCGAACAGTTCTGAACCTGCGCGATCTCGCGGAACGAAACGTTTTCCCGCCGCAGCAGAAACACCTCGCGCAATTCAGGCGACAATTTCCCGACCGCCGCACCGATCGCCTTCTCCAGTTCCTCCCGGTGCATCCCGCGCCACGGTTCGTTCTGATGTCCCGCCGGTTCGAACGTCGATTCCGGTTCATCCAGACTGACCGCTTCCACCTGCCGGATTCTTCCGTTTTTCCGGAAATGATCGATCGTCAGATTGTGCGCGATCCGGAGCAGCCAGGCGCTGAACTGCTGCCGATCCTCATAGCGCCCGAACTGGTCGATCGCCCGAATCCATGTCTGTTGAAAAAGATCATCCGCACGAGTGCGGTCTCCACCGAGCATCCGGTTCAGGTAATTGTATAGCAGAGACTTATACCGTTCATACAACACGGTGAACGACTCGTCACTGCCGGACAGATACTCCTGAATGAGTGTCTGATCGTCACGTTCCTGCCCGATGTTTTCCATTTCTCCGTTTTCACCCTTTATAACGCAAAAGCAAATCTTTTATTGCGGAGGAAAAAATTTTTTCCCTTTTTTTCGGCATCCGCCAGCAGTCCGGCAAAATGCGCATCCCCCGGAAGCATCGGCAGACGGTCCAGCGCGGCGGTTTCCGCCCATAACATCGGCTGACCTTCCCGCGGAGACGGTTCCGGTTCGCCGGGCCGGATCACCGCGCGCAGAAAATGCAGATGGAAAATCTTTTCGCCGAACCGGACCGTATTGGCGCCCAGCTGATCGAGCACATACACGTCGGTTCCGAGTTCTTCGCGCATTTCCCGCCGCAGACAGTCGGACAGACTTTCGCCCGGTTCCGCTTTCCCGCCGGGAAACTCGTAACACCAATCCAGTTCCGCCCCGGCTTTCCGGCCGCACAGCAGAATCCTGCCCTTCCGCCGGATGACCGCGGCCGTCACCTCATATTCTACCATTTTCATGCCTTTCTCCCGGTAACATAGCCCGCGGCGAAAAAAATGTCAACGGGGAAAAAGATGATTTTCGATAAAAACTTTTCGCTGTCTGCCGCGGTTTTTCCGCAAAAACTCGCAATCCCGACTTGAAAGTTGCCGTGTCCGGTGCTATCTTACGCCATCATGATGCGGGTGTAGCACAGTGGCAGTGCACCAGCTTCCCAAGCTGAGCATGAGGGTTCGATTCCCTTCACCCGCTCCATTTTTGAACTTAAATCATTTTCCAATTTGCGTCCCGGATTGGATTTTTGTATTCAGATTTATAAAAGCAAGCGGACCGCAGTATTCATGGGAACGTTTCAGAAAACGGCAGGAATCGAATGGGTGAGATCGCGGAAAAACCATTGCAGCATCGGGAAAGCACTCTGCGGCGCACGCTGAAACTGCTGATCTGCTTTCCCCTGCTTCTCTTCATTCTGTATGGCTGCCGCAGCATCTTCATAAAGATGCCGAAACCGTTGCCGGTCAAAGAGACGGAAACGATACTGCGTCCGTTGACCGCCGACGAGCAGGCCGCGCTGCGCTGGCTGGACCATGTGCTGGGACCTCTGTCCGAGGCGGAGGAGCGGAAATGGTGGCATACGGGGAAGCAGCAATTCGGACTTTCCTCGATGCGGTATCACATTGCCTTTGCGGGATATGCGGCAGCGGCGCTGGGGATTCGCGGCAACGCGGAACAGAGGACGACCGTGGGCCGGATTCTGAAAAATTGCATCGAACGGTATCTCCGGCGGGAAGTCTGGGCGTATTCGCAGGCCAAAGACTACTGGGGCACGAAGCCGTGGGCGCCCGACCCCTGTTACCGGGAGAACGTGATGTACACCGGGCATCTGCTGCAGCTGCTCGCTTTATACGAATGTTTTACGGGCGATAAAAAATACTGGACCGAAAGCTTCGATTTTGTATGGAAGGCAAACAAGCGCGTTCACTACGATGTGCAGAAACTGATCGACGTCACCGTCGAGCAGATGCGTGCAGGAAACGGCGGCGTGACCTGCGAGCCGGGTCTGCTCTTTTTCCCCTGCAACAATCATCCGCATTTCGCGCTGAAACTTTTTGCCGCCCTGGGGCACGGCGACTGGTCGGCGGAGGCGAGGCGCTGGGAGCACTGGGCGCTGGACCATTACATCCATCCGCTGCTGGGCGGGGGCGTGCTGAATCTGGTCTGTCATACCCAAACGGGGATATTCTACCCGCGCGGATATTCCGGACTGGATGCCTGGTCGATTCTGTGGTATGAGCCGTGGGCGGAAAACCGCGGGACTGCGCTCGCACTCTGGGAAGAAGCGAAAAAACGGCTGCCGTGGGAAAAATTCACGGCCCCGGCGGACACCGTCACGGAAGCCGATAACTGCATGAATCCGCAACAGGTGCCGGATACCGTCCTTGCGGTCTTCCTTGCCGCCGCCGCGCGCGCCTGCGATGATCCCGCGTCCGCTGAACGGCTGGAACAGCCCCTCGACGCAAAGTATCTGCGGCGGGAAAACGGTTTCTATTGGCTTGACGTAAAACGCGAATGGCGCATCGGGGCGGCCGCCATGCGGATACTGGCTCTCGCGGAGGCAAACGGCTCACGCTTTCGTGAATGGAGCGACCGGCTCACCGAGGCGGAGCCGTCTGCCGGACCGCGCTGAACGAAATACTGTCCCGCTCCATTTCCCGCACGGGGAAAACCCATCCGGTCACACGTTTTCGAGATTGGCGTAATATTCCGCATACAAGGCAAATGCCCGTTCGTAACGCTCGCTGTCGCTCTTGGAAAAACCTTTGCGCCGCTGTTCTTCCTGCGCCAGCAGCAAATCGTGATTCCGTTCCAGCAATTCCCGCACGGCGGCTGTCAGCGTTGCTTCGAACTGCCGCAGCTGCGGCTCCATGCGCGGGGAAAAATCGCCGGAGAGTTCGTCGGCGGACGCACCGTCCGCGGCAATCCCGCCCGATTCCATCTGAGCGGAAGTCAGATCGTTCAGCAGACGGAAATACTTCCGCAGCAAGCGGATATACGCCAGAGTTCCGGCATGTTCCAGATTTCTCTTTTCGATCATGTCGGAATTGAAAATGAATTCGCTTTTCTCCTCGATCAGGTCAAAAAGCTGCAGAATACGCCGGTAGATGCGGCTGCGTTCCTCGACCGGGACCTTCTCCAGCTCGGCTTTCCGGAAATAGGCGGAAAAACAGGAATACGCCGCATCGCGCCGGGCCATTTCCGGAGGTACATTCATGAAAGACGCCGAATCAAAACGGCGGGCGGCGCCGAACGCACTCGGCGATTTCATCCGCAGAAAAAGACGCTTCCGATTCTCTTTCGCGCTGCTGTTCTTCTTTTTTTCCTTCATGTTCCGGCGATTCTCCTGATCATTCGCAGTCGGGAATGGTAATTTACCACACTTTTTCGGAAAAGCAAAAGGAAAGTCTTATTTTTTCAGCAGATATTCCACCGCTTCCAGAACCGACGGTTCGACATGCCAGCCTTCCGCCGCGGCCTGCTGCACCAGATTCTTTCCGTAACCGGTTTCGACCAGCACGCCATCGGCGCAGCCCGCGGCTTTGGCTGCCTGCAAATCGGTCAGACGGTCGCCGATCATGCCCGAAAGCGACGGAGCGATCCCCCACTCCCGGATCGCCTGCAGGAACATCCCCGGCCGCGGCTTGCGGCAGTCGCACTGGAAGGAAAATTCCGGCACGATGCCCTTCACGTGATGAGGACAATAATAAAATGCGTCCGGCACCTCGGAACCCGACTGCCGCAGCAGTTCGCAGATCCGGGCCTCGACCGCTTTCACGGCGTCCATGCCGAACATGCCGCGGGCCACGCCGGACTGATTGGAGATCACGATCGCCAGACACCCTGCCGCATGAATCTTTCCGACGGCTTCACCCAGCCCCGGGATCAGAATGACGTCTTCCGGACGATGCAGGAAATCAACTTCTTCGTTGACGACGCCGTCGCGGTCAAGAAATATGGCTCTGCGCATGGATGTCTCCACTCGTCCGCGGCAGACTTTATCCGTTCCGGTTCAGCCGCCGCGGACGATTCCGTCCGACCGGGCTCAGACCTCGAAGGTCCAGCCGTGAGTATCGGGGCGTTCGCCGTACTGGATGCCGGTCATGGCATCATACAGCTTCTTGAGCGTCGGGCCGCATTCTTCGCCGTAGGTGTAGGTCTTTTCTGCGGTCACGATCTCGGAAACCGGAGTGATGACCACTGCGGTGCCGCAGGCGGCGACTTCCGCGAAATCGCCGAGCTCGTTCCGGTTGATCGGACGGCAATCGACCTTGATGCCGAGGTCTTTGGCGACCTGCTGGAGCGATTTGTTGGTGATGCTGCCGAGGATCGAGGTGGAATTCGGCGTGGTATAGACTCCGGCCTTCGTGATTCCGAAGAAGTTGCTGGTGCCGAATTCATCCACATACTGGTGGGTCTTCGGGTCCATGAACAGCGGAATCGGGAAGCCCTGTTTCTTGGCGAGCTTCGCGGGCTTCAGGCTGGCCGCGTAATTGCCGCCCAGCTTGATCGTGCCGGTGCCCAGCGGCGCGGCGCGGTCGTAATCCTCGATCACCATCGCACGGACCGGCTTCATGCCGCCCTTGTAATACGGGCCCACCGGCATGACCATGATGAGCAGATCGTAATCCGTCGCGGGCGCCACGCCGATCTGCGGGCTTACGCCGATATACAGCGGACGAATGTAGAGGGAACCGCCCGATCCATACGGCGGAACGTATTCGATGTTGTCCAGCACCACTCGGCGGACCAGGTCGCAGAAGAAATCCGTGCTGAAAGCCGGACCCAGGATGCGTTCCGCGGAAAGATTCAGCCGTTTGGCATTCTCGTCGGGACGGAACACGCGGACCTTGCCGTCCTTGCAGCGGAACGCCTTCAAGCCCTCGAAGGCCGCCTGACCGTAGTGCAGGCAGGTCGCCGCGATCGACATGGTGATATTCGGATCGCCGATCAGTTCGCCCTTGCTCCATTCGCCGTTCCGGTAAGTCGCACGGATATGCGATTTCACCGGCATATAGCTGAATCCAAGACTGCTCCAGTCGATGTCGGTTCTGATCTTTTTCAGTTGTTCTTCGGTTGCCATTTTTCTTTCTCCATTTCCTTTTGATGGTTCCGGGACGGTCAAATCCCGGTTTTTTGTTGTTTTTTTTTAAAATTTACTTGCTTTTCCGCCAATGTCAATTTAATTACTATTGATTTTTTCAGAAAAAAGTGTATTTTTACCAACATAAAGCCAAAAACTCAGTTGCTATGGTAAAAGAAAGCGAGGATGAATCGTAAAAGAAGTGGCTGACTCTCAAAAGATGTGATACTGTAAAAAAGGCGACGACGTGAAGGGTTCACGGCTCGCAGACAGTTAAAACAT
>Ga0079305_1002498_pt1 | contig 15637 bp, 11 predicted proteins | sample LMS_cellobiose_e_FD_79183 | JGI IMG/M metagenome (GOLD analysis project Ga0079305, IMG submission 79183) | Rumen-fistulated moose microbial communities from Alaska, USA - LMS_cellobiose_enrichment | ecosystem: Host-associated > Mammals > Digestive system > Stomach > Rumen fluid ... | reverse complement strand
CGGAAGGCGTCGGCGCCGATTTCGGCCACCACCTCGTCCGGGTTTACCACGTTGCCGCGGCTCTTGCTCATTTTTTCGCCGTTTTCGCCCAGCACCATGCCGTGGCTGGTGCGCTTCATATAGGGCTCGGGGCAGCCCACCGCGCCGATGTCGTAGAGGAACTGATGCCAGAACCGGCTGTAAAGCAGGTGCAGCGTGGTATGCTCCATGCCGCCGTTGTACCAGTCCACCGGCATCCAGTAATCCAGATTTTCCCTGGAGGCCAGGGCATCGTTATTGTGGGGATCGCAGTAGCGCAGGAAATACCAACTGCTGCCCGCCCACTGGGGCATGGTGTCCGTTTCCCGCTTGGCGTCTTTGCCGCACCGGGGACACTTGCACTTCACCCAATCGGTCATTCGGGCGATGGGGCTTTCCCCGTCGTCGGTGGGCTCGTAATGCGCCACTTCGGGGAGCAGCAGGGGCAGGTCCTTTTCATCCATGGGCACCATACCGCAATTGGGGCAGTGGATGATGGGGATGGGCTCGCCCCAATACCGCTGCCGGGCAAACACCCAGTCGCGCAGTTTATAGTTGACCTTCCTTTCGCCCACGCCCTTTTCCACCAGCCAATCGGCGATTTTCTTCTTGGCCTCGGCGACGGACAGGCCGTTTAGAAATTCGGAATGGACCATGATGCCGGTCTGCACGTCCGGGAAGCATTCCTCCTGCACGTTTTTGCCTCCCGCCACCACCTCAATGATGGGCAGGCCGAATTTCTTGGCAAATTCCCAGTCCCGCTCGTCATGGGCGGGCACGGCCATGATGGCGCCGGTGCCGTAGGACATGAGCACATAATCGGAAATCCAGATGGGGATCTCCTTACCGTTCACCGGGTTCACGGCCCGGATGCCCTCGATCTGCACGCCGGTCTTGTCCTTGTTGAGCTCGGTGCGCTCAAAATCGCTCTTGCGGGCGGCGGCGGCGCGGTAATCCATCAGGGCGCCGTAATTGGCGATACGGTCCCGCAGCTTTTCGATCAGGGGATGCTCGGGGGAGAGCACCATATAGGTGGCGCCGAAGAGGGTGTCCGGCCGGGTGGTGTACACCCGGATTTTTTCATCCAGCCCGGCAAGCGGGAAATCCACCTCCGCGCCTTCGCTGCGGCCGATCCAGTTGCGCTGCTGGGTTTTCACCCGGTCGATGAAATCCACGTGGTCCAGCCCGTCCAGCAGCCGTTGGGCATAGGCGGTGATTTTCAGCATCCATTGGTTTTTCACCTTGCGGATCACGGGGCTGCCGCACCGCTCGCACACGCCGTCCACCACTTCTTCATTGGCCAGCACGCATTTGCAGCTTGTGCACCAGTTGATGGGCATTTCGGTTTTGTAGGCCAGGCCGTGCTTGAAAAGCTGCAGGAAAATCCATTGGGTCCACTTATAGTAATTCGGGTCGGTGGTGTTTACCTCCCGGGAGTAATCGAAGGAAAAGCCCAGCTTCTGCAGCTGCGCGCGGAAATGCTCGATATTATCGTGGGTCACCTTGGCGGGGTGAATGTGGTTTTTGATGGCATAGTTTTCGGTGGGCAGCCCGAAAGCGTCCCAGCCGATGCAGTGAAGCACGTTATACCCTTCCATCCGCCGCTTGCGGGCCACCACGTCCAGGGCGGTGTAGGGCCGGGGATGGCCCACATGCAGGCCCTGGCCGGAGGGATAGGGAAATTCGATCAGGCTGTAAAATTTCGGCTTGGTGTGGTCTTCCGAGGCGGCAAAGGCCCGGTGATCCATCCAGTATTTCTGCCATTTGGGTTCGATATCGGCGGGTACGTACGGCGCGACCGGCATACAGATAGCCTCCTTCAAATCATTGCGTTTCTACATTATAATCACTCTTCCGCCGTTTGTAAAGGCCAAATGGCGGGCGGAAAATGATGAATGAACCGTGAATTTTTATGAAAATGCCGTGTGAATGCATGGAAAAGGCCGGCTCATGTGTTATAATAACAAAATCAGGCGTGAAGGGGAAGGAGGGCTGGAAAATGCCGGGAAAACGGTGTATAATACGCTTGTCCCGCCCAAAGGCGCTTCTTCTGGCCGCGGCGTGCGTCCTCCTGGCGGCGGCCGCCTTTCTGGCTTTCAGGCCCGCGGACACCGCCCTCCCCCCTGAAGGGCGCAGGGCGCCGGAGAATCTGACGCAGTATCAGGTGACGCTGCGGCTCAACGACGCGGAGCATACCCTGGGCATTTCCGAAACCGTCCAGTACCGCAACGATACCGGGGACGCGCTGGACCATCTGGTGCTGCGCACATGGCTGAACGCCTATGCCTCGGAGGAAAAAAGCCCCGCGGCCCTGGAGGAAATCTACGACGCCTGCTATCCCGGCGGCTTTTCCCCCGGAGGGCTGACGCTGTATGATGTGATCTGGAACGGGGAGCGGGCGGAACACCGCTGGGTGAACGCCGATGAAACGGCGCTGCGCATTGAAATCCCCTCCCTGGCCCCCGGCGAAGGGGGCACGCTGACGCTGCGCTGCGTGGCCCGGCTGCCGGAATGCGCCCACCGCGCCGGCTATACCGAAAAGGAATACCGGCTGGGCAATGTGATTCCCGTTATGTCGCTGTATCAGGAGGGGGAATGGCGCACGGAGGAATACGCCCCGGTGGGGGACCCTTTTGTGGGCGGCTGTGCCGATTTTTCCGTGGTGCTCCATGCGCCGGAGGGGTTCACGCCCGCCTGCTCCGCGCCCCTGGAAAAAGGGGCGGATGGGGCCTGGCGGGGCAGCATCCGCGCGGCCCGGGACGTGGCCCTGTGCGTCAGCGATCGGTATCAGTGCGCGACGGGCCGGGCGGGCGGCGTGACGGTGGCCTCCTATGCCGATACCCGGGAGGGGGCCCAGCGGGCGCTGGACTGCGCCTGCCGGGCAGTGGAAATTTTTTCCGACCTGTACGGGGCGGCGCCCTATGCCCACCTTGCGGTGTGCGAGGCGGACTTTCCTTTCGGGGGCATGGAGTATCCGGGCCTGGTGATGATCGGAAAGAGCAATTACCTGGAAAGCCGGGCCGATACCCTGGAGCTTACCGTGGCCCACGAAACGGCCCATCAATGGTTTTACGCCCTGGTGGGGAGCGATCAGTTTTTATCCCCCTGGCAGGATGAGGCGCTCTGCGAATACGCCATGCTGCGCTACGCGTACAGGCGCTACGGCCAGGGAAGCTGGGAAACCCTGAAAAGCTACCGGGTGGACGCGCCCATGCGGGAAAGCATCCCCGGCTCCCTGACGCCGGGCAGCCCCATTGATTATTTCATCAGCTATGCGGATTATTCCGCCGTGGTGTACGGCCGGGGCGCTGCGCTGCTGCTGGCGCTGGATGAAATGCTGCCCGGCGGCGCGGACGCCTTTTTGCGGGCCTATGCGGAGGAATTTGCCTTCGGCTTTGCCGCCCGGGCGGATTTCGAGGCGTTTTTGAACCGATACGCGGGGATGGACCTGCGCCCGCTGCTGCTGGATTATCTGGATACGGCCCACTGACTCACGAAAGAAAGGATTATCGCCCATGATACCGCAGAAATGCTGTGTGCTGATCCCCTCCCTGTCCCCGGATGATCGGCTGCCCGCGTATGTGAAGGCGCTGAAGGCCGCGGGGTACGGGCTGGTGCTGGTGGTGGACGATGGGTCCGCGGCGGAATACCGGGGGATTTTTGATGAAATCGCCGGGTGGGATGGCTGCGCCGTACTGCGCCATCCGGTGAACCGGGGCAAGGGCGCGGCGCTGAAAACGGGCTTTCGGTATTTGCTGGACGAAACGGATTTTGCGGGCGTGATCACCGCCGATTCCGATGGCCAGCATACCGTTGCGGATACCCTGAAGCTCACCGGGGAGATGGGCGAAAAAAGCGAACTGCTGCTGGGCAGCCGGGATTTTTCCCGGAGCAATAAAAACGTGCCCCCTAAATCCCGCTTTGGAAACCGGCTGACCTCCATCGTGTTCCGGGTGCTCTACGGCCAGTGGCTGCCCGACACCCAAACGGGCCTAAGGGCCTTTCCCCGGGCTTTGCTGGGATTCCTGGCGGATGTGAAGGGCGACCGGTTCGAGTATGAAATGAACATGCTCATGCACTGCCGCAACCGGAAAATCCCCATGCGGGCCATCGCCATCGAAACCATTTACCACGAGGAAAACAAGGGCACCCATTTTCATCCCATCCGGGATTCCTGGCGGATTTATAGGCTGCTGCTGGGCAACTTTTTCAAATTCATGTCCTCCTCGGTGGTGTGCTGGCTGGCGGATATTCTTTTGTTCACGCTGCTCAAGCACTGGAGGGCGCTCAAGAGCCTGGAATACGCTTTGCCGTTTTTGAACGCCCTTTCCCGCAGCGCGGAGCCGGTGCTGCTTGCCACGGCCATCGCCCGGGTGTGCTCGGCGTCGCTGAACTTCAAGCTGAATAAATCCCTGGTGTTCAATGTGAACAAATCCCCCGGCGCGATTGGGCGCTATATTGCGCTGTGCGTGGGGGTGATGCTGGTGAGCGGCGTCACCGTCAGCGCCCTGCACGCGCTGCTGGGCGGCAGTTCCACCCTCATCAAAATGGTGGTGGATTTCCTTTTGTTTTTCGTCAATTACCGCATCCAGAAGGCCTGGGTATTTCCGGCGGATGCCGCCGTTTCCGTGAAAGGAGAAAAAGAATGAAGCTGCCTGTGAAGATCCTCTTGTCCCTGCTGTGCGCCGCGATGGTGCTGGCGATGCCGTTTGTGGTTTCCGCGCCCAACATGCTGGAGGACGCCCAGTGGGAAATGATCGATATCCTGGATGCGGAAGGTGAAAGCGGCCTGATGAGCTTCCTGCTGCCTTCGGCCCGGGCCGAGGAGGAGGAGAGCCCCTATGTGCTGCCGGTGGATATGTCCCCGGGCATGAAGCCCGATCCCGCCCTGTTTACGGATGCGGGCTATGAGGATGATTCCATCCGCGTGCAGATGGAAACCCGCTATATCAGCGACGACATCATCTGGCGCATCGCCTGGGTGGAAATCGCATCCCCCACCCACCTGCGCACCGGCTACGCGGGCAAGACCGTCAAGACCAACAACAGCGCGGCCAAGGTGACCGAAATGGCGGCAAAGTTCAACGCCGTCGTGGCCATCGGCGGGGACAACTACAACGCCAACGGCGAGGAGGCCAAGCATTCCTTCATTATCCGCATGGGCGAGGTGCGCCGCACCAAGCTCAACCGTGCCAAGGATATCCTCATCATCGACGAAAACGGCGATTTCCATACCTTCATCAAATCCCAGGGGGCCGATACGTTTGAAAAGGATACGGGGCACCAGATCATCAACGCCTTCATGTTCGGCCCGGCGCTCATCCATGAGGGGGAGATTTCCGTGGACCCAGGCTACGGCTTCAACCCCAACGGCCATCAGCCCCGCACGGCCATCGGCCAGCTGGACCGCCTGAGCTATGTGATGGTGGTGGCGGACAACGCTTCTGCGGATGACTATAAAGGCGTCACCCATCAGCAGCTGGCCGAATTCATGCTGGAGCTGGGGTGCGTGGAGGCCTATAACCTGGACGGGGGCAACAGCTCCGTCATGGCGTTCAACGGAAAAATCTACAACAACAAAGCGACGGAGCGGAAGATCGCGGATATCATTTACTTCGCTTCCGCGGTATCCACGGAGGATGAAAAATGATCGGCTTGCGTGAGGACGCGGTGAGGATCTTTTTCCTGGGGGTGGAGGTATACGCCTTCGGCCTGTACGCGGCCCTGGGCGCTGCCCTGGCGCTGGCGGCCCTGGCGCTGCTGCTGCGCAGGGGCAAGTGGAAGCGCGGCACGGCGCCGCTGACGGGCGTCATGGCCCTGGGCCTGGGCTTCCTGGTGTCCCGCCTGTTTTTCGGCACCATGGAGGGGGCCATGGGCGAAATCCTGCCCCCCTGGGCCATGCTCCGCTTCAACACCGGCGGCTATTCCATGATGGGCGCGCTGCTGGGCGCCTGCATGGGCGGCATCCTGGCCGCCCGTCTGACGGGGCAGAGCGCGAAAAAAATGCTGGATCTGCTGGCCCCGTGCCTGATGCTCTTCATCGCCTGTGAACGGCTGGGGGAGGGCTATATCGAGGGGTACGGCGTCAGCCGGACCTTGACGGACCCGCTTCTGCAGGGCACCTTCCTGGCCGTGGAAAGGGAATACGGCTGGTGTCTGGCCACGTACCTAATGGAGGCCTTCGTGGGGCTGGTGCTGGCGGTGATCCTGCTGCGGGACATCCATCAAAAGCGCCGGGCGGGGGACGTTTTCCTCCTGTTCCTGCTGCTTTTCGGCGGCACGCAGGTGCTTTTGGAAAGCCTGCGGTATGACGGGCATATGACGGTGAAGGCCTTTGTGCGGCTGGAAATGATCATGGCCATGATGCTGCTCAGCGGCGGCTTGATCGTGCTGGCGGTGCGGCAGTGGAAAAAGCGCCGGGGGCTGGCCCTGGCGGCGCTGCTTTCCATTCCCGCGGCGGCGGGCCTGGGGGTGGAGATCGAATTTATGATCGACCATTCCCAAATCAGCCATTACCTGCTGTACCTGGCTTTCCTGATGCTTTTGGCCGTGCCGGTGTGCCTGGGGCTGCGGCTGCGCAGGGAGGGATACGATGGAAAAGCGTGATATCGATCGGATCAACGAACTGGCGCGGAAAAAGAAAACCGTGGGACTCACCTGGGATGAACTGGAGGAGCAAACCCGGCTGCGGCGGCAGTATATCGACGAATTCAAGGCGAACCTGAAGGCCACGCTGGACCAGGTGTATATCGAGCGGGAGGACGGCACCTACGAAAAGCTGCAAAAAAAACCGCCCCTCAACTGACATGGACGGCGCGAAAAGGGGCTTGCCGTTTTCGCGCGTTTCCTGTATAATAACCAAGTTGGAACAAAAACAGATTGGAGATGTCCTCATCATGCAGAAAAAATCCTTGTTGGCCCTGCTGCTGGTCCTTTCCCTGCTGCTCAGCGGCTGCGCCCTGGTGACGGTGGACGAGGCCAAGGATATGGCCCGCACCATCATTGACGTGAACGGCGAAACCATCAATAAGCAGACCTTTATCAACGCCGTCAACAACACCATTTCCCAGAATTCCTACTACAATCAATTGTACGCGCAGCTGGGCATGTCCGCCCAGTATTCCACCGATACGGCCACGGTGATGCAGGAAGTGGCGGATCAGTACGTCAATTCCCTGGCGGCCATGCAGAAGGCACGGGAATTGGGCATGTATGAATTCACCGATGAAGAAAAGGCCCACGTGCAGGAGCACGCCAAGGAGGATTATGACAGCTACGTGCAGCAGGTCATTTCCGCCAACTTCAGCGACAGCGAACTGGAGGGCGACGCCCTCAGGGAAGCCGCTGAGGCCTACATAAAGGAAAACGGCCTGGCCACCTTGGAGGATTTCACCAAATCCGCCGAGGATGAGGTGGCCATGGAAAAGCTGCAGGATTACGTGGTGGCGGACGTGGAAGTGACGGATGATGAAGTGACCGCTTCCCTCACCGAACGCGCCGAAAGCGCCAAGGCCCAGTATGAATCCAATCCCGAAGCGTACGGCGTCAACGTGAACAACGGCAGCACCGTCTATTACGCCCCCGCGGGCTACCGCATGGTCAAGCAGATCCTTATCGGCTTCAGCGATGAAGAAAAGGCCGCCATTTCCGATGCGGAGACCGCCCTCACCGACGCCCAGGCCGCCCTTGCCGACGCCCAGGCCGCCGTGGATGGCGCCGCCGAGGATGCGGACAAGGATGCGCTCAGCGCCGCCGTCGCCCAGGCCCAGGCCGCCGTGGACGAGGCCCAGGCCAAGACGGATGAAGCCCGGGCCGCCGCCCTGGCCGCTGCCAAGACGAAGGCGGACGAGGTATATGCCCTGGCCACCGCCGAGGGGGCGGACTTTGACGCCCTCATTCAGGAATACAACGAGGATACGGGCATGCCCGAAAACGGCTATGCCGTGCGGGAGGGCTATTCGGCCTTTGTGGAATCCTTCACCAATGCCGCCATGGCGCTGGAAAAGGTGGGCGACGTCAGCGCCCCCACGGAATCCACCTACGGTTACCACATCATCCGGTACGCCGCAGATGTGGCGGAAGGCACGGTGGATACCGAAGCCGTGCGGGAAACCATTAAGAGCGGCCTGCTCACCACGAAGCAGAACGAAAAGATTTCTGCCGCCATGGCCGAGTGGGTGGGCGCTGCAGCGGTGAAGACGTATCTGGACCGGGCGAACTGATCATCCCTAAAGAAATCATGCCGCCGCGCAGCCATGCGCGGCGGCAGTTTTTTTATCGGTCAGATTTCCCCCTCCGCGTGCCGGGCGGCGTGGCAGCAGATGTTCACCGCCACGGGCATGCCGGCGATGTGGGTGGGCGCGGAGGCGATGTTCACCGCCAGGGCCGTGGTGCGGCCGCCCACCCCCGCGGGGCCGGTGCCCAGGCGGTTGATGGCGGAAAGGGCCTCCGCCTCGATTTTCGCGTAGCGGGGATCGGGATGGTGGGTGCCCACAGGCCGGGCGGTCATGCGCTTGGCCAGCATCGCCGCCTGTTCCAGGGTGCCGCCCACGCCCACGCCGATGATCATGGGCGGGCAGGGATTGGGCCCGGCTTTGCGGGCGGCGTCAACGATGAAATCCAGAACGCCCTTGTCGCCCTCCGCCGGGGCGCACATTTTGATGGCGCTCATATTTTCGCTGCCAAAGCCCTTGGCGGTGAGCAGGATATGCACTTTTTCCCCCGGCACCAGGCGCAAATGGATCACGGCGGGGGTGTTGTCGCCGGTGTTCTTCCGGTCAAATACCGGATCATCCACCACGGACTTGCGCAGGTATCCCTCCCGGTACGCCTTGCGCACGCCTTGGTTGACGGCGGCTTCAAAATCGCCCCCGGCAAAGTGCACCTCCTGGCCCACGTCGATAAACAGCACCGCCATGCCCGTATCCTGGCAGATGGCGATCCTTTCCTCCCGGGCGATGCGGTAGTTTTCGCATATCTGGCACAGCGCCGCCCGGCCCGCGGGGGAGACCTCCGTTTCGCAGGCGGCGGCCACGGCGCTTTCCACATCCGGGCCGATATCGTAGTTGGCGGCGAGGCAAAGCTGCGCCACCAGATCGGTGATTTTTTCGACAGGTATTTCGCGCATGGCAGTTTCTCTCTTTCTTTACGGCAGGATCACGGGGGCGCGGCGGTAGGTATCTCCCCGGGGCAGCCCCGCGGCGACGCGCCACATCTCGTCCGCCCGGATATCCAAAGCGCATTCGTCCGCCCGGGCAGGACGGGTGATGAGGGGAAAGCCGCTCCTTTGCATCTTTTTCAGCAGCGGCCGCGCCCCCTCCCGGAAGCCCAGCACCCGGGCGTACCCGGGCAGCGGCGGAAGGCCGGATTGCCCCGTGCCCAGCACGGCGTGGCACAGGGCGCGGCTGATGCGGCCGCAGGTGTAGCGCCGGGTCTTGACGGCGGAGATGAGCTGCTCCCGCGTCACGGTGATTTCCGCGGCCTTGAGGATGCGCATTTCCAGCCCCTCGGATACGCCCGGCAGGCGGGCCAATTCCTCCGCCGTCTGGGATAGGATCGCCTGCCGCAGCAGCGCGTCCATGCCCTCCGGCGGGCAGATTTCTCCATCCAGCAGCGTCCTCTCCAGCACCCTCATGGCATTCTCCGGCATGGCGGCGCGGACGCCCGCCCAGTCCCCCCGCAGGATGGCCCCCCGCAGCGCGGAGGCGGAGGGGGGATTGTCCACCTCCGCGGCGCGGTACGCCCCTTCCCGGATCACCGGCACGGGGATCATGCCGCTTTCCAGCCGCCGCATCGCCCGCAGATAGGCCAGCGCCAGGGCTGCGTTGGGCCGGTCCAGCGCGTGGGCGGGCAGGCCCAGGCGCTTTTCGGCGGCGCTTCCCGCGGCGGCGGCATAGGACAGGCCCTTTGCCAGGCCGGATCGGATACCCTCCTCCATCGGGGCGTCCGGCGCTTCCAGCAATTCGGCGGCGCTTTGCAGCCAGGGCAGCGCCTCCCCTTCACAGCCGAAGGACAGGTGAGTGACGCAGCCCAGGGCATGCAGCACATAAACGCCCCCCAGGGCGAAAAACTCCGCCTCCCGCACGGAAAAAACGCAGGGGAGCTGCAGTACGATGTCCGCGCCGCACCGCAGCGCCATTTCCGCCCGGGCGTGGACGGGCAGCAGGGCGGGCATGCCCCGCTGGGTGAAGCTGCCGCTGATGACGCAGACCGCATATTCCGCCCCGGACTGCGCCCTTGCCAGGTGCAGGTGCCTTTCATGGCCCTTGTGGAACGGGTCGTATTCCGCAATCACCCCGCACACCGCCATGCCGTTCACTCCCCTGTACCGTTCTTTTTCATTATTATAAGGTGTGCCGCCCGATCCCGCAAGGTGGAATTTTGTTTGCTTCCCGGAGGACAATATATGTGGAGCGGCCCATAGGACATGCCCGGCGCGGGAAGGGCGAAAGGCATCCCCAATGAAGCAAAAAACGATTTGTTTCAAAAAAATCAATAAATTGTTATGATGGCCTGAATCCGGTTGACAAGCCGCGAAAGAAGGCATATACTGGCATTATCAAAAGAAAACAGGAGGTGACAGTCAATGGGCGACGGCGAGAGATGCCAAGTGAGCGAAGGCGTGCCGCGATCATGGCGCGGGCGCTCATTGGCGCGTCGCATCATTTGATCGGGTCCGCTCCCTGCTTGCATCGCTGAACGTCGTTATCAATGGAAAGCCATCGCTTGTGCAAGGAAGAGGGCTTTTTTGCGTGTGATGAATTCGCGCATGGCCCGCATTCCCGGCTTTCCAAACGGGTTCAAAAGAAAGAGGGAGGTGAAGCCCATGGAATGGGAAGCCATCGAAAAAAGGCTGAATGATCTGCTGGCCAACGGCCGGCACGGCGAGCTTCGCGGGGCGATGATGATGCTCAATGAGGTGGACATCGCCCAATACATGGAGGGGTTGGATAAGGATAAGCTTTTGCTGGTGTTCCGTATCCTGCCCAAGGATATTTCTGCGGACGTGTTCAGCTATATGTCCGCGGAGCAGAAGCAGACGCTGGTGGAATCCATCGGCGACCAGGAAATCTCGTCCCTGATCGACAATATGTTCCTGGACGACGCGGTGGACTTTCTGGAGGAATTGCCCGCCAGCGTGGTGAAGCGGGTTTTGCAGTCCGCCACGCCGGAAAAGCGGAACCTCATCAACCAGTTCCTGCGGTATCCGGAAAACTCCGCCGGATCGCTGATGACCATCGAATACCTGGAATTCCGCGGGGAGGATACCGTGCGCCAGGCCATGGAATTGATCCGCAAGGAGGGCCTGGACAAGGAAACCATCTATACCCTGTATATCATTGATAACGCCCGGCGGCTCATCGGCACCCTGGCCCTGCGGAAAATGATCGTGGCGTCGGAGGACGCGGTATTGGCCGATCTGATGGACCGCAACGTGGTCAGCGTGCATACCACCGACGACCAGGAGCAGGTGGCCGAGCTGGTGCGGCATTACGACTTGATGGCCATCCCCGTGGTGGATAAAGAGGACCGCCTGGTGGGCATCATCACCGCGGACGACATCATGGACGTCATCGAAGAAGAGACCACGGAAGACTTCGAAAAGATGGCCGCCCTGACGCCTTCCGAGGATGAATATTTGAAAACGTCTCCCGCCAAGCTGGCATTGAACCGCATCCCCTGGCTGCTGCTGATGGCGGTGATCGCCATTTTCACCGGCCTGATCATTACCCATTACGAGGATGTGCTCAGCGCCACCGGGTCCGTGGGCATTATCCTGACCGCCTGCATCCCCATGCTGATGGATACCGGCGGCAACTGCGGCGCCCAGTCTTCCACCCTGATCATCCGCGGCCTTTCCCTGGGCCAGATCACATTGAAGGACTTTTTCAAGGCGCTCTGGAAGGAATTTCGGGTGGCGCTGCTGGTGGGCACGGTGCTGTTTGTATTCACGCTGGCCCGGGTGCATTTTATCAACGGCGCCCAGTGGAGCGTCTCTTTCGTGGTGGCGGCGTCCCTGATGTGCACCATCATCCTGGCCAAGGCCCTGGGCTGCGTCATGCCCATGCTGGCCAAAAAGCTGGGCCTGGACCCCGCCCTCATGGCCAGCCCCCTCATCACCACCGTGGTGGACATGAGCTCGCTGTTCATCTATTTCACCATCGCCCGGGCTGTATTGAAAATCTGATACTGGATGCCCCCTGCCGCCATTCTGTGCGCCCCGTCCGGCCCTGCCGCCGCGCGGGGCGTTTGCTCATGGGAGGCATGCAGGCAGCGTTAACCGGGATCAATGCGTTCAGTCCGGATTTATCGGGACTTTGATTTCTGATGCGCTTTTGCTTCTCATGGCGTATATTGCTTTCAGTTCTTTGAGCGCATCCTCTTTTTTGCGGATCAATCCGCCCCAATGGCTGACAAGCAGGTACGGCGACCGCAAAGCGCCCAAAACCGCGATTTCTTCTTTTAAAAGCTGGGCATTGTAGATATAACAGCCGTCCCGTACCTTGCAGTAAAGGGCATCGCCCACAAACGCATACGTTTCGCCCACCTCCAGCCCCAGGCAGCCTTTGGCATGGCTTGAAGGCAGGGGGAAGATGTGCATATCCCCGATGTACAGATCGGCCTGAACGATGGTTCCCCTGTGAACGTGCGCGAAGGTTTCCCCGGACACATAAAGCGTTTTTGCCTGGATTCGCCCGATGTTTCCGGTGTGGTCCGCGTGAAAATGCGACAATACGATATGATAGCTGCCGGTCAGATCGGATATGTTTTTCTCTCCGTTTCCTACGTCATAGAGCCAGACGCCGCCGCCGTCCCTGACGATGCCGATATCCGCGGAAAGCGGAGCATCGGAAGCCTCAACGTAACGGATCCTGTCGTTTATTGTGATGATGGGCATGGGACGCTCCTTTCCGGATCGAAGCCAATAAAATCGGCAGAAAAAGGCCCTTCGCTGCCTTATTGCGTGAACCGGTACAGCTCATTGCCCTTCCGATCCACAAAAACCACGTCGGGGTACAGGTCGATCCAGGCCAAGCCGTCCCGGAATTCCCAGCAGTATCCGTTGACCGGCGGAAAGGCCCATTGGCCGCGCTCGTCGATGTAGCACATTTTCCCTGTGGCAATCTCCCAGATGGGGAACAGCCCTTCGGAGAATTCTGCGTCCCATTCTGCATCCTCCACCCAAAAAACAGGCGGGGTCAGGATTTCCCCCTTGTCATTGAACAGGCCGTCACCATAGCCGCCGTTATCCGCCAATCGATCGGAATGAACCTCATAAAACGCCGCGCCGTTTTCCTTAAAATCGCTCAGTCCCGCCAAGCCCTCTATTTCAAGGCGGAATACTTCTTCCCCCGTTTTATTCAGGAATACGACAGGGCCATTGTCCGGCGTACCGCACCGGATCAGGCCATGAGAACAATACATGCTGCTGTTATGGGCGTTTGCTTCGTCCCAGCGGACAAAAACGATTTTGCCGTCCGGCGCGATCATGGCCCATTCGCCGGTTTGTAGCCGCACGCAGGCCAGACCCTCGCTGAATGCATAAGCCCATTGATACTGCGGTTCAATGACCACATTTCCCGTTGTGTCGATATAGCCGCACAAGTCCCGGACACTGTCCCAAATGACCGCCAGGCCGTCATAAAACGTACTGACGGCATAGCAGTTTTCCGGCAGCGGCACTTCCCTTCCCTGCCGGTCGATCAAAATCCAGCCGTCTGCCACCGTCGTTTCATAGGGCATCACCATGCAGTAATCCCCGGAAAAATCCCGGCTGTCATCGGGGGAATATTGGCAGGGGATCACGATTTCCCCGGTGGTTCGGCTGGCAAAGCCCAATTTTCCGTCCATGGTAACGTTGATCAGTTCGGGGTCCATGTCAAAATAGAATTCTATGTCCACCCCGTCGTAGATCAGCCCGGAGAAAAAGCCGGAGGGGATATCGAAAAAACCTTGCTTGTATTTGCCGTCAACGATGCCGGCGAACCAATATACTCCCGTATCCCGTCCGCCTGCATAGCTCGAACCTTCGTCGGAAGATAAAACGTCGTTATACTCCGGCGGCACCACCCACTGCCCCGTTGTGTCAATGATCCCGAAAAGTCCTTCCGGCGGCATCCAGCGCCCGTCCGGCAGATTATAGGTGCCGACATGGTTTTCTTCAGGAGTAAAACCCTGCGGGAATTGGCAGGCCAGAGCGTAACCGTCCCGGAAATCCCCCGCCCAGGTGAATGTGCCCGGAATGAGCAGGTTTCCCTTGCAGTCGATGTACCCCCACAGGCCGTTTTCGTCCTTCACAGCGTACAGAGGCTTGCCCTCCTCGGCCAAGACCAGGCACGGCAGCAGGCACAACGTCAGCAAAACAATAATCAGCATGCGTTTCATGGCTATTTCTCACCTCCCAGGATAAAAGCTCTGTTTGTTCAATACGTTAGCTTGCCGACTTCATTATACCACGAAAAACGAAGCGGAAACAAGGGAGCGATTATCCTCCGTGCCGCCGGCTCATGCGCCTCGCTTTTTGATTGCTGTCCGAACGCGGCGAAGAGCATGCCCCTACATTTTGTGCTGTGGCGGAAGCGGCGGACACAACATGTTCAGGGGCCGTTTTTTATGCAAAAAAACGAGAAATAATTTGAAAAAAAGTGTTGACAGAGGCAGGAGAGATGTGGTAATCTAATCGAGCGCCCGTGAGCGGGGCCCCGAAAGGGGCGGAAGGCTCGGGGGCGCGGGAATCTTGAAAACGATACAGAGAATAGAGGAAAAACGACAGTTAATTCTGAGATGAGTTTTGCTTGAGGACTGTGGGGCTTCTGCGGAGGGAACGAAGCAGGGGCGAGAACCCAGAGAACGCAAGTTAAGGATTAAACACAAGAGTTTGATCCTGGCTCAGGACGAACGCTGGCGGCGTGCTTAACACATGCAAGTCGAACGAGGATCAGAAGGGAGCTTGCTCCCGTCCGATTCGAGTGGCGGACGGGTGAGTAACGCGTGAACAATCTGTCTCATACAGGGGGATAACGCATCGAAAGATGTGCTAATACCGCGTAGGACCACGCTGGGGCATCCCAGAGAGGTGAAAGGAGCAATCCGGTATGAGGTGAGTTCGCGTCTGATTAGATAGTTGGTGAGGTAAGGGCTCACCAAGTCAACGATCAGTAGCCGACCTGAGAGGGTGACCGGCCACATTGGGACTGAGACACGGCCCAGACTCCTACGGGAGGCAGCAGTGGGGAATATTGGGCAATGGGCGAAAGCCTGACCCAGCAACGCCGCGTGAAGGAAGAAGGTTTTCGGATCGTAAACTTCTGTCCTATATGAAGATAATGACGGTAGTATAGGAGGAAGCCCCGGCTAACTACGTGCCAGCAGCCGCGGTAATACGTAGGGGGCGAGCGTTGTCCGGAATGATTGGGCGTAAAGGGCGCGTAGGCGGCCAGATAAGTCTGGAGTGAAAGTCCTGTTTTCAAGATGGGAATTGCTTTGGATACTGTCAGGCTTGAGTGCAGGAGAGGTTATCGGAATTCCCGGTGTAGCGGTGAAATGCGTAGAGATCGGGAGGAACACCAGTGGCGAAGGCGGGTAACTGGACTGCAACTGACGCTGAGGCGCGAAAGTG
>Ga0079305_1002496_pt1 | contig 15660 bp, 15 predicted proteins | sample LMS_cellobiose_e_FD_79183 | JGI IMG/M metagenome (GOLD analysis project Ga0079305, IMG submission 79183) | Rumen-fistulated moose microbial communities from Alaska, USA - LMS_cellobiose_enrichment | ecosystem: Host-associated > Mammals > Digestive system > Stomach > Rumen fluid ... | reverse complement strand
TCGAACTCGAAAATTTTATCAACGTCATGCGTTCAAGCAAAAATAAAAACCAACGGGCAATCCTGCCCGAAAAAGTCAAACGAAAGGAAAAAACAACATGAACGACTACGCAGAAGAAACCGCCCTCGATGTCACCAACCCAGCTCCCCGCTGCCCCGTCATCCTGATGCTGGATGTCTCCGGCAGCATGTCCGGCGCGCCGCTCCGCGAACTCAAGGAGGGACTGACCCAGTTCCTGCGCGAAACCAGCGACGACGAGACCGCCAGCATGAGCGTGGAACTCGAAGTCATCACCTTCGGCGGCACCGCCGGGATCGCCGCTCCGTTCGCGCCCGTGAACGTGGTCAACGACAATCCGCCCGCACTCGACGCCAACGGCTCCACCCCGCTCGGCGAAGCCCTCAGACTCGCCGATTCCGAACTCAAGGCCCGCCGCCGTCTTTACAAGCAGAAGGGCATCTCCAGCTACAAGCCGTGGATCATTCTGATGACCGACGGCTGTCCCAACGACGATTGGAGAAGCGCCGCCGCATCCATGAAACAGATGGGCGAAGAGAAACGCCTGCAGTATATCGGGATCGGCATCGGCGACGAGGCGGATTTCGACACCCTGCGCGAGATCCTCCCCGAACATCCCGGTCCGGTCAAACTCAAAGGTCTCTGCTTCAAGGAGTTCTTCAAATGGCTGACCGATTCACTCAAGAGCGTTTCCGCCAGTTCCGTGGCGCAGCAGGACACCGTGGTTCTCGGCAACGTGAATTCCTGGGCCGACCTCGCCGGAACCCCGATGCTGGAGGAAGGCAAATGAGTGATTTCCGGGGATTCGCTGTTTCGGTTCCCGGCAACGGACACATCCGCAGGGAAATTCCCTGCCAGGATGCGTCCGGCGTGTGGCTCGCGCCGCGTCCGTGCCTGATCGTTTGCGACGGACGCGGCAGCGCCCGCTATTCCCATTTCGGTGCTCAGGCCGCAGTCAAAGCCTTCCGCAGTCAATGTGCCGTGCTGGAAGACCTGCTTGCCGCTGTGCTGGACGGCAAAAAATGGAACGACAACCGCTGGCTCCGCTTCTGCAATATCATGATCCGCACCGTCTGTCAGCAGAAGATCGAACTGGCGGAAAAATTCCAATGTCCCGAATCCGAATTCGATTTCACCATCGCATTTGCAATCTGGGGTAAAGCCCGCTGCGGCTTTTTCCAGGTCGGCGACGGCGCCATCACCGTCCGCAAGGGGGCCGAATGCTGTTACACGCTCTTTCCTCCAGACAAAGGAGAATTCGACAATGAAACACGTTTCCTGCGTCCAGAAGCTGAAAGCAACCGCGATTATCACGCCCGAATGGTCGCCACGGACGACATCAACGGCATTGCCGTCACGAGTGACGGTCCGGAATTCCTCATGTTCGAACTGGCGAATATGTCGCCCGGTCCGATATTCAACAAGATGTTCGAAGATTTGGAATCAGGAAATCTGACAAGACAGGACCTGCTGGATTATCTGACCCGCGGCTGCTGGGCGAAAGATCCCCGCGGCAACGATGACCGCAGCATCGCCATCCTGTCGAAAGAGACGGAGGAAGGAGAACCCGCATGAAAAGAATTATTTTTGCATTGCTGACTGGCTGCCTGTGTTCCTGCGTCACACCACAGAAAGAACCGCTGGAAATTGATGTTTATGAAACCGGACGGATCGACCTCAACGGAGACGGGATTCAGGAACAGCTTGTCATTACATCCGGAGGCGGAACGGGCGGTCCGGTCTGGTATCTCGCCCGCCTTTCCGGAGAAAAGCTCTCCGAAGAAATGCAGGGAAAATTATGGATCGTTCCGGGAAAATCGGAATTCCCGGATCTGCTCGTCCGCCATAGGTGCGGCGGGAAGGAATACCACACCTCGCTTCTGCGTTACAATGGAGAAAGATATCAACGCATCAGCGAAACTGTGGAAAGGAAATCAGAATGAAGATCAGCACTTGTATATTTGCCCTGTCAGCCGCACTGTTCCTGACCGGCTGCGCCGCCCGCCTGCCGGAAGAGGAATTGCATCTTGCCAGAGAGCGGCTTGATAAATGTCTTGACAATGTCTCGGCTCAGAGTGAAATGAATCTCATCAGTATGGATCTTTTTGCGCTTGCCCGGATGGAACGGCGCTGGATCGAATACCGGATCTGTAATCAGCCGGGATATGATAAAATCGAAAAAGCCTATATGAAAGATCAAGGCGAGTGGGAACGCAAAGCAAAAGCCGAAGCGGAGAAACCGAGTCCGTATGAAGGCGGATCATTGGCCCCATACGAGCGGAACCGCCGGATGGAATATTTCGAGCAGCAACGAATCGATGAACTCAAAACCAAATGGTGGAAACCATGACTGAAATCAAAATCAAAATCATGCCCGGCTGTGAACGATTCCTGCCGGTCAAAGCGCATTACGATGATACGGATTACGAACACGAACCACTGTCCGGCAATCTTGGGTTTTGCGCGTATCATCCACAGATACGCTGAGGATGATACGCACGGGCATAATATACCAAATGTGGTTGCTCAGAACCTCCAGCTCCTCCAATCCCAGTCGGTTGTGTCGAAATGGTCCGATATGGCCGATTCGATCTCGCCCAGCCGAAAATTCTGATGCTGGTTGAAATTTCCCGTGATACAGCCCAGCGTGAACCCCAGACAGTTATCACTCCACAGCGAATAACGTTGATGGTTCCCTGCTTTCGCTTTCGCTCGGCGGGCAATGACCGGATCGGCCAGCGGCTGGCATTTTCCCGTCGCGGCGTAATAGATATTCACGGCAAGACAGCTACCATTTTTCCTCGCCAGAAAGGTTTGCGGCGAGGTGCAGATGATATTCCCGGAACCATCAAGATGTACGATCTTACGGCCGATGCAGATTCCGGCGTGTTCCGCCAAGCCTCCGGCCAGATTACAGTAAACCACCGTTCCCGGCAAAAGACTGTGCATGTCATCACCGGTTACCGCCTGCAATACGTTGCAGGAGTGATCGCGTCGATTCATCATCTGCTCGGTCAGCGTTCCCTCGTCACCCGGTTCGGCTCCGAGTTTCTCCAATGCCCAGTCTCCGCCCATGCAAACAGCCAATTCAGCCAGTCCGCACAAAAAATCCGCAGCACCCATGTGCTCACCTCCGTGTGTTGAAGTTTGACCGATCGAATCCTTGTCCGGGGCGGTCATTCCCGGACAGGTTTGCCAGGAAAAGCCGGATCAGATACTCTGTATTTCGTATCCTTTCCGACCTTTCCGCTCCAGCCAGCGTACAAGATGATGAGTAGAGCGAATCCAGCTCTTTCTCCATAAGCATGATCTGTTCAGAAAAGAATCGATCCGCTTCATCCTTCGAAAACAGAGGCGATTCTTTCTGAAGAGAATACTTGAGCCGAATCCGGATCTTCTCGATCCGGGCTCGTGCCAGTTTCAGAAAATCATTTAGAGCAAGTTCGAAAACAAGTTGTTCACCGCGCGGATCCGGTGGCAGGAAAGTCGCACTTCGGTAGATGAGAGTGTCCTCCCCGTCATATTCCAGACTGCCGCGCCAGCTTTTATAATTGGAATCATTCAGCATCTTGGCGAATGATTCCTCGGAAAGACTTGTGGGGAGAATCAAGTCATAGTTGGCAACGAACATGACCAGATTATCCTTGCCGCTCCAGGAAACGATGCAGCGGATCGTCTCGGGACAAGCAGGATGGTCGAATGTGATGGAGCCGTCTTCCGACTCCCAAGACACATTCAGTTTCTTAAGAGCATTTGTGATGATGCTCAGGTTCACGGTTGCCTCCTATGGGGTGTAAAAAAACAGACAAGAACACGGTCATCGGATCACGATGCCGCCGGGCAAATCGATCTCGATGATGATCGGTCCTGCAATGATACTGCTCACAGTATTTCCTCCGTTTCAGGAATTGGGTTAAAGATCAGAACGAAAGGATTACCGGCCATCCGAAGATGCCGCCGAAAAAACCGGGGTCCGTCAGGACCCACGGTCGGGTTAATGGTTGTGAGGGACATTGTTTCAGTCCTCCTTGGATGCGTTGTAGATCGCCTTGGCGATCTCGGCTCCCGCCCAGATCAGGGTCGGGGTGGAAATTTTGACTGCGCCCACTGTGAGCGTGGTCGCGATAAGGGAAAACATGAGGGGTGCTCCTTCTCCGGCTTTGCCGGGGTGAATGATTTGGAAAACGTTTGACGGGAAACATACCTGTCATCACTTGGAGATGATGATAAGGATGTCTTTGAGCAGATTGAACCAGTCTCCCGGATCGGAACTGATGTTGGACATGAGAATCCTCCATGTGGGTGGAAGTTGATGCGGAATTGCCGGCGAATCCGGCAGTTTTCCGAAAAAATAAGCGAACACAGGCGAAGCTCGGAACCGCATACATGGTGTCGGCATGAGGCGTTCGCCGTCAGAGTAAATGGAGTCCGCCGGGAGGAGGCTGAGCCCAGCTCGGCGGCGCTAATAGAAGAAAACACGACTGTACCCTGCAAAGCAGAGACAGCTGCATTCCGAGCCGCGCAAGCGGCACATAGAAGTTTCTCACCGACCCCAAGGCCGGTTTCATCAAAAAACGTTCCGGAGGCAAAGCCGGAAATCAAAGAAGAGAGGGGAAAACAAACTCCCCGCACACATACTTGGCAAAGCAAGGCGCTTCGCCGCAAAACAATCGTCCGAACGACAGACACAACGCCCGTGTGCGGAAATATTCGCGATTCCGAACGAATCGGCATCGCATCATCACAAAACCGGGATTCGACACCACACATGCTGTAAGCCATAAGGCCCTCCATGCGGTGAAGTGGTTGACAACCGTTGACCGGAACGCACTGCGTTCCCCATCTATATTATTTTATTAGGTTGTCGAACCCCGGTTTTCAATCAGCAACCGCCATTTCAAGCGATGGATATATAATCTACACCCGAAAAAAGAAAAATCAAGCCGATTTTTGAAAAAAAGAGAAAGAAACCGGTCTTGAGCGTAAAATCTTCAATTCTGAGCTCTCTGTCGGGCTGATTCGCTCACGATACACCGGCGTTTTTCTTCAAATGATTAAGGACTTCTTTTGAAATCTCTTCGATTTTTCTAAGAATATCGGCATACTCAGCGAATTCCGGAGACTTGCCCGTGGCATGCATTTCCGGGTTGACGATATCAAACAAATCGACAATATCCTGTCGACACGATAAATGATGATTTGGGTCTTTGTATGCCTCATCAATAACTTGAATGGTATCACCATTACGATTTTTCGTTCGAACCGCTGAACTCTCGATTCGATCCTGGTTCTTCCTTCCCATATAGTATTCGTAAAGCTTGTCATTGCACCAATATTTACCGGTTCCGCTACTATCTGTGCAATAGGAAGTCAGTCCTGGAACACGACCGATTTTATACAGTGCCAGCAGGACATTTTCGCAGAAAACTCGAATGGCTCTGGCGGTGATGCTGAAATTGGAATCGAGCTCAGTCTGCACTCTGTCCTTGATATTTTTTTTTTGATCAGGGGTGTCCTCAATCTCTTTCTTGGCGCAGTTGCAAATATAATACAAGTTTGTCAATATTGTAATGATTTGCGGGTCATAACAGAAGGTTTTTGATGCCGTCCAACGCGGAGTTTCCCAATAAGGTCTCTTGGGATCAAGCGGGTCTAACCAACATGGGCTCTTCAGTAACTTTTGTTTATTCGCTGGGGGAATATAGTGAGAATGATGATAACAACCTGTCGACGAACATGAATTTTTGGCAAAAGATTTCCACTCCCAAGTCCCGGTATTATTGATCAAAAAACTGTAGTTTTTCTTTGTCTGTGACATATCGAAGAAGCATAATGACAGAAAGTTATCCCAGTCGAGAAATTCCCCATTCTGTCTCTGAGGTTCTATATCGCATATTGCCATGTCGAAAGAAATTGGGCGCATGCTGTACCATGCGAACAGTTCTTGCCATTTCGGATAAAACAAACAGTGGCTTCTTTGTGAAAGAATATCTCCCAAAGCCGCAATATGCTGCCGAGGACCAGCTATATCATAGTATGCAAATTTTTTTCCGAATTCAAAATCTGATATTTTATCCAGAAGATTGAATGTCTCATTCCAGGTTCCCTGATCGAAATTGATCGGATGAGGTGGAGATAACACAAACTCTGAATTTTCATCAATATACCCGCCCATGTCGAAATCATATTTTGCGTGGCAGTCAACCTCAGTTTCCCGAAAGGTATCTTGCAAATCGACAGCGGCATTGTACAGCTCACGCAAAATTTCATCCAGCTTGGCGCATTCAGTCTGGTTGTTCAACTCGAACGCCAAAAATACTTCGGCCTTGCGAATGAATACGGAGATGCTTTCTGGGTCGTCCGCTGTTTCGACGAGTTCGATTTTCGCCCGCGCGGTCGGCTCAACCGTGATTTCGCCATCTTTCACTTCGCGATATTCAAGCGCTTCGTTGATTTTTACGATGGCGCGGTGGAATAGACTCAACGAAACTGGAGTATCCCCTTTTGCTACCCAGTAATCGTAAGTTTCATCAGGTTTAGAGGCGGCTTTTATGAACGGCTCGGTATAAATATAATCGTCGTGAGCACATTCTTTTTCCGGCTCTGGTCGTCGTAATGGGGCGCACGGATCCTCCGGCGACTTGGAAAATCCCCCTGCAATGGTAATGAACGCACGATCAACAAATCGGGATTTCCCCAACAGGTATATCGGATTGAAGCAGGATTCCTTCTCCTTTTTTACCGCCAGCATGAACGGGTATTTGTTGTATTCTGAGGGATCCAGTTTTCGGAAAATCTCGGAAAATTTCGGCATGACGAAGGGAACTCCTGTATCTTATTTTGTCGGATAAGAATGCCCGCAAGCGGGACATTTCGTGTAAAGCCCAACGAATGAGCGGGAAATTTGTTTTTTTGTCATGCATCTGGGACAACAAACTTCAATATTTTTGCAATTGTCACCAGAGGTGGCTATTGGTACAAGGAAAGAAGACAGTTGTTGCGGGAGAAGCATCGTTTTTAATCTTAAGCGTCTTTCTGCATAGTTGAATATATCTTGGACTGTGTGAATTTTTGTGGCATCTTCATCAGGAATTTCGATTCCAAAATGAGATTCCATAGCCATGACAAGTTCAGCCTCATCCAAAGAGTCTGCACCTAAATCCTCGACAAGAGATGCGTTGCCGGTAACGCGATCAAGACTGACTGCCAACTGACGGCTGATGATTGAGCGGATTTCTTGAAATTGAGGATTTACATCAACATCATTTTTATTTTTCGTTGGCTGCGCCTTTTGCACCGGAGTTGATTCCGGCGCATGTGATCTCATGAATGGAATGTCTGATTGCTTTTCCGCGTTTTCTCCCGAAACATTCATATCCTCCGGATCAATATCGGAAGATTCTTGCAGAAAATCATTTTCCGCAACATTATTGCATTCTTCTACTCTTGCCTTTAGCTCTTTCCTGCGAAGTTCTGCCTGTTCTTTCTGTGCTTCTGAAAGCCCCAGAAGATCTGCAATTTTCTTGCCATACAAATCTTCATCATTATCAGCGGCGGCTTCTATTTCTTTCCAGAGTTTCTGCTCACCGATTTGTGTTAAAAATTTTTGGAGTCGTCTATTGCGAATAAATGCGAACAATTCATGCCAGCAAATATTCTCTCTTAATTCGGACAAACAGGTAATCCTCTGCTTGTTCATAATTAAAAAACTGATTGCCATAGAAACCTGCCCGTTTACAGAGATCAACTTGCAGAGCGAACATCAAGCTCTTTTAATTTTGCAAGCATGTGATCCAATTTTTGTTTCTGAGAATGATAACTGGACTTCGTCTCCGATATAACTTCTTTCAAGTCGGACATGGACAATTTTCTCCAGCTTGATTCATTCCCAGGATTCTTGGTCATGTTATCGACAAAAACCCTTTTCAGGGCTTCTTTCACAATGCTTTCGATGTCGGCTCCCGAGAATTTATCCGTATCCTTCAACAGTCCGGCGAGCGTTTGACAGTCAATACTGGAAGGGAGTTCCCCGATCCGCTTTTTTATCTGAATCCTGAAAATCTCAGCACGTTCCGCTTTTGATGGAAAATCGACTTGAAAGATCTCATCAAATCGCCCGCGGCGAAGAAACTCAGGGGGAAGATTGGAAATATCATTTGCTGTTGCTACCACATAAATGCAGGATTTTTTCTCCTGCATCCAAGTCAGAAAATAGCCGAACATTCGAGTCGTGACTTCTCCACCTCCGCTGCTCCCGATCCCGGCGAAGGCTTTTTCGATTTCATCAATCCAAAGAATGCAAGGTGCGGACGCCTCTGCAATGGCAATGGCACGGCGGAGATTATCTTCACTCTCACCGACGTATTTGCCGAGAAGTTTTCCTACATCAAGCCTGAGCAGAGGGACATTGAACTGACGGGCAATATACTTTGCGGTCAAACTCTTCCCGCATCCAGGCATTCCTACAATCATAACACCAGCAGGAAGCGGAGTAACGCCGTATTTTTCCGCCAGTGCCGGATTATTGAAGATTGCCTTATTGGCATCAAGATACTTACGGAGATTGACCAATCCACCGACTTGCTCCTTTTTCACCTCAATGATTTCCAGCAGTCCGGATTTTTTGATCGCCTGGCGTTTTTCCTTGTGGATCAGGCGAATCAGGTCAGGAAACTTGTCTGGTTCGTACATGAGCGGACCGATTTCCACGTCGGCGAGCGCCAGTTCAAGTATCTGCTTTATCTCATATTCGGAAAGACCGGCAAAATTATGAAGAAGTTCATTCATTTGATTTTCACTGAATTCGATGCCATCTGCATCCTCCCTGCCGGTGAAATCCTTAATGATTTTTCTGATCTCATTGTCCTGCGGAGGCTTGATATCGATTAAAGTAACGTATCTTTCCAGCTCAAGCGGGATTGCGAGTTTACTGTCGACAATGATAATCGTCAGCTCGAAGGAAGGTGTCGCTGATTCAGAATCCAGTTTCACACGCTGAACAATGCTTTGCAGCAGGGAGTAAATGCCTTTATCCGCCAGACTCTCGTGAATTTCTTTCAGTACAACAATGTATGGCGTTCCGTTTGTGGTAAAATCCTCCGAAACAAACACCTTCAGAAAATCAGCAAGAGAACTTCCACTCCCAGTTGAAAGTTTGGTTTTAAAATCTACCCGGCCATCAGCCTCGGAAAACTCCACTATTTCAGCATTCTTTGTCGCTTCAGCCTGAATTATGATTTTATCCACGGCCTGGAAGTCAAAATTGTGGATATAAATCAACGGACGCCGTGCATAGAGATAGGTGTCCAATACTTCTCTCGGAGTGTTTTGCATATTCAATGTTTCCTTTCTGTAAAAATGCTGTTCCATAGTCATCATTCATGCATATCCGCCGGGATGCCTCTGACCGCCACTCGACGCAAAACGATACGGAAAGAACGAAAATCCGAAAAATCATTCGGATCAATGAACCATCTCTTCCAATACTGAAGCCATCCGCAGTCCGGCTCCATGCGGCAAATGCGTTTCACGTTTTTTGATGTCATTGAAGCATCCGAAGGATCGATAATATCTTTCCCGTCGTATTCATAAGCTGGAGTAGAACACCATTCCCCATTTACACCGATATCAATTATTCCCCATTTGTTTCTAAGGCCCCTTTGCCCATCGCCATCCGTTAGTGTACCAAATTTTTCCAGATATAAGCCCATAGAACATCCAGCGCTATTAAACCTTTCATCACTATTATTTCCGGCTCTGGCAAAATACTCCCATTCCCATTCTGTAGGAAGAGAAAAAACATATTCATCCGGAATTCCATATCGCGATTTGTTTTTATTCAAAATATCGCAAAATTCGTTTGCCTCAAACCAATCTTTGCAAACCATTGCGCCATCTGTTGAAACTTCTTTGTCGGACAAAGTGGGGGAAAAGTAATTTATGCGTTCATCTTCGTTAATTCTATGTACAGCGTTCCATTGCCGCTGAGTTATACATACTTTGGAAACATAAAAATCCCTGGAAAATGTTACCTTAAATTTTCCACTCGCATTTCCCATTCTGAATGATCCGGCATGAATATTGATCATGTCGATAAAACATGTCGGCGAAAGCCTTATTCCGCAAAATTCGTTTGTCAGTCTTTGTGAGCTGTCATTGTTTGCAAAAACATCCTGTTCTGCTTCGGCAGATATGTCATACTCACTTTCAACGCCTTTTTCTTCCTCCAGACGCTGCTTTCCCTGAACCACACACTTGTCTTCAGAAATGGATAATAATTCCATGATTTCCATGACTGAAGATTTATCGTCCGGGTTAATGGCAGCAATTTTTTGCGCAAAATCTGATTCTCCGAGATCGTTAAACCATCTGTTTATACGACCCGATTTCATATAGGCAAAAAATTCGGCAGAATTGAAATTCTCTCTCAAGTCATCAAGAGTCTGAATCCGTTTTTTGTTGAGAATTAGAGCGGTCCTCATTTTTATGTCCTTTTAATTTGAATCTTCATAGCGTTTGGAGAAATATGCTTCAGGATCTTTCATGCACAATAATGCTTCTTCATGATTTTGGTCGGCAGCAAATCGAATAAGGTCGAGACCTAAATCATATTCGTCTGGACCGTATCCCATGCATAAGATCAAGCCCCAATCGAATTGAGCATCGGCATTCCCGTTTTCGGCAGCCTTTTTCAGCCATTTTTCACCTTCCTCCATCGACTGGGAAGCTGAATAGTGCTTTTCAATTTCATCGGTAATTTCATGGGGGCAGAACTTTGAGCCGCCGAATGCACAGAAGAAAGTGGAAAGCATATATTGAGCATCGGCATCTTCTCGTTCGGCCGCCAGGTTGATGAAAAATAACCCCAATAATGGTTTCTGTTGTTCTTCGATATAGCCTTTGCCCAAAATATAAAGGATATGTGGCGGAATATCGGCGAGAGCATTTTTCGAGGCTATGATGCAAACAGGAGTCGTTATTGCGACCTCTTCTCCAGAGGGAATCAAAATCTTCAGGACCGTGCCTTCGTTCTGCGCTTCCACTTCCAAAACAGTCTTGTTTGTTTCAACATCGAACAACACATCCCCCTTCTTGATGGTATCGCCCTCTTTGACCTTCCACGACTGAATCGTGACGGTCTCCTCGGACTGATCGAGTCGGGGCATGGGCACTATAGACACAGTAGAAGCGATGTGCTTTTCTGCCTCTTCAAAACTGATATCGGAAAGTCTGACCTCCGGCTTCGATGAAGGCTCATCATTCTTTTGGTCTGAGAAAATGTCTTCCTTCAGTTGAAGAAGAGAACCCAAATGCAATTCATCCCATTTTTTTAAGGTTGGGATTAGTTGTTTCGAGCCGCAATAAAGCAGTTTAAGCAAATCGGCAACGGTAAATGGATCACTGAAGAATTTCATTTTTCGCTGTTTTTTTCTTTGAGCCCACGAGAATTGAGACAAGAATTTAGAGCATCCAGCAATCTGTCCCTTCCATCGGCAATCGTTTTTTCCACATTTGTTTCAGGTTCCCGCAAATATGAAACGGAAGGAAGTCTTTCTTTCGATTCACATAAATCCTCTTGCATGGCTTTCGGAACGTCTTGAATCAGACATTTGTCTGCTGGAACTGACAATATCTCCATTATCGTAATGATTGAAGCCTTGTCATTCGGATCCAGGGCCGCTATTTTTTCGGCCAGCGCTGCTTCCCCGAGATCATTAAGCCATTTTATAATGCGCCCAGATTTCAAGTATGCAAGAAACTCTGCGGAATTGAAATTATCCCGCAAATCAGCAAGAGACGAGATCCTTGTCCGGTTGATTATGATCGTGATTGGCATTCCATTTACCTCCGAACATTATCCAAAGAAGAAATTCCAGACTTTTTTCGCTCCGCTTGCGATGGCGGAACCAACCGCTTTTGCCCCATTCCATACGGTCTTGGCAATCGCTTTTCCCCCCTCATATATGGCGTGACCGACTTTCGTTCCGACCATTGCACCACAAATGCCACCTACAACGCCACCAACGGCGGAGCCTACCGGACCAAGCACCGAGCCAATAAACGCTCCGGCCTTAAGCCCCAATCCGAAGCCCTTTGCCCCCGCCACAAAGGATGCAGTGGAATCTGCTGCCGCATCAAGCGCTTCAGTTCCGGAGATTTCACCTTTACCAAAACGATAGAGAGTTTTTATGTTATCAACTGCAATACATGCGGCGCTGGCAATAATATTCCCTTTTGCAAGCCCTTTGACTGATGCACCAAGCCATCCGCTTTTTGCCGCAATGGTAAGACCGCCCGTCACAGCAGTTGTCAGTCCAGCTGTTGCTCCTGAAGCCAAGGCAGTTTCTGCAAATTCCTTAATATCTTCTTCCACCGATGGATTCTCCTTGCCGGTTAAGGTATTCCAGATTCGTCGCCCCAGAATCCTCGCTCCTTGGAAACCGATTGCACAGGCGGCCGAAATGGCTGATTGTTTCCCGATTGCTTTTGCCGCTTGAACTTTATCAATGGCATCCCATTTGTATTTTTTTACGGATTCTCGCTCTTGCGCTCTTTCTTGCAAACGCTTCGCTTCAGCTTTGGAAAGGGGGGTTGATTTGCATCCGTCTATTTCAATAATATCAGTACTTCGTTCAACATCCTGTCCTTTGGGAACCAGGCGACGTTGTCCCCTGTAATCTCCGTGCTCAAAGAGCGCAGTTGTCGACTCGGAGTCTGCTCCATATTTTGCCTGATAACGCCGTACGATTTTTCCCGTAGTTGTATTCTTGATAACAACGTCAACCGAGTTTTTTGCATAGGTTTCTCCGGCTTCGGGCAGTAGGACTTCCGCGCGATAAGGTTTATTTTGAGTTGCAGCATCCAGATTGAATGTGTTGACATGATGTTGCTCTGCAATAAAACCGTCCAGATTGCGCTGCATGTTGACTGCACCGCTCTGGGTATAAATCTGCTCAAGATTTGCAGTATTTGCTTGTTCAATAGCAGATTCAATACGCCCGGCATATTCTCCGGCAGACATCGCGCCGGAAACTGCGGCGGTTTCTTCTATTGACTTGGCAACCCAGGAATCACGGCTCTTTCCAGATTCCTTCCATGCAGTCAATTCCGCCTTTTTCTGTTCGTACAGGTCTATCGTGGAAACAATCTCTTGCGCGGTTTCCAGCGATTCCTTGTTGTCCTTCCACAGGGACGGATACTTGGCAAATTCTTTTTGAAGCCAGTCAATCCGACTCATTCCCTTCGGTTTTCGGATGTATGATTTGAGAAACGAAAATACGGTAGATGCAGTTTTCTTCTTGCCTTCTTCTGTAATTTCCAACTGCTGCTCAAGTTGATTAGCATTACCCTCAAACTGCGCCGTCAGAGTTGTGTCCTCCGCAACATCCACCAAATCTTTTTTTATCTTTTCGTTCATTATATTTCACACTCCGTTAAAAAAGGCGACATTCTGCGAGCATTCTGATCAGAGGTACGCCAATACCCGAAGAAGTATGCAGACAGAATGCGCCTGTATCTTTCGACAAGGGCATCCTCATGCTGCATGGCCTTCTTCATTCTTTTTTGGCGTTTTCCGATCAGAAGCCAGCCGCGGTTTTGATGTTCTCTCTTACTTTCCCAAACTTCTCCATTTCCCGCACAAAGAATACAATATCCTTCGGCATTATTCGGAAATATAAAGCCGTTCTTGATAAAAATCAAACTGGTTTTCCTTCCATATAAAATTTTTTTCACACTTTTTTGTCCAAAGTTCCCGGCCAATACAGCGGAGCACTGCTGAAATCTGAACGTCCCGCATTTTCTTCCTGATTTTTTGGCGTTTCCGATCAGATGCGGTCCATCCTTTTCCACGGATCTCACCACTGCATCGGCCGGGATTTCGTCAGAAAGATAGATCACGGGGTCTGCCATTTTTTGTCATACCTCCCTGTCGGGCCATTGAAAATTGCGGCTTTTTTTGGGACTGGAGACCCGCGTTTCAAGTCGTCAGACGACTCTCGATCATCGTGTTTGATGCCGTGGAAACAGCCGATGGAAGTCTATGAGGGCGAAACCGGAATCATTTTACTATAAATAATACGTTTTTAATAATAATTGAATGAAAACAGGCCGTTTTCCAAATCCGTCACTTATCCGTCACTAGATTTTATCTGCCTTGGACGATCAGATATGCCGGAAGACCGGAGACGTCAAATTTCTTCAGAATGACGCTTATTTCCGGATTCGAAATATCCGTTGCGTCAAATTTGACGAAAATGAAGTTTTTAAGTTCGTCAATGACCGTTGGATCCTTGAAAGTGGTCTGTTCCATGGCTTTGCAGTTCTTGCACCATTCGGCACGGAAATCCAGCAGCACCGGTTTCTTTTCCCTGGCCGACCGGCGAAGGGATTCTTTCAATAAATCAATGCTTTTTCCCGGATCGTCGGATTTGGAACTGACGATTTCATAGGACAGGAATCCGTAATACAATCCAAGACCTATAATTATTACACCAAATATATATTTTACCCATTTCATCCAGCTTCCGGGTTTTGGCATGACGGCAAAACCGCCGGCCAGAACCGGCCAGGGAAGTGCCATGCCCAATCCCAGAACCAGCGGCAGGAACAGACCGGCAGTTTCTCCGGAATTATACATCTTGCCCGACTGCAGCAGGGCGGCCACGACCACCGGCGCGACACAGGCTCCCGCCAGCAGGGCGGCAATCACTCCCATCAGGAAAATCCCCGCATAACGCGCACCGGATATGCCCGGCAGGGAGGAACTGAAACGCGAAAAATCCAGTATGAAGACATCGAACATGGACAATCCGAGTCCGATAAAGAGCAGCGCAACCAGCGCATTGAACCACCAGGCGGAATCGATCACGCCGAAACTGCTGCCGGTCACCACCACCGCGATGCCGAGAATGCCGTAAGCCAGCGCAATGCCGGCACCGTAGATCAATCCCCGCAGCACGCAGTTCCAGCGGGTACCATTCCTCGCCCCGATGATCGCCAGATTGATCGGAATCATCGGCAGCACGCATGGAGTCAGGTTCAAAGCGATGCCGCCGAGAAAGGTCAACAGCAGGATCAGCCAGAAACTTTTCCCGGCAAAACTCAGGAAAAGTTCCCGTTTTTCCCCTTTGAGGAACTGGACGAACTGCGGCGCTCCTATAAATCCCGATTCGGCCCGGATGATTTCGAACTTGGGAAAATCCGTATCCGGGGCAGGGGAGGAAAGCTGCTCTTCCGTCCGTTCAAAAGTCATAACTTTCGGAGCGGAAACAGCTTGGAAATTACGGATCGTCATTTCGCCGGAACCCGGCATGAAACAAACGCCGGGTTCCTCTTTTGTCTCCTTGGAACAACCTTGCCACTGAACTTTCAGCCGCAGCGGAAAATTCCATTTCCCGGAACGGAAGACCCAGGTCAGGAGTTTGCCGCCGGGATAAATTTCCGTTTTGCCGGAAAATTCATCCTCATGCGTCACAGTTGACGGAAAAGTGACGGGCTTGACTGACATCCCGTCATCCGTCAGTTTGACGTCAGTTTCTTTCCGGTAAAGATATTCATTGGCCGGAACGGAAGCGGTGACAATGATCTCCTTTTCGCCGAGCGTGTATTTCCATTCCGGAACGGATGCGGAAAGCATTCCGG
>Ga0079305_1002493_pt1 | contig 15672 bp, 11 predicted proteins | sample LMS_cellobiose_e_FD_79183 | JGI IMG/M metagenome (GOLD analysis project Ga0079305, IMG submission 79183) | Rumen-fistulated moose microbial communities from Alaska, USA - LMS_cellobiose_enrichment | ecosystem: Host-associated > Mammals > Digestive system > Stomach > Rumen fluid ... | reverse complement strand
GTCCCCGTTTCGGACGGCCATATGGCGGCGGTATTCGTGAAATTCCGCAATAAGCCCACGATGGAGCAAATGCGCGAGCGCTGGGCCAATTATGCCGGAGAGCCGCAGAAGCTCGGCCTCCCGCTGGCCCCCAAGCAGTTCCTGCACTACTTTGAGGAGCCCGATCGTCCGCAGACCAAGCTTGACCGTGAGAGGGAACGCGGCATGGCCGTCTCGATCGGTCGTCTGCGTCCCGACACGCAGTATGACTACAAATTTGTCTGCCTCTCTCACAATACGCTGCGCGGCGCGGCCGGCGGCGCGGTACTGATGGCGGAGCTGCTCGCGGCAAAAGGTTATTTTGATTAAACCGGCCTGTTTTCCCGTTTCTTCCCGCTGCGCGCCCTTTCTTTCCGTCTCAATCCAAACGGCAAATGACCAAGCAAGCCCTGCTCCGCGTTTTTCGGAGCAGGGCTTTTGTTTTTTGATTTCGGTAATCCCGCGGCGAACATCGGCCGTGCGGAAAAAACGGTTTCAGCCTTTGCGCTGCGGATTTTCAATATAGCGGCAGCTGAACCGGACAGGGATTCCTCCCGCCGCGACCTCGTGCCGGAGCGGCTCCGTTCTTGTTTGGAAAGCGCCGCACCCGTTACCTGAAGGGTTCGTCCGTTTCCTCCTCCTGCTGCGGCTGGAGCAGCCGCATACCGGCAACGGCAGTCACCGGCAGGGAAAAACAGATGGCCTGGGCTTTTGTCCGCATGCCGGTCTGTTCCATGATCGCCTGCATAATGGCGTCGCGGTTTTCGCTTGGAACGACAATGTAGTGCATCTCTTTTTCTTCCGCCAGCACAAACCCATAGAATTTCTTGGATTTCTTCCCGGTTCCCTTCGCGTGAATCACGGTTCCGCCGCCGGCCTTTGCCGATCGCGCCGCGTTCATGATCTGCTCGGAATACCCCTGGTTCGAGATGACGACAATCAGCTCCTGCTTTGTATTTTTCAAGGTGCTCTCCTCCCCCTTCAAAAAGTCCTGATTTCCCAGCAGCAGCTCCAGCTGCCGCTTACCGCCCATGGCGCTCAAAGGCACAAGAAAGGCAACGCCCGTTCCGGGAATGTCGATGACAAACCGACGCTCCAGCTCTCTCCGCAGCTTTGGAAACAACTCGTTTACAATCACAGTATGCAGAATCGCTTTTTCCGCTCGCTCCAATCCAAAAGCACTCAGCACAGCAGAAGAGGCTGTGCCGCGTCCGAAACTCAAAAAACTGACCGTCGCCCCCATTTCGCTGTACAAGCGCTGAAATCGCTCGGCGTTGACCTTGTTGGTAATGGTAATCATCAAAGAAAACTCGCTCATACCGGCACCTCCTTACAGCGGAATAATAACATCTTCCTCCAGCTCCTCCCATGCCTGCAGAAGCTGCGCCAGTCTTCTATCTTCCAGTTTCTTGCGGCGATGCGCCAGCAGCCCCATGAATTGAATGGTAATGAGCGGGGTCATCGCCACCATAGCCACAATGCCAAAGGCATCGGTGACCATATTGCCGCCCATTGCATGGCAGGCGCCTTGGGCAAGAGGAACAAGAAATGCCGCCGTCATGGGGCCTGAGGCGACGCCGCCGGAGTCAAAAGCGATGGCTGTGTAGAGCTTCGGAACGAAAAAGGAGATTCCGAGAGCAACGGCATAGCCGGGAATCAGAAAATACAAAATGGATATTCCGGTCAGCACGCGGAGCATCCCAATTCCGACGGAAAATGCCACGCCGACAGACAGCGCGATCCCCATGGCTTTTTCAGAGATGTTGCCGTCGGTCATATCCGACACCTGCTTGTTCAGCACGTAGACCGCAGGCTCTGCTTTGACGATGAAATAGCCCATTATCATCCCCACGAGGATCAGCAGCCATGGCGTATCCATCAACGCCAGCTGTGCCCCGAGGTAAGCGCCGGCAGGCATGAATCCGACATTTGCGCCCGTCAAAAACAGGACCAAACCGATATAAGTATAAGCAAGGCCGAGCAGAATTCGTATTAACCGCGCCTTGGAAAGCCGCAAGACGGCAATCTGGAAGATCCCGAAAAAAATAACGATAGGAAGCAGCGCGATACCGATTTCTTCCATATAGGAAGGAAGTCCGTCCTGAAACAGGTCCCAAAGAGCTACAGAATCCTTTACATTCTCCGGCATGGTCATGAAGTAGGAGGAGCTTGAACTGCCGTAAGCCGCCCCCAGCACAAGGACAGCCGCTACAGGGCCGACAGAGCACACGGCAATGAGACCGAAGCTGTCGTTCGCTGCGTGCCGGTCGCTGCGGATGGCGGAAATGCCGACACCCAACGCCATGATAAAAGGAACCGTCATCGGACCGGTAGTGACGCCGCCGGAATCAAAGGCGACACAGAGGAATTCCTTCGGCACCAGCAGGGTCAGAAGAAAAGTCACGAGATAAAAGCCAACCAGCAACGGAGACAGCGGAATTCGGAACAGCATTCTCAGAAGCGCAAGTACCAGGAAGACCGCCACCCCCGCCGCAACGGCTGCAATCAGCACCGCGTCCGGAATAGATGGGACCAAGTGCGCCAGCACCTGTAAATCCGGCTCCGAAGCGGTGATGATAAAGCCCAACAGCAGGGAAAGCAGAATGATAACCCAGAGCTTTTTCGATTTGGTCATCTGGCTGCCCACCATTTCGCCCATGGGGGAGATGGAGAGCTCAGCGCCGAGTGTGAAGAGCATCATGCCGATGATCAGCATGGCGCCGCCTGTCAAAAAGGTCAACAGGATGCCGGAGGATATGGGGACAAAGAAGAAACACAGTATAAGAACAATCAGGACGATGGGAAGCACTGACGACAGCCCTTCCCGCAGCTTTTCCTGAAGTCCTTCTTTCATGATCGACATCCGGTTCCCTCCCATTGCGCTTCACACGCGGTCAAGCGCTGCCATTGTATTAAATAAAAGCATGTCATTGCAAAGCAAAAGAGCAGGCCTCTTACCGATGCGTTCAGTGAGCAAAAGCATTGATTCCGCATCCCTTCTCTGCTGACAGTTCCAATACGGTTCTGCATGTAGCAACAGAAAAGCATTTTCCGGCCCTGAAAACCCTTACGATAAACGGCCAAATTTCTGTGTCCGCAAAAATCCTCTCATTCTGCTTAACATGCGCCGCAACGCCATGCGGTACGGCCTGTTTGTCATGTTTTGCAGTTTTGCCGAAAGACGGGAGCAAAACGACCGTAAAGCGGTATGACAGTCGCTTTGCGGCTATCATACCACGAATCAAAGCAAAATGGTATATCGGGGCCATGCTTTGCGGTTTTGCCCGCAGGGCGAAAACAAAACGGGCATAGGGTTTCCCGGTCTTTGGCATCCTGACGCCGGCGGCCTATTGCAGCGCATGGTATCACTACTGTAAGCACAACGATCTGCCTCACATCACGCCGTATGAACTGCGGCACGCCTTCGTCTCTGTCGTGCAAAGCCTGCCGGAGGCGGAAGTTAAGCGTCCGGTCGGTCATTCCCGCAGCATCGACGCCTTCGGCACCTACGGGCACGAGCTTGACGGGCAACGCGAACAGATCGCGGCACACGTTCAGGAGGTATTCCGCTCGCTGCTTGTTGCAGGAAAGCAGAATAGTACGGTAAATATGAAAAAACCGCGTCGTGAAAATAGCTTCACGATGCGGTTTTTTCTTTGGTGGAGATGAGGGGGATCGAACCCCTTACCTCTTGAATGCCATTCAAGCGCTCTCCCAAGTGAGCTACACCCCCACGGACGAATGTTATTTTATCACATCCAATTTAAAGATGCAAGCTTTTTTTGAAATTTTTCGTAAAAATATTCACCTCCGCTGATTCGGCCTGTGACCGGCGCCGTTTTCCTATCGGTCGCGGAAGATCAGATTCAGCCCGTACATGATCAGCACAACAATCATAATGACAAGGATCACGCCGAGCCAGCCGCGCAGCGCAATCGGAACGGCATGTAAAAACAGCGGCACGTTAATTTTCATGGTCGCGACCTCCTTTTTTATCCGAACAGCTTCAGGATCAGGCCGCCCGCGATCACACTCGCAAGCTGTCCCGAAACATTAACGCCGATCGCGTGCATCAGAAGATGATTGCCATGGTCCTCCTGCTGCCCGATCTTATGCACAACGCGTGCGGACATCGGGAACGCCGAAATGCCGGCGGCACCGATCATCGGGTTGATCTTTTCCCTCGCGAAGAGGTTGTAGAGCTTGGCAATCATGATGCCGCCAACCGTATCAAACACAAACGCAAACAAGCCGAGAGCGAGAATCAGCAGCGTTTCTCCGGTAAGGAACAGCTCCGCCTGCATCCGGGCGGCAACCGTAAGCCCAAGCAGCAGCGTGATCAGATTGGCCAGAACCTTTTGCGCCGTCTCGGAGAGGCTGTTGAGCACGCCGCACTCCCGCAGAAGGTTGCCGAACATCAGAAAGCCGACCAGCGCAACACTTTTGGGCGCCACAAGGCCCGATACAATTGTGATGACGATCGGGAACAGAATACGCGTTGCCTTGGAGACCTCCACATCCGTATAGCTCATGTGGATCATACGCTCCTTCTTCGTCGTGCAAAAGCGGATCACCGGCGGCTGAATGATCGGCACGAGCGCCATATAGGAGTACGCCACAATGATGATTGCGCCGAGATAATTCGATCGGAAATAGTTTGCCACGAAGATGGAGGTAGGTCCGTCCGCCGCGCCGATAATCGCAATCGAGGCGGCATCCTTGAGTTCAAAACCGAGCAATGCGGCCACACAGAGCGTAAAAAAGATTCCGAACTGCGCAGCGGCGCCGAAGATCATCAGCTTCGGATTCGCCAGCAAAGGTGCAAAATCAATCATGGCGCCGATACCGATAAACAACAGCAGCGGAAACAGCTCCGTTTCAATGCCGAAGCTGAACAGCGCATCGAGCACGCCGATCTCCGATACGCCGTTTTCAATCTGGGTAATCGCACCTGAAAGCGGCAGATTCACCATAATCGCGCCAAATCCGATCGGCAGCAGCAGGGACGGCTCCATTTCCTTTTTGATCGCAAGATAGATCAACAGCCCGCCAATCATCCACATCACAACCTGCCGCCACGAAACCATCGCGACATATTCAAACAGTTCCAGCACGTTTTAACCTCCGTATCCATTTGCAAAAAAAGAGACTTCTACCGCAGCAACGCCGCAATAAAAGTCTCGCTTTTTCAGACACCGGCGGGCCCATGAAAGCCGTCATGACGCCAAATGCCACGGCAAAAGCCGCAAGCTACTCCCTTTCATCAAGGTAAGGGTATTATAAACCGATCCGTCAAAAAATGTCAAGCAAATTCCAAGATTTTCGCCTTTCAGCGGCTGATCCATGTCCCGCGTGAGAACAGCGCCAAAATCGGGAAAATTTCAAGGCGCCCTGCAAGCATATCAAAGATGAGCACCAGCTTGGAAAAGTCGCCGTACATGCTGTAGTTGCATGCCGGCCCCACTTGCTCAAGACCGGGTCCGATATTATTGAAGCACGCGAAAACCGCGGAGATATTTGTTCCCGTTGAAAAGCCGTCGCGCGAAATCAGAATAAAGCTGACGATCATGATGATGACATAAGCGGCCAAATAGGAGTTGGTGTTATCTACAATCTGTTCATCGATAACGCGCTCGTTGATGCGCACGACCTGCACCTTCTGCGGCTGCATGGTTCTGCGGATATTGCGGCGCAGGCTTTTAAACAGCAGCAAGGCGCGGGCGCATTTAATGCCGCCGCCCGTGCTTCCCGCACAGGCGCCGATCAGCATCAGACAGAGCAGGATCGTTTTGGATAAGCTCGGCCACATGTCAAAATCCGTTGTGGCAAAGCCCGTCGTCGTGATGATGCTTGCCACCTGAAACGCCGCATGGCGAACCGTTTCGCCGAGCGTCGAATAAAAACCGCGCAGGTTCCAGACGATCAGCAGCGTGCTGCCCACGACAAGGCCGAAATAGAGCCGCAGCTCTTCGTCCTCAAACACGCTCCGGAGCTGCCGCAGAAAAATCAGGTAATAGCAGCTGAAGTTGACGCCGAACAGCAGCATAAAGACGGTACAGACATTTTGCAGATATGGGCTGTAACCCGCGATGCTGTCGTTTCTGACGCCGAATCCGCCGGTGCCGGCTGTGCCGAATGCCGTACAGATCGCATCAAAAACGGACATTTTGCCCGCAATCAGAAAAAGGAAATCCAAAACCGTCAGGAAAACATACATGAAATACAGAATTTTTGCCGTCTGGCGCATCTTGGGCACCAGCTTGCCGACATTGGGACCGGGGCTCTCCGCACGCATCAAATGCATGGTAAAGCCGCTGCTGCCCGCCGGCACGATCGCCAACAAAAAGACCAGAACACCCATGCCGCCGATCCAGTGGCTGAAGCTGCGCCAGTACAGGATCGACCTTGTGAGCCGTTCCACCTCGGGCACAATCGACGCGCCCGTCGTCGTAAAGCCGGAGACAATCTCGAAAAATGCGTCAATAAAGCGCGGGATCTGGCCGGAAAGGCAAAACGGCAGACAGCCGACCAGCCCCATCGCGACCCAGCCGATGCCGACGCAGAACAAGCCCTCGAGCGCGTAAAACCCTCTCTTTGCGCCGCGGCACAAAAGCCGCAGGCCCGCAGAGAGTGCAAGCGCGATCGCCAGCGTAATCAAAAACGCATGCAGGGCGCCAAAATCGCGTTCCAGCAATGCAAGCATCGTCGGAGGAAGTAAAAACACCGCCTCGACCGCCAGAATCTGGGAGATAAATCGCCCTATCATCTTATAATTCACGGTGCGTCTTCCCCCTGCTCAAGCAAAAATATCATTGAACTGCAGCGGCGCGAAATCGCCGTTTGTTACAACGACAACGATATCTCCCACATTGAACTGGGAGTCTCCGTTCGGGATGATCGTTTCCGCCCCATGCGTAATGCTGCAGATCAGGGTATTTGCTTTGATCTTAATATCCTTGAGCGGCTCGCCACAGTGGCGTGCGGATCCGTCGACATGGAATTCGAGCGCCTGCGCCTGCCCCTCCGCAATCGAATGGATGGTGACTGCCGCGCCGGATTGGTTTTGCATTGCGCGGACATAGCGCACAATCGCAGTGCAGCTGAGATCCTTGGGACAAACTATGCTGCCGATCGGGAGCGTTCCCAACACGCTGGTCGTTTCGATGCGCCCGACCTTGGTGATAATCTGCGGCACACCGTGTTCTTTCGCATAAAGCGACAGAACCATATTGAGCTCATCAAGACCGGTGCAGGAGACAACCGCATCGCAGGTATCAATCCCTTCACTGTCGAGCAGCGCCTCATCGCGCGCATCTCCGCAGACGACATCGGTCTTTGGCAGCAGCGAAGCCAGTTTGACGCACCGTTCCCGATCCGGCTCGATAATCTGCACACGGATGCCGCTTTTTTGCAGCTTTTCCGCCAGATAGTAGCTGATGCGCCCGCCGCCGAAGATGATGACCCGACTGACGGGACGTGTGACGATACCGAGATTTTTCAGCAGCGTCGCAATGGTATCCGTCGGAGCGGTAACAAAAATCCGGTCGCCGGCGCGCAGGACAAAGTTGCCGTCCGGCGTGACGGACGAGCCGTTTCGCACAGCGGCGCAAACTAGAATGCGGCATTTCAGGAGGTCGCTCAGCTGATGCAGCGGCCGGTCGCAAATCGCGCTGCCGTTTTCGACGCGCAGCTCAACGATTTCCGCACGGCCCTTTGCAAAGGTATCGCGCTTGAGAAAGCCCGGATAGCGCAGCAGGCGCTCGATCTCCAAAGCGGCGCGCTTTTCGGGATTGACCGTCAGCGAAAGCGCAAAAATATCCCGCATCATATAGGTCTGTTCCAGATACTCCGGCGTGCGGATGCGCGCGATCGTATGCAGCTTGCGGTTCATTCCGTGCGCCGTCATACAGCAGAGCAGGTTGACCTCATCTGCGTTTGTCACGGCGATCAACAGATCCGCATCCTCTGTTCCCGCCTGCTGCAGCACTTTCATCGAAGCGCTGTTGCCCTGCACGGCCATAACATCGTAGCGCTCCACACTGCGGTCGAGCACATGGCTGTCGATATCGATCACGGTCAGGTCATGCCCCTCGGCCGTCAGCAGCCGTGTCAGCGTCGAGCCGACCTTGCCGTCACCTGCAACAATGATTTTCACGAAGACCCCTTCTTCCGATGGTAAGAATCGCAAATCAAACGGAAATATAATTATTATAGAGAACCCGCGACCAAAAGACAACCGTTTTTTTAAAAAACGATCGCATCACCGGCCGGCAGCGTCAAAACGGATCCCACGACTCCTCGCCATTCGCTTTTTCGTCCCGCCGACAGGCAGAATCTGCCGTAAAGCTATTCGCATTTACATTTAAAGTTCATGATAATAAAGCCGAATTTACAGCCAATCACGCAGCGCGCGCACGGAGCGGACGGGAATCAGCTCCAGACCGGGATAAAGGTCCTGCCTGATCTCGGCGGCATTTGCGGCCGGGAGCATCACACGTCGGAAGCCGAGCCGGTATGCCTCGCCGACACGGATCCCCGCCTTGCCGACCGCACGAAGCTCTCCGGTAAGCCCCACCTCGCCAAACGCCGCAAGATCGGCGTCAATGGGCTTGTCCAGCAGATTTGATATCAGCGCGAGGACAATCGCAAGATCGCACGACGGCTCGTCGAGGCGCAGCCCGCCGACAACATTGAGATATGCGTCAAGGTTTCCCATATAGTAGCCGCAGCGCTTTTCGAGCACGGCCATCAGCATTGAGGCGCGGTTAAAATCCAAACCGTTTGCCGTGCGCCGCGGCAGATTCGCGCTTGTTTTGCTGACCAACGCCTGAATTTCCGCGAGAATGGGGCGGCTCCCCTCGATCACACTTGTGACGCAGGTGCCCGACACATTTTCCGGTCTGCCCGCAAGCAGCATCATCGAAGGGTTTTCAACCTCGCTGAGGCCGCTTTCGCGCATCTCAAACACGCCGATTTCGTTGGTGGACCCATAGCGGTTTTTGATTGCGCGCAGGATACGGTAAGAGAGGTTTCTCTCGCCTTCAAAATAGAGCACCGTATCGACCATGTGCTCCAGCAGCTTCGGTCCAGCGATCGCGCCGTCCTTGTTTACATGGCCGACGAGTATCACCGTGACCTCCTGCTCTTTCGCGATATGCGTCAGCGCCTGCGTACATTCCCGAATCTGTGTCACGCTGCCGGGCGATGAGCTGAAATCGCCGAGGTACATTGTCTGGATCGAGTCGATAACGACAAACTGCGGCTTTTGCTCCTCGATCGCCGCCAGTATCCGGTGCAGATCGGTCGCCGCACAGAGCAGCAGCGATTCACTGTCCACACCGAGGCGCAGCGCGCGCAATTTAATCTGCCGCGCGCTTTCCTCGCCCGTCACATACAGCACGCGCATCAGGCGTGAAAGCGGGCTGCACATCTGCAGCAGCAGCGTCGATTTGCCGATGCCCGGATCTCCGCTGAGCAATACGACAGAGCCGGGCACCAAACCGCCTCCCAATACGCGATCCAGCTCGTTGATCCCCGTAACGCGGCGAAGCTCCTCCCCCGATTCAATCGTGTGCAGCGTTTCGACAGGCGCCGGCAATGAGCGCGCCGCCAATGCGGCAGCCGCGGATTTCGGGGACGGCGCATCGCTGCGAAGTTCCTCGGCAAACGTATTCCACGCGCCGCAATCGGGACACTTCCCGAGCCATTTTGCCGACTCATGGCCGCATTCGCCGCAGACATAGAGTTTTTTGATCTTTGCCATGGTGCGTCTCCTTTTGTGTCCGATGAAATCAGAGCGCCTGTTCGATCAGCGCCTGCGTAATACAAAACGCAAGCTGCTGCTGATAGGACGGATCGCAAAGCCGCTCGCATTCCGCGGGATTCGACAGAAAGCCGCACTCGACGAGCACTGCGGGACTCTGCGCATGATACAGGATATAAAGGTTTTTTTCCGCGGGCTTGATCTCACGCTCGTTTCCCGGCTGCAGAGGGCCGGCGATCCGCTCCTGCAGCCGCTGCGCCAGCAGGCGGCTGCGCGGATCGTTCGGGCTGTAAAAGACCTGCGTACCGCTGCAAGACGGCTGCGAAAAGTGGTTTTGATGAATGCTCACAAAAGTTGCCGCCGGCGTCTTTTCGAGCAAAGCCATCCGGTTTCGGATATCGGACGTCTTGCGTTCGCGAACGGTGGAAAGCCCCTCGTCGTTGACGGCGATATCCGTGTCGCGCACCGTTGTCACGGCAAATCCCGCCAAAGAGGCGATTGCGGCCGTCTGCTGTGTGACGGCAAGGTTGATCGCCTTTTCCGGTACGCCGTTGGTTCCCACCGCGCCGCCGTCAAATCCGCCGTGCCCTGCATCAAGAACCACCTGATGCGACAGCGCCTGGGCCTCGGCAGCCTGCCCCGCTGTCATGATCGTGCGGCAGGCATGAAGCGATTCGGCCGCGATTACACCGCTTAAAGCAAAAGCGAGCAGCGGCAGCAGCAGACGTTTCCTTCTGAAAAACCGCATTTTGCATCCCTCCGCGCAAACGTATGCGCATCAGACGCCGTATAAGACCAATATAGCAGATGCGGAACAAATGTTCAATACCCTCAAAGACGAAAGCGGCAGGCTTTTTTGCCCGCCGTTTCGCTTTTTATTTCAGCTCCGCAATCGTGACGCCGTTTTCCCCCTCGCCGTAAACGCCGAGACGGAACGACTTGATCGCCTTATGGCGGCGCAGCCGCTGCGCGACCGCCGCGCGAAGAACGCCCGTTCCCTTCCCGTGGATGATCCTTACCGACGGCACCCCGCTCAACACGGCGCCGTCGAGAAAGGCGTCGAGCTCAATAATGGCCTGCTCGGCGTCCAGTCCGCGAAGATCGACCTCCGTTTTTGCGCTTCGCTGGGCGCGCGATGTCACGCCGGTCTGCGTCACACGGCCCTGCGGCTTTTTCTCCGTGCGCTTCTTCTCTCCGAGCTCCACTTCATCGATCGGAACAGACGTTTTCAGCACCCCCGCCTGCACAAGAACGGTCGAGCCCTCCGGCTTCTTCAGCACAAGCCCTTCCTTGCCCAACGTGCGGATATAAACGATATCGCCCTTCTCCAGCGGGCGCGGGAGGCGGTATGCCTCCTTCTGCCGCGCGACAATCGGATCGGCCTGCTCCTCAATCTCTTTCATTTCGCTGCGGTAGCTCTGCCGCGACTTCGCCAGCAGCTCGCCGAAACGCACGGCGTCCTTTTCCTTTTTGATCGCTTCAAGCTCTTCAAAAAGAATCTCCGCGCGGATGCGCGTTTCTTCGATCATGCGCTTCGCCTGCTGGCGCGCGCGGGCCAGTTCTTTTTCCGCCGAATCCTCGATTGCGTCAAGCTTTTCCTGAGAGGCGGCGCGCAGTCGTTCGGCCTCGGCTCGCAGCGCCGCCGCCCGCTCGCGCTCGCGCTCCAGGTTCTGGCGCGTGGCCTCCAGTTCCGAAACGACGTCCTCAAAACGGGTGTTCTCCGTCGAGACGCGGTCCTTTGCGCCCTCTATCACATCGCGGTCCAGCCCAAGGCGCTCGCTGATGAGAAACGCATTCGACCGCCCGGGGATCCCCGTGAGCAAGCGATAAGTAGGCCGCAGCGTGGAAACATCGAATTCGCAGCTTGCGTTTTCAACGCCGTTCGTTTCAAGCGCGTACATTTTGATTTCCGCATAATGCGTCGTGGCGGCGATGCGGGCGCCCTTTTGCCGCAGCGTCTCGATGATGGAAACCGCCAGCGCCGCGCCCTCGATCGGGTCCGTACCGGAGCAGAGCTCATCGAAGAGCACAAGGGATCTCCAGTCGGCGTCTCGGACAATGCGAATGATATTTGTCATATGCGCCGAAAAGGTGGAGAGACTCTGTTCGATCGACTGTTCGTCTCCGATATCGGCAAATAACCGCTCATATACGGTGACAACGCTGCCGTCTGCGGCGGGAATCATCAGGCCGCACTGCGCCATCAGCGTAAGCAGCCCCAGCGTTTTGATCGCAACGGTCTTGCCGCCCGTGTTGGGGCCGGTAATGACGAGCGTATCGTAATCTTTTCCGACGGAAATATCAATCGGCACAACCTTTTGGGGGTCGATCATCGGATGGCGCGCGCGGCGCAGCGTCGTCTCGCCGGAATCCGTCAGCTGCGGAACGGTCGCGCGCATCCGGTCGGCAAGCTTTGATTTTGCAAAACACAGGTCGATCTCAACGGCGGCGTCGTATCCGCCCAGAATCGCGTCGGCGCAGTCCCCCACCATTGCGGAAAGCTCCGCGATGATGCGGTCGATTTCCAGCTTTTCGCGGTTCTCGAGAACGCGGATTTCATTATTGAGCTCAACGACGCTCATCGGCTCGACAAAAACGGTCGCGCCGCTCGAGGACATATCGTGCACCAGCCCCTTGACCTCGTTGCGGTATTCGGCCTTGACCGGCACTACGAAGCGGCCGCCGCGCATCGTCACGATCGGCTCCTGCAGATATTTCTGGTAGGTCGAGGAACGGATCATCCCGTCGAGCTGGCTGCGCACGCGCTGGCCCGCCGCGCGGATCTTGCGGCGGATATCCGCAAGCTCGGGCGAGGCGTTGTCCTCCAGCTCCTCCTCGGAGAGGATCGCCGCGCTCAAACGGTCCTCCATCGTTTTGTTGCGGTAAAGGCAATCAAACAGATCGTCCAGAACGGTCTCTTTCTCCCCCGCCTGCTCTCTCCATTGGCCGAGGACGCGCTGATTGCGCAGGATCGCGGAAATATCAAGCAGATCGCGAAGGCTGAGAGCGCTCCCCAGCTCGGCGCGCCGCAGCGCCCCCGTACAGTTGACCATGCGCTGCAGGTTCGGATACCCGTGGCGCACGGTCAGCGTATTGGCCGCAACGGTCCGCTCAAGTGCGCGGATTGCATGCGGCAGATCGGTTTGCGGCGCGATTGCAAGCGCCAGAGCGCGGCTGTCCTCACAGGAGGCGCACGCCGCCAGCTGCTCGAGGACATGCGGAAGCTCCAGGGTTTTCAGATCGCGTTCTTCGATCACGGGACATCCTCCTTCCGGAACTTCAGTATTGCAGGCGATAGAAATTGCGGTCGCTCGCCAGATTTTCAAAATTGTACAGAATCAGCAGACGGTCAAAGCCGCCGGTACGCAGAAGCTCTTCGAACCCCGTCGGCAGATACCGCAGATCGACGACCGTAACGGTACGGTAATTCTGCGTCAAAAACGGGACAAAGCTGTTGGCATAGGAATCCTTGACAACAAGCAGGCTTCCTTCCCCCGCCTCATTCCCGATTACGGTAACGCCGTTGTTGCCGTGCAGGAACATTGCATAACGGTCGCGCGTCGAAAGCTTTTCGATGTCGTAAAGCCCGTCGGCGGCCTCGCCGTTGACGGTAACGGTTCCGACAGGCAGATCATAATAAACGAGCGTATCCGCAACAACATTATAATTTTTTGCCTTATTGTAGTAAGTGCCGAGGAATCCCGCGCTCTCACGGCGCAGGCTCTCATCCGGCACGACCGCGGAAATCCCGACCTGCTCACAAAACGCCCGATAGGCGAGATATGCGCCATGCGTCGTCCAATGATGATCGGTACGGTAATAGCTGTCCGCATCGAGCACCGATACAAGATCGACGGTTTCATAGCCCGCGGCGGCAAGCGTGTCATACGTTTCACGCAATTTGGAAATCTCATCGACATTGCCGAGATGCGCAGGGACAAGGTCGGTCAGAACCTCGTACGCGCTCGGCACGAGCAGAACGATCTTTTCAAGCGCAGGCGCCCTCTCCGATAACGAAACGAGCTGCGCGACGTTTTCATCGTAATTTTCTTCATCGTAGGCGCGATAGATGCCGAAGAGATGCCCGTTTCGCCCGTAAGCGACGCCGTTGTTCTCAATCTTGCCGAGGGCGGCCTCCGCGACGGATTTCGCAGTGATCCAGCGGTCACGCCCGATAAACTGATCGGAAAGATATGTCTCAAATTTCTGCGCGAAGCCGCGCGCGCTGCTGTCGAGCATCGACGAGAAGGAAAACGCCGGCAATTGCTGCAGCGGGCGGTTCTCCGTCTCCGACGCCTCATGGTCGGGCGAGAGAATGTTGGCAACGCACAGCAGCAAAATCAGCGCAAAAAAGATAATGGAAACAGGATAGCGCAGCAGGTGCTTCATCGGCGGTTCCTCCTCTCAGAAACGGAAATACAGAAACGGATTGTAGGTTGCATCGACCAAATAGGCTGTGCAGACAAACAGAAGCACGCCGTAAACGACGGCGGCGGCGATGCGGTTTTTCGTCAGACGCTCAAACGGCTTTTTCAGCAGCTGCGTGGAAAACAGGATCGCAAGCGCAAACGTAACGGCGTAGTTGCGCAGAAAATAAGCCCAATCCATGCCGCCCGTCATGGAGACGAGCCGGTGCAGCAGCTGCCCCATCGCGGTAAAGTCTGTCAGGGCAAAGATGCCCCAGCCGACGGTTACGATCAGAAGCAAATAAACGTGCGAAAGGACGCGGCTTTTTTCAAGCCGCCCGAGCAGGAACCGTTTCTCGATCATCAGCAGGACGAAATAGTAAAGCCCCCAGATCACAAAGTTCCAAGAGGCGCCGTGCCATAAGCCCGTAAACGCCCATACGACGAAAAGATTCCAAATCTGCCGCCGGGCGCCGCGGCGGTTGCCGCCGAGCGGATAATAGACGTACGCGCGGAACCACGAACTGAGCGTCATATGCCAACGCTTCCAAAACTCGGTGACGGAGCGCGACTCATACGGGAAATCAAAGTTTTTCGGAAACTGAAATCCCAGCATTTTGCCGAGCCCGATCGCCATGAGCGAATAGCCGGAGAAATCAAAGTAAATCTGCAGCGTGTAGGCGGCGAGCGCCATCCACGCAAGCGGCGTGGATACCGATGTAAAGCCCAAGGCCTCCACATCGCTCCAAAGCGCGCCGATATTGTTGGCGATCAGCGTTTTACTCGCAAGGCCGAGCAGAAACAGCCGCACGCCCGCATCGATCGTTTCAAGCGTGAGCGTACGCCCGTGCATCTCCCTGCGGATATCGGTATAGCGCACAATCGGGCCTGCGATCAGCTGCGGGAACAGTACGACAAACGCGCCGAAATCGATAAAATTGTGCTCGGCGGGCACATCGCCGCGATAGACGTCGATCGTGTACGACATCGTCTGGAACGTATAAAAGCTGATGCCGAGTGGCAGCGTCAGGCGCAGCATCGGCAAGCCGAGGCCGAAGATCGCGTTAAGGTTCTGCGAGAGAAAATCAGCGTATTTGAAAAAACCAAGCATTCCGAAATTAAACGCAACACAGAGCCACAGAAAAAAGCGGCGCGGCCTCCCGTTCGGCCGCTTTTCCATCTGCAGCGCGGCAAAGTAATTGACGACGATCACCGCCAGCATAATCGGAAAATACCTTGCTTCTCCCCACGAATAGAAGACGAGACTCAGAAAAAACAGCGCCGTATTTCGAAAACGCGCCGGAACCGTATAGTAGATTAAGAACGTAACGGGCAGAAAAGCAAACAAAAACAGGATGCTCGAAAAGACCATAAGCGTCCTCCGCAGAGAAAATCATAGAAAAAGCGGGAGCCGTATCAAAGATAAAGCCCCGCCTGCCCGCCGCGGCGGATTGCGCACCGTCGGCGGGTTTTTCAGGCCGATGG
>Ga0079305_1002490_pt1 | contig 15677 bp, 11 predicted proteins | sample LMS_cellobiose_e_FD_79183 | JGI IMG/M metagenome (GOLD analysis project Ga0079305, IMG submission 79183) | Rumen-fistulated moose microbial communities from Alaska, USA - LMS_cellobiose_enrichment | ecosystem: Host-associated > Mammals > Digestive system > Stomach > Rumen fluid ... | reverse complement strand
GACTGTAATTCGAATACCTCCCGTTATAGTCTGTTATGTATTTGTCCAGACCCCTGGTGCACTTTTGCACCCGAACATCGTCTTCATAATGGGTATACGATCTCACCGGGCTGTTCTTTTCATCGTAAATGACAAATTCCTTGCTCCAGCTTTTATTCAATGGTTTGATGCTCGCCATGACGAGCACACCTGCATGGAGATGGTACTGCAGCGTGGCACATTTATGCGGCTCTCCATCGCTGAAATACTTCACCTTCATTTGTGCCTTCGGGCCGATCGTTGCCTTCCCATACAGAGAAGCCGTATTCATGACGTTCACATTCGCACCAATGGCGACGTACGCTGTAAGCGTTGCTTCAATGGTGGCCTCCCATCCCTCCTTGGTGAAATCCTTGACGGTGCGGAAAGTTCCATTGGAATACTCTATTCCCATCGCCCAGCTATTCTTCATTGTCATGCCCAAAGACCCATTCAGATTGATCTCCATAGACACACCAACGTTCATGTCTTTCACACCCAAACGGGCGAGAGGCAGGCTGATCGCCGGAGTGTTCCCGCTGAGTTTCATGATATCGAAATTGATGGCTGCAGCAACGTCCAAATCCCCATGTACTCTGACATAATAGTAATTTTTTGATGGCTGGAGGTTGTAATCTAAATAGGCATGATTGATCGTTGCCTTGACCGTCCCGCTCAATCCGTCGACAAAGTCCGCTTTTGCGGATACCAGTTTCAAAGGCTTCTTGTTCAGCAGAAAATCCTGTGCAGGGTTTTGCATTGAAGACAATGAACGATTCCCTTTCAGATCTACCACTTCCCCTGTCCGGGTGATCCCCTTCATGACTGTAGATCCCCTTTTGGAAACACTCTGATCCAGGTCTGCAGTTCCCTGCATGGCACCACCGGTAATGGCTCCCTCCGGGGCATCGGAAACCTTGACTGTCCAGGTGTTATCTTCCCTGGAAACAGTCTCCGCCGTATACACCATGGGCACGCCGGCATAGTATGCTGAAAACACATCCCCGGCACGGAGGTCTCCGTCATATCCTTCCAAAATCAGGATGTCTTCACTGTCTCCCATGTAGGATTCGACGCTCTCCGGCAGTTGGATGACGTAATCCGCAAAGGAGATCTCCTCCTCTCCGGTGAACTCCTCATGCTTCGACAGGACAGCCTGCGTGTCTTCCAGCATCGCATCAACTTCCGCCTGTGTGACATTCATCCGCGGTTTGAATTCCCCGGATACCAGGGAAAACCATCCCCTGTTCACAGCCACCTGCGCGTCCTCATCGTAAGTGACAACGGATGTATCGCTGAAACTGTAGTTTTCATCATCCAACATGAATCCAAGGGCATAATTCAGTGTATGCGCCGCGAACTCCCTGGTCAGCGGATCGTTGGACGCTGCCGGGTCACCGGCTTCGATGTCCACCACTCCGAATTCGACGGCTTTCATCCAGTCCACATAATATTGGTCACTGTCGGATAGGTCGCTGAAGTAATTATCCGGATACCCTCTTTCGTCCTCGACCATCATGTCGAAAGTCTGGACTAGTTCATGGATCCATTCCCCTCGAGTAATTTCGTCATTATCAGGGGCAGCAAAAGCTGTTGCACCACCTTCCGGAGAATTCATGCAGATTAAAAGTGTGCAAAGAATACCAATACAAATTCGCTTCATAGTTTTCCCTTTCATAATTCTCTGTCGTTGTAGATGATTCCTTACTTCTGAAGGCCTTTGCTAAACGAAACATATTTCTGAGCAATCAACCATCTCATTCACAGTAGTACGTATATAAAATGATAGTATTTATTTTATCATGGCAAATGAATCTTTGCAAGTTGTGCTGTGTATTAAATACAAAGTAGTACATTATTTAACTTCTCTTCCTTGTTGTGTACAATAACTGTGAGGTGAGAGCGCATGAATAAAACCATACCTAACGAACTGATGGTAGAGGTTCAGCGAACAGACGATGAACTGAAAAGAGTTAGGGAACGGTACTGGAAAACGAAAATGGTTGAAATCGGTCAGCGAATACAAAAGGAACGCAAAGATCTCGGATTAAATCAGGAACAACTTGCGATAGCGGTCGGCATCAGCCTTAATTCCATTTCATCAATTGAACGAGGGATATTCTCCCCGGCACTGGACACTTTCTATGAACTTTGTGACGCACTGATGGTTTCACCGGACTATCTTCTTTTCGGTAAATCCGAGGAAAAACAAACACCCTCCGTAATACGAAAGTTCCTCCGCATGAGCAAACATGAACAAACAATCGTCGAAAAATTGATTCTAGATCTGCATTGGCTCCATCGATTTGATGATCCGGATTGATTCTGGAAGCAACGCCAATACCTCTGCCAAATTGGAAGACAGAATGCAAGGCACAAAAACAGACCCGAAAGAGTTCACTCTATCGGGTCTGTTATATTTCGTAACTCCTTATCCTATTGGAAAAGGGTCGTGTAGAAGTCCAGATGAAGGGAATACAGAAAAATGGCAGAGTCTGCCACTTGTATAAAGGGTGTTTCCTTCAGTGCAGTTGTTCCCACTGCAAAGAAAAAACCCGGCAGGTTGTTCCTGTCGGGTCTTGTTCGTTTCATTAGTCCATGTTGTACTTGTTCTTGAATTTTTCGATTCTGCCGCCGCGGGTCACGAACTTCTGTGTACCGGTGTAGAACGGGTGGCAGGCGGAGCATACATCAACACGAATCTCTTCCTTGGTGGATTTGGTTTCGAATGTATTGCCGCAGGTGCAGGTTACCTTGCACACTTTATATTCCGGATGGATTCCAGCTTTCATGTTTGATTCACCTCGTTTCAGCTAAAGCACAGCAAACTATCTCTTGGAGAACTGGCTTGCCTTTCTCGCTTTCTTTAAACCGTACTTCTTTCTTTCCTTCATTCTCGGGTCTCTGGTCAGGAAACCGGCTTTCTTTAATGTCGGTCTCAGTTCCGGATCCGCCTGGATCAGGGCTCTGGAGATACCGTGCCGCAGGGCGCCCGCCTGGCCGGTGGTGCCGCCGCCGTGTACTCTTGCCACGACATCGTACTTGCCTTCTGTACCTGTGATCATCAGAGGTCTTTTTACTTCTCTTTTTACGATTTCTAAGCCAAAGTAGTCATCTAAATTCTTGCCGTTGATTAAGATATCGCCTTTGCCGGGAAGTAACCGAACTCTTGCAACTGCAGATTTTCTTCTGCCTGTTCCGTAATTCTGTAATGCCATTTACTGTTCCTCCCTCTTAGAAATTCCAAACTTCCGGTTTCTGTGCCTGATGACCGTGTTCCGGACCGGCATAAACCTTTAATTTCTTGTACATCTGATTGCCCAGCTTGCCCTTCGGGAGCATGCCCTTGACAGCGTGGCGAACTGCTTCTTCCGGCTTTCTGGCCAGCAGCTTTTCCAGTGTGATCTCCTTGAGGCCGCCCGGATAACCGGTGTGATGCTTGTAGATCTTGTCCTTCATCTTGTTGCCGGTTACGGCGATCTTTTCGGCGTTAACGATAATTACATAATCACCCGTATCAACGTGGGGTGTGAAAATCGGTTTTTTCTTTCCTCTTAAAATGGAAGCAACTTCGGATGCCAATCTGCCCAGGTTCTTGCCTTCTGCATCGATCACATACCATTTTCTTTCCACTTCATGAGGCTTTGCGATAAATGATTTCATTTTCAGTGATCCTCTCATTGTGTAACTGATTGTTCTTTCTCGGATTTCGGCACCGGCGTTTCACCCCACCGGGGCTCGGGTATCTCACCCGCCTGCTTCTGTTTCGAACCGGGGCTAGTGGCTCTCCACAGCACATAGCACTAATATTATAATCATCGTGCTTTCCCGTGTCAACCAAAAAATATCAAAGAAGAAGATTTTTCGCAAATTGCCGGACTTACCATTGATTTTCCGTAAAAAGTCTGCTATACTCTATCCATACAGATATCTGCAGACACCTGCAGGGAAAGGATGGGAGACGATGGCTGCTTTTGCTATAAAACTGATTGGTACCGTTCTGGTTGTCGGACTGGTAGGTCTTCTTCTCGAAGATAAGTTTATTTTCTCCAATTACGAAAAATAATATCGAAAGAGACTTGCAAAGACGGTATGGTGTTTCATACCGTCTATTTGTATGCCCATAACCAGGTTATTTACAGATGGTTGCGACTTCGATATAATAATGTTAACAGATCAAAACGAAAGCAAGGTGCCGATATGAATAAATTCAACGAACTGAAACGGGAATACGACAAAGTCTGCGAAGGACTGACTGCGAGCCTTTCGAACACCGCGGTCAAAGATGAGTTCTTCCGGTTCTACCGTTCCTGCATCCTGAAGATCTGGAGCGGAAACGAAGACTATTCGCCGGATTACGCCAACCTTCTGTCGCTGCTCTCCGGCAGGGACTACTCCATCGACCTGGTGCTGACGGGCATGAGCCTCTTCATCGAACACAAGGAAGAGATCAAGGTGCCGGATTTCTACCGGGACCTGACGGAACTGGATGCAAAGGAAAAGAAAACCCTGACAAGGGATTTCCTTCACGCTTTCAACGAGCTGATGGTGGCCTCCGCCATCATCAACGGGGACTTTACGAAAGAAGAAGCCACCGCTCTGACGGACATCATGCAGATGCTGACGGAGCAGGCGAAAACAGCCGGCGCTTCCCTGCCGGACGATAAAGACCTGTTCGCCCGGGTGACCCCCCGGAACGACAGCAGCTATTTCTCCAAGACGGTCACCTCCGTGCTGACGGAGTCGGATCCCATTTCCTCCGCCATGCGCAAGGTGGGCTCGGACCTCTTCGGTTCCGACTGGCCCCTGGCACCGGAAGCCGGCGACCTGTTCTCGCCCTACTTCCCGCCTTCGGATCCGGGCAAGAATGCCGGACCCTCCGACAACGGCCCGGAACCGGCAAAACCGGCGGATCCCTCCGCCCCCGGAACCTTCTCCAACGTGACAGCCACCGAGCCGGAACCGGAAGAAACCCTGGAAAGCCTGCTGGCGGAACTGGACGAACTGGTGGGGCTGGAAGGCGTCAAGAAGGACGTCCGCAGCCTGATGAACTTCATCAAGGTCACCAGGATCCGGGAAGAACGGGGCATGAAAGTTCCCGCCATCTCCTGCCACCTGGTGTTTACCGGCAACCCCGGCACCGGCAAGACCACCGTTGCCCGACTGGTAGCCAAGCTCTACCACCGGATCGGCATCCTGCCCAAGGGACAGCTGGTGGAAACGGACCGGAGCGCCCTCGTGGCCGGTTATGTAGGCCAGACCGCCCTCAAGACCCAGGAAGTCATCCAGAAAGCGCTGGGCGGCGTGCTCTTCATCGACGAAGCCTACGCCCTGACCAACGACGCCATGGACAGCTACGGCCGGGAAGCCGTGGAGACGATCCTGAAAGCCATGGAAGACCACCGAAAGGAACTGGTGGTAATCGTAGCCGGCTATACCGAACTGATGCACGATTTCATCAAATCCAACCCGGGACTGTCCTCCCGGTTCAGCAAATACTTTGAATTCCCGGACTACACCGGGGAGGAACTGGTGGCCATCTTCAAGATGAACGCCAAGAAGAACGGCTACTCCCTGGCGGAGGATGCGGAAGCGGAACTCAAGGGTCATTTCGACGCCCTGTACATCCTGCGGGACGAACACTTCGGCAACGGCCGTACCGCCCGGAACCTCTTCGAAAAGTCCATCAACGCCCAGGCCAACCGGCTGGCGGAGGTCACCGAAAACCTGTCGGACGAGGATCTCCAGCTCATCACCCTGTCGGATGTGAGAAACGCCATCGGCCGGGAGGAAGAGGAAGACAAGGAAGCAACGGAGGCTGCGGATGCGCCGGCAGAAGAAACGCCGGAGGCTGCGGATGCGCCGGCAGAAGAGCCTGCGGAACCGGAAGCCCCGGATGCAGATTCTGCTCCGGAAACAGAGTCCTCCCCGGACGAAGGAGAGCCTGAACCGGCGGAATAGCCCGGTAAAGAAAAGAATTGATTTTTGAAAAAGCAGTGGTATAATAATGGTTGTAATAAGGTCCGTTAGCTCAGCTGGGAGAGCGGATGGGTCACAACCATCAGGTCACTGGTTCAAGTCCAGTACGGATCACCACAATCACAAACCCCCGCATCGCAATGATGCGGGGGTATTTTATATTACAAAACTACAAATTCCAAAAGCTTCCGCCCATACGTCAGCCCAATCCAGCATTTCGCCCCCACTGGGCTGACTGAATAAGTTTCGTTTCATTATTTACGTCAGCCCTTTTTCTTCTCTTATGGCTTTAAGGCTGATCTTTCCCGGTCTTTCACATCATTTGCGTCAGCCCAAGCGGCCTCTTTGCGCCTTTCGGGCTGGCTGGAGAAGCCTCATTTCATCATTTGTATCAGCCCCTTTTCCCTCTTCATGGCTTTAAGGCTGACCTTTTCCGGTTTTTCACATCATTCTTGTCAGCCTAATCTACTATTCCATGCCCACCGGGCTGAATAGAGAAGTTTCGTTTCGTCATTTACGTCAGCCTGTTTTCTCTTCCCATAGCGTTAGGGCTGACTTCCGTTCCGAGCACCGCAACAAAAGCCCCCGCATCGCAATGATATGCTACCTCCTAGGTAGACAGTTGAAAAAACAAAACTGTTTACCTGGGAGGTTTTTCTATGAGCAGATTGCTGTTAATGCCATTGTGTTGGCTCTTATTCCCGCTGATGGTCCCACTGTTCAGGACAAAACTGCCGCCGGATTCGACGATGATTCCGCCGCCGGGATATCTATTGTATCCACCGGTGATGACGCCGCCGGACTTGGTATCCTATACGGTCAGACTGCCTTGGACGGTGATAACGTTGCCCCCTTCCCAGGGATCGCTTAGCCCACCGCTGAGGGTCTTGCCATTCAGGTCCAGAGCAATCGTCTTGCCCGCCGGAACGGTAAGGGCCACATACCTTGATTCGCCGGTCAAATCCTGGGTCAATGTGATGGTCTCGCCGTCTGATGCTCCATAGATCTTCGCCTGGAGATCCGCCCAGCTGCCGATTTCTTCATCTGCCGCATAGACGCCCATGACGGGAGTCATGGACAGCACCAGCGCCAGCGAAAGCAGCCAGGCCAGCATTTTTTTCGAATTGCGTTTCGTAAATTTATCTCCTTATGATTAACCGACGTACGCCTGCGGTTCGCCTTTCAGCGTATGGTACAGTTCGGCGTTAGTAGCCTGGTAATAGGGGTTCACATAGAACACGCCAACGATGCCCAGCGTGATCAGGCTCAGCATTCCCCATAAAATGAAGCTCAAGTCCAGTACGAAGGTCTTCCACTTGTGCCCGTTCATCATCTCCCTGGAACGGTTGATGGCTTCCCGTCCGCTCAGTTCCGGCTGGTCTGCCACGATATAGGGCACCATCCGGTAGGAATAGCTCTTGATAATGCCCGGGATGATGAAGAGGCAGAACCACAGGATCAGGAAGAGATCCGCCAGGAACATGATTTTCACGATTCTCAGGTAGCCTTTTTCAAAGCCGGCCGCGATATTCCCCAGCACGGCTTTTTCATGGCTGTTTCGCGTAAAGAAATATTTACAGCCCGCGGTCAGTGGGTTGAGCAGGAAAATACTGATCAGAAGACCCACGATTAGGGCGATGCCGATGATCCCGGCGAAAACAGCCGCAACGATGCCGGAGAAGCCCTTCGATTCCGCTTCTGTCTGAAGGTCGGCAATCTGGGCGGCGAGTTCTTCGCTGTCACTGCCGATGTTCATTTCCACGGCCTGGCTCTGGCTGTCCATATCCAATGCACTGTTGTAGCCATTGTTGAAGCCGTTGGCTCCGCTCACGCCGGCGCCTCCGGCCACGACCGCTGTCAGGATCAGCGCCACCAGGACGCATCTCCAGTAGTTTGCTTTAAAGGCCACTTTGCCGCGTGCTTTTAATTCTTTTCTTACCCACATGATAACTTTCTCCTTATTTTGCTTCGATCCTGTCAATTCCCATATACGGTCTGAGTGCTTCCGGAATCACCACGCTGCCGTCGGCCTGCTGGTAATTCTCCAGGATCGCCGCTGTGGTCCGGCCGATGGCCAGGCCCGAACCGTTCAGTGTGTGGACCAGTTCCGCCTTCGCCTTGGGTTCCGGACGGTACCGCAGTCCTGCTCTTCTTGCCTGGTAATCTTCAAAGTTGCTGCAGGAGGAAATCTCCACGTAACGGCCGTAACTGGGCATCCATACTTCGATGTCGTAGGTCTTTGCGGAACTGAAGCCCAGGTCGCCGGTGCTCAGGGTCACGACTCTGTAGGGAATCTCCAGTGTCTGCAGGACGGATTCCGCATCCGCCAACAGGGTTTCCAGTTCATCGTAAGAGGTCTCCGGCTTCACCAGCTTCACCAGTTCCACCTTGTTGAACTGGTGCTGGCGGATCAGGCCTCTCGTGTCACGCCCGGCAGAGCCCGCTTCCTTCCGGAAACAGGGGGTGTAGGCGGTGTAATACAGGGGCAGTTCCGCCCCGTCGATGATTTCGTTCATTCTCAGATTCGTGAGCGGCACTTCCGCCGTGGGGATCAGGAAGAAATCCTTCGCCGGCACGTGGAACATGTCGTCCTCGAATTTCGGCAGCTGACCGGTGCCGGTCATGGAAGCACGGTTCACCATGAAGGGCGGCAGTACTTCCGTGTAGCCGTGCTGGGTAGTGTGCAGGTCCAGCATGAAGTTCATGACGGAACGTTCCAACCGGGCTCCCAGCCCTTTATAGACGGTAAATCTCGTGCCGGAGATCTTGGCCGCCCGTTCAAAATCCAGGATGTCCAGGTCGGTGCCGATGTCCCAGTGGGCCTTGAATTCGAAATCGAATTCCCTCGGGGTTCCCCATTTCTTGACCTCGACATTGTCTTCGTCGCTGGCGCCGATGGGAACACTGGGATGGGGGGTGTTGGGAATACCCAGCATGGCGCTGCGCAGTTCCTCTTCCACAGCCTTGACTTTTTCGTCCTCTTCCTTGATCTTTGCGGACAGTTCCTTCATCTCCGCCATGATCGCGGAAGTGTCTTCCCCGGCCTTCTTCAGCTTCGGGATCTCCTTGGATACGGAGTTCTGCTTGTTCTTCATCTGCTCCACATCCGCCAGCAATGCCCGGCGCTGTTCGTCCAGTTCCACAGCCCTGGGCAGACCGAAATCGCCCTGGCCTCTGGATTCCACGGCTTTTTTCACTTCTTCAAATTCGCTTCTGACTCGTTTGATGTCTAACATCTCCGTCACGTCCTTCCTTTATAATATATTCTTTTTATACTCATTATAAGCGAAGATCAGTTCTTCGACTTTTTCATGCATTTCTTCCTGAAGTTTCGACGCCAGGGGGTAATCCTTCGCTGTCAGCGCCTCCCGGATCCGGGTAAACAGGCAGCTTTCCTTCAGGTCGTCCTTCGCCAGGTAGTTCCGCAGTTTCTGCACGTTGTCCCAGTTGACCCGGTCCAGTTCGGTCTCCCCTTCAAAGGGTACCTTCACGCAGTCCCGCACGATCAGCATGTTCTCGTGGATGATCCGCACGGAAAGCTCCGTCTGCCACATGTCGATCATGGCCTCCCGGTAGGATTCGATGGTTCGCTCCGTGAAGACGCCGCCTTCACAGAGCACCGCCAGTTTCCCGGGGTTGGTATCCAGTGCCATCAGCACATCCCACACGGTCTTGGGCGCCCGGCCGAAGAGTTTTTCCCGCTCCTGGGGGGTATACTCCGTAAATACGTTCTTTTCACTGCGGTAGACCCGGTCTTTTTCCAGGTAGAAGGCTTCTTCGCCGTATTCCTTGGAAATGGCCTTCTCCAGCTCTTCCGGGGTCTTTCCGGCTTCCACCACCGCCTTGATCCCGTCCAGCATCGCCAGATAGGAAGCGGCGATGACCAGATAGGTGTTGCTCCGGGGGTTCGGCGCCCTCAGCTCAAAACGGGTGGACAGGGGATTGCCGATCTCCCGCACCAGTCCTGCCAGCACCGTCCGGTTTCTGGAGGGAGACTCCGCGTCGTGGCCCAGGGAGGTCACGATGCACACCGGCGCTTCAAAGCCCGGCTGGAGCCGGTTGAGCGCATCGTTGGTGGCGGAAATAAAGGGGTTCACCACTTCGTAATTCTTCAGCAGGCCCATGATGGCACCGAAGCCGATGGATGTCATGAACTGCTTCGGGTCCCGAGAGTGGAAGAGATTGACCATCCGTCCGTCGATGAGCCGGACCGCCACCCCGAGGTGGGTATGCTCGCCGTTGCCGGCGACTTTTTCGATGGGCTTGGCCTGGAAGGTCACATCCAGCCCGTTGTAGCGGAAGACGTCCTTCACCACGTTCTTGACCTGGGCTTCGTTGTCCGCCGCTTGCAGGGCCTCCGCGTATTTCCAGTCGATCTCCAGCTGCTCCATGATATGGTCGTAGGCGGCTCCGCTGCCTACCAGCTTCGCTTTGACGCCCCCGACTTCCTTGTGGCCCATTTCCACTTCAAATCCGTAGAAATCCAGGAACCGCAGGGTCTTTTCCAGGGCGGTTCGAACCGGCCCCACCGTACGCTTCCAGTACTGCTCCTTCATGCTCTGGGAGGTGGCCAGCTGCTCCCGGTCCGCCACATCGTCCGGGGTTTTGACCCAGAATTCCAGTTCCGTGGCGGAAGTCAGGATGATATCGTCGATCTCCTCGCCGCTGCGGATTCCCAGTTCCTTCAAAACCGCCGGGTTGTTTTCCAGCAGTTCCCTCATTTCTTTTTTGAAAACCCGGATGGCGTCCTTCAGGATCACCCGGGAACCCACCTGGGCGGTCTCGTTGTGCACCAGCACCGACGGGATCCTCAGGGTTCCCACGGGGCTGCCGTCCTCCCGGCGGTTGCCCAGGTTATAGTCCACGTACCAGTTCACGTCCCGGTCCGGGATGATGTCCACCTTGGCGTTGTTCAGCTCCGCGATTTTCGGGAGCATAACGGAAGAGCCGTCGGTCTGGACGCCTTTTTCCATGAGTTTGCGGTAATCCTCGATGAAGGTCTTCACCGGGATCTTTTCATCCGTCGCATAGCCCCAGATGTCCACCCCGGCGAAGGAAACGAATTCCACTTCCGGGTGACGGGTCAGGGTCATCTTCACGCTGGCCTCGTCGTTCTGGGACGGGGGGATGGTGTAAAGCAGGTTTCTGTAATCCATGTTATCACTCTCCTGTTCCGGCTTCCAGAGCCTCCAGGTACTGCTGGAGTTCTTTCAGGTAGTCACCGTAGGCTGCCCAGTCACCGTTCTGCTGGGAGCTTACGGCATTATTGAATGCCTCGTTGGCTTTTTGTATCAGTTCTTCCTGGCTGCCGGCCACGGCGGTTCCGCTTTCTGCGGTCTCATCCTCCGGCGCCTCACCGTTTTCGGCGGCTTCCACCTCCGCCGGGTCCGCATCGATCTCACCCACAAAGGCCAGTTCACCGATTTCCCGTCCGAAGAGGGCCTTCAGGGCATCGCCCAGGGTAGCTTCGTAAGCGATATTGTCATTGAATACCGCAATGACGCGCTTGACTTCCGGCAGGGAACTGTCGTTGTCCGCCTGCAGGTAGATGGGTTCCACATACATCAGGGAATCTTCCACCGGAATCACGAACATGTTGCCCCGCAGGTAGGTGGATCCCCGCTGGCTCCACAGGGAGAATTCCTTGGAAATATTGGGATCCTGGTCGATCTGGGCTTCCACCTGGGCCGGGCCGTAAACCGTCTTGCCCTTGGGCATCCGGTAGAGCTTCAGCTCGCCGTAGTGGTCCCCGTCGCAGCGGGCGATCATCATCCCGGTCATGTTGTTCTTGCTCACCGGCGTGTAGGAAATCGTCAGCAGGAATTCCTCTTCCGTGCTTCCCGGCAGGCTCATGATGAAGTAGTTGGAATCCATCTCCACCATCTCCTGGCCGTAGATCTCGTTGGCCACGTCCCACTGGTCCTCGCCCTGATAGAAGACGCTGACGTCCTTCATGTGGTACTTGGTGTACATGTGGGCCTGGACCTCAAACAGGGATTTCGGGTAACGGATATGCTTGTAGAGATCCTGTGGCATCTCTTCCACCGACTTGAAAAGCTTCGGGAAGATCTTTGACATGGTCATTACCAGGGGATCTTCCGGGTCCACGATGTAGAAGTCCACGCTGCCGTCGTAGGCGTTGATCACCACTTTCACGGAGTTGCGGATGTAGTTGAGCTGTTCCGCATAGGGTTCCGTGTAGGGGTACCAGGAACTGGTGGTGTATGCGTCGATCATCCAGTACAGCTGCCCGTCGTCCGAAACCACCATGTAGGGATCCGAATCATAGGCCAGGTACGGGGCGATCTTGTGGACACGGTCCTCGATGTTCCGGTCTACCATGATCTTGGAGCCCGATGAAATGTTGGTGGACACCAGAATCTTCATGCTGTGCTCCCGGATGGCGAACAGCAGCCGGTTCAGCGGATTCAGGTTGATGCCGGAATCCGATTCGTATTCCGTGTATACGTTGCTTTCCCCTAAGGGATAGTCGAATTCTTTTTCATTGGTATTGACGATGATGTAATGATTCGTCATTTCCCCGAAGTAGATTTCCGGCCGGGTCAGCTGGATCTCCGGCACCTGGGATTCCGGCGGGACGTTCTGGATCAGAATGTCCGGCTGACCGGAGGCTGTGATGGAATTCACCTTGGAGAGGGTGATCCCGTAGCCGTGGGTGTACTTCAGGTGCTTGGTGATCCACTGGGAGTTGATCCGCTCCTCGTCGATCTCCCGGGCTGCCAGGAAGACCTGGGAATAATCCCCGTCGACCTGATAGCGGTCCACGTCCACTCCGTGGAAGGAGTAGTACTGTTTGATGGACTGCCGCTGGTTGTAGAACTGCTTGGTCGGCCCGAAGTCGTTGATCCGGATGTTTTCGAAGATCGCGCTGTTCTTCGTGATGTCCTCCGCCGTCAGCGCATCGTCCGCCGCAAAGCTGCTCTCCTCTATTTTGTCCAGGCCGTAAGCCGCCTGGGTCATTTCGATGTTGTTCTGGATGTAGGGGCTTTCCTTGTTGATCTCATCCGGCGCCACCACGAAGTTCTGGACGATGAGACCGATTCCGGTTCCCAGCGCAAAGACGGCGATCATGGCAATGGGGCCGATGGCCGCCAGCTTCACCTTCTTCCGGACCACTCCCAGGGAGAAGGTCACCGCCGACACCGCAGCCAGGGCGATCAGGATCCGGTACATCCACAGGTTGATCTTCACGTCCACATAGCCTGCGCCGTAGACCACGCTGGACTGGTTGCCTTCGTTAAACAGCAGGCCGTACTGCTTCAGGAAAAAGCCCGCCGCCAATACGGCAAAAATGATGATGGCCAGGAGGATCACCTGCCGCTGCCCAATCTGCAGCAGGGTCTTCCAGTTGGACGCCAGAAGGTTTCTTCCCAGCATCCTCGGGTCCGTCGGTCCGGCCGTTTCGCCTTCCGACGCATCGGTGATGGCAGTCTGGAAGCCTTTGGGCCGCTTCGCCCAGACCAGGTAAGCGTAGTAGATCAGCGTCACCATCACCAGCCCGACGATGAAGTTCGTGGCCAGGGCGTAAATCTCGTTGGCCAGCGGCAGGGTGAAGGTGTAGGTGCTGATGTCATTGCCGAACAGCGGGTCTGTCCGGCCGAATTTCGTCCTGTGGATCACGCTCATGATCTCGTACCACAGGGTGGTGGCCGTCATCAGGGTGAACAGCAGGGCCGCCACCGCCGAAATCAGCCAGGACACCTTGTTGATGGCCGTGTCCTTGGCGTTGTAGGTGACCACATCGACCTTGTCGTCGTAATCCCGGTTAATGAACCGCAGGTACAGCCGCAGCAGCACCGCGACGATGATGAAGCAGGGAATGCCCAGCTTCAGCTGGCTCAGCAGCTTCGTCCAGAAGACGGAAGCGTAGCCCAGGTCCTTGAACCACAGATAATCCGTGATAAAGGTGACCAGCACCCCCGCCAGCGCGGCGATCACCACCAGGGCGATCAGGATGCCGAGTATCACTTTGGATCGTTTTCTCATTCTTTTCTCCTTTGCTCCAATCCGAAAAAACCTTTACATTTCATTATATCTCATTCCATGTCAATTGCCACTGTTTTTTCAAATTTTAGGCGGGTTTTTGACGGGACTCTGTTCAAAAAACAGCTAACGGAAGCGGGTTTTTCCGCTTCCGTATCGTTCCGATTTTATTCGTTCATTCCCCGGCATTCTCCCGGTGGCCGATGAGACTCTCCAGGGTCTCAAAAAGGGCTTCCGGTTCCACGGGCTTGCTCAGGTGGGCGTTCAGTCCCGCCTGCATGCTGCGCTGGACATCTTCGTCGAAGGCGTTGGCTGTCAGGGCGATGATGGGAAGCGTCTTCACGTCCTCCCGGTCCAGCGCTCTGATCCGCCGGGTAGCCTCCAGCCCGTCCATCTCCGGCATCCGCATATCCATCAGCACCGCATCGTAGTAGCCAGGCTCATGGTCTTCCACCATTTCCAGAGCGATCCGACCGTTCTCCGCCACTTCCGCTTCGATTTCCCGCATCGCCAGGACCATCACCATGATCTCCGCGTTGACCATCATATCCTCCGCCAACAGTATCCGCCGGCCCTTCAGGTCGGCCCGGCCCTTCATCAGCTCCAGATTCTTTTTCCGGAAGGCTTCCCGGAACTCATCGATCACCGTGGCGGCAAACAAAGGCTTGGGCACGAAACTGTCCACCCCGGCTTCCCGGGCTTCCTCCGCCACATCGTCCCAGTGATAAGAGGTCAGGATGATGATGGGGGTCTCGTTGCCCACCACTTCCCGGATCCGGCGGGTAGTCTCCACGCCGTCCATCTCCGGCATCTTCCAGTCCACCAGGATCAGGTGGTAAGGGTCTCTCCGGGCATGGCAGACCTCCACCATCCGGAGCCCTTCCGCTCCGGACCCGGCCACATCGCAGTCGATGCCCACCTGGCCCATCACGATCTGAGCGTGTTCGCAGGCCACCGGGTCATCGTCGATCACCAGAATGCTCAATTCATGGGTCTGGATCTCGCCCTCCGGCATCGTCCGGTCCTTCCGGCCGGAGCGGGTGAGGGTCACCATTACGGTAAAGGTGGTGCCTTCGTCTTTTTTGCTTTCCACCTCCACGTGGCCATTCATCATTTCCACCAGGTTTTTCATGATGGGCATCCCGAGTCCGGTGCTGCCGTATTTATTCGTCGTGGAGGAATCCTCCTGGCTGAAGGCGTCGAAGAGCTTGGGCAGGTATTCCGGGCTCATGCCGATGCCGGTATCCGCAATGGTCATCTGCAGGGTGCTCTTGTCTTCCAACCGGGCGGTCTCTTCCACCGTAAAGGTGACGCTGCCGCCTTCCGGCGTGAATTTGACCGCATTGGAAAGGATATTGATCATGATCTGACGCAGCTTCATATCGTCACCAATGTAATAATCATCGATGACCCCCTTGATCCGGCATTCATACTCCAGCTTCTTGTCCCGACACTGGCCGCTGATAATTGTATTAACCTGTTCTATGGCCTTGGAGAAAGAAAACTCCTCGTGCTTGATGATCATGCGGCCCGACTCGATCCGGGACATATCCAGGATATCGTTGATAATATTCAGAAGATGATGGGCGGAAGTATTGATCTTTTCCAGGTTATCTCTGGTTTTTTCCGAAATTTCCGGATCGCTGAGAGCAATACTGTCCAAGCCGATAATAGCG
>Ga0079305_1002489_pt1 | contig 15678 bp, 20 predicted proteins | sample LMS_cellobiose_e_FD_79183 | JGI IMG/M metagenome (GOLD analysis project Ga0079305, IMG submission 79183) | Rumen-fistulated moose microbial communities from Alaska, USA - LMS_cellobiose_enrichment | ecosystem: Host-associated > Mammals > Digestive system > Stomach > Rumen fluid ... | reverse complement strand
TACAACAGCAAAGTCTTATTGTGATGTTTATAGACATGTTCATTCATGCCTGTAATATAGCATATTTCAACAGTTTTTCAAAGCCGACCCAAGGGTCGGGGTATTGAACCCAAAGAGAATAAATGTTCCTGCCGTTGGTTTTTTCCCGGATCTGGTCGATCTTCAAGTTCAGCGAAAACGCTTTTTGGCTCGCTCCATTATCCAGTCCTTTGACGCGGTTCATCTTGGTTACAAAGAAGTTGCGTTTGTAGTTGTGAGCTTCGTCCACGAACAGAGCGTCAATGCCGAGCTGATCGAAATACACGATATCTTCAAGAGCATGACGGTCTTCGAGTTTTTCGATTTTATGCAGCAGGGAACGCTTTGACTTCTCCTCGTTTTTGCGCTGACGCTTGCTGATGATCTGCCCGATGCCTTTTGCCGCCTGGGACTTTTTCAACTGCTCCAGTTCCTCTATATATTTGCTCCGGACAATGTCGGGATTGTCCTCGATCATGTTGAAACTGCTTTGCGCGATGATTATAATGTCCCACTTCCCTGTGGCGATCCTGCCGAGGAAACGCTTGCGTTTTTCCTTGACCAGGTCGTTTTTCGTTGCAATCAGAATGTCGGCGGTCGGATACAGTTTCGGGGCAAATTCAGCAAACTGCTGCAAGGTCGCGTTCTGCACTACGATCATGGTCTTGGTGGCGAGCTTCAGCCGGATCAGTTCCATTGCCGCAGTAATCATAATGGCAGTTTTGCCCGCTCCGACCGCGTGCGCCAGCAAGGTGTTGCCCTGGATGCAGCGCGTGACGGCGCGTTTCTGGTGGTCCCGGAGTTTGAATTCTTTGCCGTCGATCATGGATGCCGCGCCGGGGTATACCTTGAATTTCGGTATATCGTAGTTCTGCAGAACGTGATTGTTGAACAGAACATTGTAAACGCGCTCCACATCCTGAGAAAGTTCCGGATCGTCCATCACGAAGTCATGGAAACGGTTCATCATCTCGTTTTTATACTGGCGAGCGGTCAGCGTCGCTTCTTTATTCACGACCTCGACATAATCCCTGCGTTCCGGATCCCATACGCGGTTCTTGATGACCGGGTCCTTCAGATTCAAAATCTGTTCCAGCAGGCTGACCGTGTCAAGGTTCTCCACATTATACTGATTCAGCAGTTCACGATTCCGGTAGTCCGCAATGACTTCCCAACAGTCCTGCTCCTCGTCATACTTGATCTCGACTTCGGCGGCCAAATCCTTGCGGACCCATTTTTGTATGATCTCGGCGGGCAGCCAGAACGCTCCGAGGGCGAAATCAATGTCCTCAATGTTCAGCGGTTTCGGCAGGACTTCCTTCAACGCTTCGACATTCGCGGTCAGTCCGTGGCTTTCCGCCACCGCCAGTTTGGTCTTGATGTTGCCGGAAAGATACCGGCTTTTCAGTTCGATTTCCATCGTTGCCGGATTGTAGAAATACTCGCCCGACGCCAGCAGTTCAGCCCGCGCTTGCTCCTCGGTTTTGCCGGTGATCCGCGCGATATAACCGAGATCGATCATATTGCGGTAGGCGTGCGATACCAGCCCCGCTTCCACCACGTTGTCAGCGTGATCGGGTTCCTTCCACGGCCATTGCGTCCGCTTGGTCAGAATGTCGCCCGGATCGTAAACCTTTTTCGTGATTTTGATTCCAGCCTTGTTCGTTTCCGTGACCTTCCGGCACGTCTCAATGGCGGCGACTTTCAGGTATTCCGGGTCTTCCACGCAGTTTTTATGCGTGATTTTGTTGCTCAGGACGCCGAATTTCGACACGTGGGTGTGGTAAAGCAGATTCAGTTCCTGCCGGTTGGACTCGACAAAATTCTCTGTGGCATTTTCGTCCAGCTGAGCGGCAATTAACCGATTCAAGGTCTCCTTGATCCTGACGAAAGAACGGATTTTTTCCGCTTCTTTCCCGGAAAACGGATTCCCTTTCCGGTCTTTCATCAACACGGCATTGCTGTCAATGACCTGGTAGATTTTGCCCCGGCAAGTGAAAATGCTGTATTCCCGGCAATAATATGGAATTCTGACCGGTTCATCTTCCGCTTCTTCCGCGGATTCCGGTTCGGTCTGAACCTGAACTTCGCCGAACAGATTTACGTTCTGGCTGACAGATTCTTCAGCTTTTTCCGGCTGAATGGCGGCTTCTGCCTCGGCAATATGCTCCTCCAGTGTTTTGTCGTCCGGCAGAACGGTCGGCGTGTTCAGTTTGCCATACATTTTGCCTGTGTTGGAAAGGATTCCCCAGATGTGCTCCGGATGCTGTGCGAAATAGCGGTTGATCTCCATTCTGCCGGTGCCGTCGCCGGTCTCGACCCATTCCAGATTCCCGGAAAGTTCATCGTGATAACCTTTTTTGAAAATCAGGATGTCGGCAACGATTTCCGTTCCGGCAAAGGTGGTCTTCGGCAGGCGGTAAGCCTTGACCAGTCCGGCGTCATTGAGAAATCCGGCCATTGCGCCGGGATGATCCATCGTCGATCCGGAGGTCAGCAGGACGGCATAGCCGTCCGGTTTGAGTGTTCCAAGTCCTTTGGCAATGAAGTAATTGTGCAGATTCCAGCTGTTGTATTGCTTGAATTCCGGGTCATACGGTGCCGTCTGGCCGAACGGGACGTTGCCGATCAGCAAATCAATATCGGTCGGAAGTTTCACTTTTTCCAGGGAAGCGATTTTGATGTCCGCTTCCGGATAAAGGGTTTTGGCGATAGTTCCGGAGATTTTGTCGAGTTCCACGCCGAAAAAGCGATAGTTCAGGCTCGGCGCACAGCCGAAGAAATTTCCGGTTCCGCAGCCGAGTTCGGCAACTTTGCCTGATTTGATGCCGAGTTCGTTCCGGGCGATGTCCCACATGAAACGAATCAGATTTTCCGGCGTGTAATAGCTGTCCAGCATGGACGCGGCAGCCGTCTCGTATTCTTCCGGTGTCAGCAGGGATTTGAGTTCATCGTAATGGGGATTCCCCTCCATGAAAACCTCGGTCAGACCGCCCCAGCCGGAAAAACCAGCAAGCACGTATTTGTCGTTTTCGGTAAGATTCTGCAAATCAGCCTGTTTCAGCAGGCGAACAGCTGCCAGGTTGGCGGCAATCCTGTTCGCAACGGTAGTCGGCATCAAGGTATTTTGTTCATTGCGGAAGTTTTTGCGAATGATCTTCTTCGGTTCTTCCGCGGGGTTCCGGATCGTCGCCTGCATCATGGCGAACGAGAACAAATCCATTTGCAACATTGTCATCTTGCTGTCCTTTCGGTTGGTTGTTACCAAAAGGGAGCAAGGCGAACAGGGGCGCGTCAGTGTCCCGCCGCAGCGACAGGCAAGCAACCGAAAGAGATTGTCTCAGCCTTGATTTGAAAAAGAATCCCCGATATGAAGGAGTATTTTGTTTCCAATTTGAAGAAAATGAAGCGTTTTTTATTCAGACCTTGTCCAATTCGTCAGTGACGAATTACAAAATCAGTTATTTCAGGTCCCGTAGAGACATCAAATCGAAGTCATCTCAAGGTGTCAAAGTATTGAGGATGCATTATTTTGCGTTACAGCAAGTTCCGAAAATGGAAATCTTATTCGGAGTGGTTCTTGAGAAGAATCCAGTGCCCGCCTCTAGCTCCGCCTTCTCGCCGGATTATACTCTGAGACTGCATTTTTTTAAGATTCCATTCGACGCCCCGGCGGGAAAGCCCTGTAACCTCAGCGAGCTGCTGTTGAGTGACCTTGGGGTTCTGTTTTATTGCGGAAATTATTTTCTCCACAGTTTTCTCCACAGTTTTTTCCACAGTTTTCTCCACAGTTTTCTCCACAGTTTTTTCCACCGTCGCCAGGAGTTGATAATTCAAGTTCGGCAGCACCGCCTTGAACCAGGTTGCGCTGGAAGAGTATGTAGGCTTCAATTCATCTGTGAAATTGACTTGCTTTTGGTAGGCCGAAAGTACCTTTTCAAAACCGCTTCCCTTACGCTCCATCAAATTCAAGCGACTGAAGATATCAGCCAAAAGCGGATTACGTCTTTTGGATGGAACTTCCATCAAGTCAAGCTCCTGAATCCGTGTTCCATCATACATCCCGCCAGGTGAAACAACTTCTATCCGGTTATCAAAAATATCAAGATGTACTTCGCTGCCTACGACCATATAGTCGCGATGCACGATCGCATTGACCAAAATTTCCAAAACTGCTCGCTCAGGATATTCCGGGAGAGAAACTCTTTTTTCTGGTAATTTTTTCCAGCCAATATGGGTATTTCGTTTGAAAAACAGCATTGCCTCAGATAATTGAAAAAGGACACTCCCAGCATATTCTCCATCATCCAGTGCATCTACTGAACCATTTGCTTTGTCCAAGCCATTCCAGCGGGTACAAAAAATCCGTGATTGAATAAACGGCGGGTTATCGGCCAAAAGTAATGCTGCATTGCTCATTTTCCCGGTATTATTGATCAGAGAGAAAGATTTGAAGTCCTTTTCCAATAACGGATGTCCTGTGATCTCTTGAAATTTGCTGTTCAATACAGAAAACTTATAATCTGAAAAGTTCTCACTGGAAAAGATGATATCAAATGTTTTTCCCGTTCCATTGATTGCAAGTTGTCTTAATGTCTGTGCATCGGCAGGAACACTTTCATTTCCGACTCGAACAAAAGCATAGTGCCCGCCATCGCCGACATAAAAATATGGACTTTGAAACCCTTTTTCAACATCGAGGACAATGATATTTTTCCCCGCAAATTGACGGATTTCCATTCTGAAAACAGGAATGGGATCAAGCCTGCTTTTGACAAGTTCGCTGATTTTCTCCGAAACATATTGGACATTCTCAATTCCGACAGGGGTATTGTCCTCCTTTACGCCGAAAAGAAGTAATCCCCCATCGCCATTGGCGAAAGCACTGACGCTTTTCAACCAGCTCTTAGGATGAGATAACTCCACGGCTTCTTTCTTATCACAAGTCGTGGTTTCGCCGATTAAATCATCGAAATCAAATGTCATCATTTACCCCGGTTTGATTTTTGCTCATACCGGGTAATATAGTGTGATGCTGTCAAAAGTCAACCAGCGCGGCGTCAGCGGTTTCACTTTTTCTTAATCTTTATCAAGAGATAAAATTGCAGGAACAGAATGACCACGCTGCCGATGGCTGTGATCCAGAATTTGGCATTGCCCAGATGCCGTAGACCGATGGTTTCCCCGATTACCAGCGAGATGAAAATGTAGAAAACCGCTCCGGCGGCGATCAGGCTCAGAATCGCTTTGATGATCGCGTATGCCAGGCAGAACCCGGTGCAGCCGCACATTTGACGTTCTTCCATGTATTCACGTTCCCTTGCCGCCTGTCGCTGGGTCGCACGATGGATTTTGACACAGCCGATCACGATGAGAATGAAGATGATTACCACAAATTCGACCATTGTTTTTTCCGGTTCCAGCCGGGATTCATTCCCGGCCGGAACCGCCTTTCCTTTTAAGGGTTAAACAAATCACTTACGCCGTCCCGGAGAACGGGGACGGTGTGCCCGTCGACCAATGCGAGGCACTCAATCAGGGCACAACCGGCCTCGGAAAGGTGTGTCTCACCATTCACCATGAGGTAATGTTCGCCTTCCGTAACCTGATGTCCGGTTTCCGCATAAAATTTAGCGCGGGCGTCCGCCCAGGCTTGTGCCAATTCGGGGATCCGGTAGGTTTCCGCGGCGGGGACGTTCTCATTCAAAAACTCGGCGAGTTTTCCCAGTGAGACAAATTTTCTTCCGTTCTTTTCAATCATGCTTGTGTCCTTTGTTTGGGGTTGTTATTTTCCGGAACATGTCTTTTTCTTCCGGCGTCAATTTTGCGTATTCTTCGGTCAGCAGCCGAACCTGTGCGGAAATCACGTCTTCCGTGCGTCCGCTGTTGCAGAGCAGTTCGGCGGCTTTCGGTCCGGTCAGGTTTTCCCATTGCCGGCAGGATAATGGCTTGGTCCGGCCTTGCGCGATCCGATCACTGATTGCCATGCGCTGTTCTTCCGTAGCACAGTCGGCAAGCTTTTTCGGTTCATATTGGAGTTCAAAACCTTTCCGGATGTCGTCCGCGGTCAAATGGGAAAACCATGCGGCAATATCCGCTTCGTTGACGATTGCGGGACCGAGGGCAAAATAGTTCGCCAGGTCTTCCAGCGGAGAATTGTATTTTTCGAACCTCAATTCCGTGACTTCGCTGACCTCGTCGATCCGGTCCGGCAGATGTTCAATCGTCTCCTCCAGATATTTCTCCGAAAAAACCGATATTTCAACGAAAAACAACTTTCCCGCCTGATTCCGGCAGCCGATGGTCCGGGAACACATCGGTCCGATATGCACGATCAGGGCATCGATTTCCTCTCCGGTTTGCGGCATCGGACAGTCGGCGGGGATAATGCCCGCCGCTTTGCCTCGATAAAACGCTTCTTTTTCCCGATAAGTCAAATTCATTACTTCCTCCTGTTCATTTCGCCCCGCCAGATAAGACGCTTTGCGCTCAGCTGCGATATTTTGAGCAGCGTGTTGCCGGACAGCGGATGCAGATGTTTTGCTTTGATGAGTTCCCTGATCCTGCCAATCTGTTCCGCCGTTGCCGGCATCGTATCGACCTGTTCCTTCTGGACGATCTGTCCATATTCCCGATCTTCGGTCCAGCGGTTCTCTGCACTGATCGAGAGCAGGATTTCCGCATCGTCAAAGGTCAAATCGGCAATGTCTTTCGAGCGCAATCCTGGCAGAAGTCCCTGCGCCAGATCGGAACGGAGCAGATTCTTTTGTTCAAGCGAAGGTGCGCCAAACATCCGTGGCGGGTTCCGCAATGCCGTCTCGCATAAGCGTCGGCAATCCTCCTCGGTCAGAGCGGACCATTCCTCCGCCGGAAACCGGCGGAGGTGCCCGTTGGCGATCAGTTTTCGTAATTTTTCCTTCCACATGATTCACTTGCTTCGCATTGGCATCAGAATATATGTAAATCCGCTGTCGCTTTCCAGCGCAACCGGTGTTTTCGTGTCGTTCATGCGGAATATCAGTTTGTCCGTGCCGGAAAACCGGAACGGGTCTCGCAGAAATTCCGGATTGAATGAAAACGACATTTCCTCATCGTAATCATACGGGACCGTGAGCGTGTCCGAGCCTTCTCCCACATTCGCCGACTGGGTATGCAGTTCCAACTGGCCTGCCGTGAATTTCAGCGTGACATGGTCCCCGCTGCCGATCGGTACGCTGACCAGATCAAGCGATTGAGCAAACGTTCCCGTGGTCAATTCCACGCTTTTGCCGAATTCCTGCGGAATCACCTGCCGATACGGCGGGTAATTCCCTTCGATCAGTTTGGTTTTGAATGTGGCCGTTCCGGATTTGACGCAGAGATATTTCGAGTTGAACTCCATATTCATTGTGCCATCGCCATCCAGAATTCTTTTGATTTCGACTGCGGCACGGTGCGGCAGAATGATGTTGCAATTCCTGTCTTCGCCGTCGTCCATCTCCGTTTTTGCCATCGCCAGCCGTTTGCCGTCTGTGGCGACGACGTTCAAAGTTTGCTCCTTGAGTTCGAACAGAATACCCTGCAACGTTTTGCGGGAGTCATCCCTGCTGACCGCATATGCCACCTGATCGACCATGCGGATGTAAGCCGCGTTTTTCAATGTCAGCGTCTGCTCGCTCTCCACCGCCATAAATTCCGGATAATCGACCGGATTCATGCCCAGCAGCTTGAAAGATGCGTTGCCGCAGGTGATTTTGCAATGGAACTGCTCATCGCTTTCCAGCTCGATTTCCTTGTCGTTCAGCCTGTTTACCAGGTCGAGCAGCCGGTATGCCGGAAGCGTGGTGCATCCTTCACTGGCAACGTCGGCTGTCATGCTGGTCTCAATGTACATGTCCAGACTGTTTGCGGTCAATTTCAGTTCGCTGCCAGTTGCCTCGATCATAATGTTGTTCAGGATCGGCATAATGACCTTTTTGGAAATGATGTTGACGACCTTCTGCAAGTGTGTCAAAAGGGTTTCTTTGGTTACGGTGCATTTCATGATGTCGTTCTCCTCGGTTTGGGGTTGACTTTTATATTTCAAAACGGCGATCAAGCCCGTATTCGGCATAAAGTTCTTGATCGTTCTGTGTGAACATTGTGTCCGGATATCCGGTTACGCAGCCGCACCGCCAGCACGCCGGATCAGCCTCAATCATCTGAATGACACGTTGTTCCGTGTCATTGAGCTGGGTGGAATTCCGCCGCACGAAAATCGCCGACCAGGTCGTTTTGCTGACGGTTCCGCAGCGTTTCGTGTCAGCCGTCTCAAGTTTGAAAATACTGTTTTTGTCCATTTTTACCTCCTCATGGTTTGTTCGGACATCGAACCGTCGCGGGAGCGACCAGTCGAACAAACCATCCTATTTATTTTTACAAGCACCAATACTCTGACCAGGAAAAATGATTTTTCCTTCAGTGCTTCAGAACTGCAAGATTTCATTAGAGAGCTTGAATTTATGATAGGGTATGCTATATTATAAAATCATAGACAAAGAATTATAAAGATTGTTGAGGTATATTATGAAAAAAAATTATGAAATCAAAATTCCCTCTTGGTTGAATCCTGAAAAAGCTTTGCAGTTTGCCCATAATATTCGATATAAAACGCCTGAGGTTGATGAATATTGCTATAATTTTAATTCTTTGAAGCATTGTCCTCCATTTGGGCTTTTGGTTGTACTTAATGCTATTCGCTATAATATGGTTCGGTTTCCAAATGCGATGCATTACCCTTATCCATCGCTGGATTTAGAAGGAAGTGTCTCTATATCTGAAGCTGTTAAATATGTTTGTCATTTGGGCTTATTCCAGCATTGCGGTTGGAATGAAGGTAGGAAAACGATATTTGGTGACAGCACATTTAATTGTATCCCTATCATGAACATTAACAATTCTGTATTGATGCAATATAAAACTGAAGGTCCTGAGTTATTAACGCAAATTGAGGCATTTTCACATACATTAGCTTTGCGTCTTACTCGAGATCAAAATGATGATTTAACTAAATTGCTGACTTATTGTTTTAGAGAAATAATTCGAAATACATTTGAACATGGTGAAATAGCAGAAATATGGGTGTGCGGTCAGTTTTGGCCACAAAGGAATCGGGCTGAAATCGCTTTGATGGATCAAGGGTGTGGAATATTGAGAAGTCTTTCTAAAAATACCAACTATGATCTCAAAGATGATGAGGCCGCTAATTTGTTTGCACTTGAACCAGGAGTTTCCAAAAGTTATGGAGAAAAGATAACCGATAGTAGATATCAGAATTCTGGTTTTGGTTTATATGTTGCAAAATCATTTGGTGAAAAATGGGGAACTTTCGTTCTTGCAAGCGGCAATAATGCTGTTTTCATAAATTCAAACACCAATAAATCAATTATTACCAATATTAAAGGAACTTGTGTTTGTCTTGCTTTAGATACGTCAAAAATAAATAATATTTCTGTATCTATTGATCAAATAGTGCAGAAGGGTGAAAGTATTGCACGAGGAAAAGCAGGACGAATAAATTCTGCATCAAAGGCATCCTCTATAATCTCCTTAAAAAAACTTTAATAGTTTTTTTCTATTTTGTCCGATAATATTTCCTGAATTTCTTGTTTGATTTCAATTATCTAAAATGACCGGAAGGAGGGTTTTGATCCCTCTGCGGACTCAGTTCATGACGCTGCTTCCGCATACTTCCGGGATGACTTGGATGGATTTTACATGAGTGCATCGCGCTCATGCTGCGCTCTCCCTGCCTCAATGCGAGGGTGTGCGGCTGGTTATTTCAGAGGCGGGAGCCGCTGCCGCACCAGCGGTGGTGGTGCCCCATCAGCCGGTATTGCCGATCGGAACCGGATTCATACGCCCGGTTTCGAGGTTGATATAAAATCCGCGGTAAGTAAGTTCGCCGTGACGGAACATCAGCCAGAGCAGCTGCAGAATGGCAGTCGCCATCCATTGATTGACAAACAAATCCTGATAACTCAACGCTTCGGCGAGGGAACAGCTCGGCGCATGGCGTATTTCTTTGCCTTTGATCAGGTCCGGCTGCACTTTGTAGGGCAACGGTAAATCCTTGCTTCTGTTTTCCCCGATCAGGACTTGCCCGAAATTGCCGTCGTTGCCGGAATCTATCAGATACAATTCGGTATTTTTCGGAATCGTTCCGGCAATTTCCCTCCGTGACGCCTTGCTGTCCACGCAGGAAATCAGAATTTGATTTTGATAGTTGAGTTTCAGATATTTTTCCGGATAAGCATTCCAGTCCAAAGCGAAACCGAGGTTGTAGCGATCTACGAGACATTGCGCTTTGTTCTGACCGATCTCGCCCGCAGTAAAGAGCTGGCGCCCGATATTGGCTTCGGTCACGAAATCAGGATCGTAAACGTTCACCTCGATTCCGGGATGCCCCAGCTGACGGATGGCATGGTTCAACCGGACCAGTCCCGACAGGACCAGCGATCCGGTCCCGCCGACCCCGATCAGGGCGATGCTCACCTGTCTGGCATGGAGATTTTTGACGACATGTTTCATTTTTACCTCAACTTTATGGTTTGTTCCGACACCAACCGGAGCGGCAGCGACTGCCGTAACAAACCATTTTCACCTCAGAAAATCCTGAAGTGTTTTACTGGTTTCTTTGAGATATTGATTCGGGAAACGTCTGTTGCCCGATGCTTGCAGGATTTCCCGCCATAAGCCGTCATGCCCGCCCGGATGAGTGGTCAATTCGCCATCTGTGGCATGACCGAAAATTCCGTGATAAAAGCCCTCGGAGTATCTCTGCATGTTCGCGGTCATCGAAATTCTTGGATCGAAGTTCAGATGCCGGGGAGTGCATACATGTCCGTTGACCGGATTTATATGCGTAAGCGGGGCGACATACAGTTTGCTCTGCAGTGTCGGACGCCGATTGTCCGCCAATGCCCGGCAGTATAATGCTCCCTGATTCAGTTTGAACAGCAGCGCGGGCCACCGGATTTTTTTGTCTTTGCACAATGTGTTCAGGTTTTTTCGGTTTGCCTCCGTGCAGTCAAAGAAAATCTCCGCTCGGCGGGAGGGTTCATACCAGACGATACTGCTGTTGTTGAGTGCCAAAATCCGTTTGTCCAGAATCTCCATAGCGGCATTCCCGTTCGCGCTGTTGAAAATGTCCTGCATGCAGCAAATATCCAGCGCCTTCGGCTTGACAAATTCGCCGTGTTCCGTAATCTCAAATTGGATTACTTCGCAAGCTCTGTCTGAACTGTAAAAATTCGGCTCCTCACGGTAAACGATCAGAGCCAGTTCGGGCGACAGTTTCCGCCTGCATTCCACCGTCACATTGATTGGTTTTTCTTCGTTAAACATGGTTTCATCCTCGTTTTGAAGTGAATGAGCGCATCGCACAGGATTTCTTTTTCACGGACGTAAAGTTCGATCTGGTTCAGATCCCGGTCCAGAAGTCTCAAATCCTCGCATTCCCATTGCGTCCCGCCGGCATGAAGCCGTTTTTCTTCACCTGCCATGGCGTCCTGTTCAAAATTTTCCAGAATATCGCCGATGACATTCTCGTCATCGTTCCAAAGTATGATTTCCGGAAATGTCGTTCCAAATCCACCGGAGTCTATCTCGTTTGCTCCGATCTTCCGGCATACTTGAATGATCTCACGCCCGACTGGATGAACATATTTCCGGACCGGAGTTCGTTTATCCCATTGTTTCAGATATTCCAGTTCCTTTTCGGTGAACAAATAAACCGACTCATCCGGGTTTTCTTCCAGATGGTCCGGATATTCCGTTTCCAGAAATTCCTGCTCGGTTTCATGGCCGAACCAGAACATGTCACGGACAAAGGTCATGACGTTTTCCGGCGTCCACAGCCAATGCCGGAACGGCAGGTTGGTCAGAGCGTTCAATACGGAGATTCCGGTGCCCGGCCAAAGTTCCTCTGCCCGTGCGATCTCCTGCGAAATGTCGAAGTCATTCCAGTTGATGTAAACATTGCTGACGGCGATTTTCAAATATCGCCGGTCATCACGATCCGGATCGTCCGGATACAGGTAAATTTCTATGTCCGGTTTAAAATATGTTAGCAAGGTTTTTGGGTAAATGGCGTTGAACCACTGCAAAAACGCATGTTCGAGCGTGTCTTCCAGACTTTTGCCCTCCGACAGCATTTCAGAAATATCGGTCCGGCAGGACAGCCGGTTCAAGAGTTTCAAATAACTCTGCTCCATACAGGATTTCCCTGCGATCCTCTGCCATTTTTTCGGCAGATTGGGAGGCGCTTTCAGATAAGCGGCGGCAAATGCCGTGCCGGAAGCGGTTTTTGCGGGCATTGTTGGATTATCCATAGAAGTCTTCGAGTCGGGTCTGTGGTTTTCTGCGAGGGAATTTTGATCTCTCCGAATTCATTTTGAAAATGTTTTCGGAGAGATTTTACGGAATAGGTTTTCCTGTTCTTTTTCATTTCATCCGAAATGACCGACTTGCGTTTTGAAGGTGTATTCATCGAATCCGTCGGCGGTTTTGACCGGTCCTTTGACCGTGGCATTGGTCAGTTCCGCGTGCAGCAGGGAATGAAATTCCGCGACTTTCTGCGGGGGCATCTTCGGGTCGGGATCGACCAACACCATGCCGTTGAATACGAAACGGCGTTTCGGCAGCGTGGTGTTCGGGTTCTCGGTGGTGGTTTTGACTTCGTCTTCAGCCATTTTTTGTTCCTCCGTTTATATTTGTTTTGGGTTAAAAGAGCGCGAGTTCGCCCTGATTTGCTTTGTTGGCTTCGGCGGCCTGTTTTTCCGCCTTCCGTTTTTCCGCATTCTGCTTTTTCAATTTTGCTTCGGCGGCTTTGACTTCCGCCTCGTGTTTCGCGGCTTCTTCCTTGGCTTTGCGTTCGGCGGCTTCCCGCTGGGCCGTTTCGAGGTACCCCGGCAGTTTTTCTGCCAGTTCCGCCTCGATTTCCGGGATCGTCCCGTTGACTACCTGTGGGGTGGTGATCCCGTCGCTGATTCCCGCCGCGAATTTCTGATCGCCGGTGTAGGATAGCACCAGTCGGCAATTCCCGCTCTGCATAGCGATTTTACTCAATTCTTCAAGCATTTTTACTTACTCCTTTCGGGGGTTGTTCGTGCGTAAAACAGCCTGTCAGCAAGTTCGTGTCTGCGAACCTGCCGGACAGGCAGACGAACAAACCATCAGAACAGCAGATCTTCGAGATAGTCCGGTTCCAGCCCGTATTCATCGATAACGTCGAATCCGTCCTCCCCATCCATGATCCGGTCCAGAATGTCCCTGCGTGCTTCGGTGATTTCCTCATCGGTGTAACCGTCGCGGTCCCGCAGAACTTCGTCAAATGTTTTTCTCTCAGCCATTTTGTTGTTCCTCCTGTTCCTGATGATGCTGTTTCTTTTCGACCTTTGCGATCTCCGCTCCGAATAAGCAGCACAGGGCGTGCGCTTCATTCTGGAAGACAAACCATTTCGGCGGTTTGACCGGTTTGGCGATGATGCCGACACGGCCGTCTTTTTCGAAAAATCCCAGCACGCGGCATTTACCGATGTTGTTAATCCTCGCCATGACAAAACCACCGACTTTCGGGATGAAGGTATTCGACCATTGCCCGTCCGGCATGGATTCCGATCCCTTCATGACCGCGGTCAGATACATATACCCATAGCTGCCGTTGGGAGATGCTTTTAGCATAAACGTAAAAAGGATTATCTTAAACTCTATGACATAAAGCAAAAACAACTCAGACAACGACAGGCTAAAGAATCCATTGCAGAAATCAATATTGAACCAGAGATAGATCAAGTGCTCAAGGACCTAATGAATTTAACTTCAGATGATTTGCTTGAGTTAAAAATGATTCCAGTTGAAGTGAATCAAAAGGTCGTTGATTTACCATTACGAACTAAAATCCTTGGATATGTAACGCAATATTTTAGCTACATAAAAGCAAAATTGCAGGATATTGATAAGATTCATAATTTTGAATCAGAAGCAATCGCAAGAGAAATAGGTCTATGCTATACAAAAACAAAATGTGCTGGATTGATGTTTGATCAAAATGTCGTATTTATATACAACCTCGGTGAGATAAGCTCACAATCATAAAAGCCCTGCTGACCTACCAAATCATCGAATTCCTCCCTCTGTTCCTGGCGGGACAGAGGGAGGATGCTTTGATGTCTGTCTGGATAAGGTGATACTCAAGCTCATTTAGCTGTCTGTCGTGCGATAAAAATTCGCAGAAAAACCTTTCTGGGGTCGGAATGAGGCTTGCTTTTCGTCCATAGAGGTCAGCGATCTGACGCATGCGAGCAAAAAAATCCATGACGTGATCGACCGGATGGCGCATATCTGCGACGAACATCTGATGGGGTGCCGCACCAAAGTCAAATCCATTTACCGTGACCGGGCCGAGGTCAACAATTCCGGCTGGGCGGTCTCGACCTTACAGGCGGCGCTGTGGGCGTTCGAGACGACTGCCAGTTTCGAAGAGGGCATGATTGCAGCGGTCAACCTGGGCGGGGACGCCGACTCCATCGGGGCGGTTTACGGCCAGATCGCGGGCGCATTTTATGGTTACGATACGATCCCGGAACGCTGGCTCGCCGCAATCAAGGACCGCGAATGTGTCGATTCTCTCATCGAAGATATGATTGAGGCAAAGGAAGCTGTTACGATGAGTGCAGTTCGCCCGAAAGAATGAACTTCAAGCAGTTCTGATTCCGATTATATCTTCCTTCTCACACGAATCTTCGATCCTGTCAACTACCTTGCTTTTTCAGGATCGTTTCTGGGAATTCTTTTTCGTCTGGAGGAAAAGGATATCATCGGCGTCTTTGTCACGGGCAACTGCCAATTTTGACTTGAGCAGATCATCCAGACACAGATATTTGACTGGGATACCATGGTAATCATGGCAGACGGCACGCTGTTCCACCAGATCAAACCGGTCCAGTCCCGGCGGCGAAAGATGAAATTGAATGATCCCCCCGGAGGTTTGAAAAGTCTGCACAAAACCTTCACCGGTCTGAGGATCAAGCGGTTCCAGGTCGACATCCAGTTCATCGGCCAAAGCGGAATTGATCCGGTCAAAATTAGCCAGGTCGCGCGGCGGGACAAACAAATCCCAATCCAGCGTGAATCTCGGCATCCCTTCCTGCTGCATGGCTTGTCCGCCGATCACCACATAGCGGACTGCGGCGGCATTGAGCTTTTTCAGGATCGTTTCCATCGAATCCCTCCGCGGGCAGCAATCTCTTTGAGATATTCGCGTTTCCACGCGTTCATTTCGTCATAGTTGCGGAATGATTTTTTCGAGAACGGAGGTAGATCGACCGGGGTCGGAAATGTCATTTCCGGCGGGTTCTTCAGCCACAATTTGAATTTTTCGATCCGGGGATCCATCATCGCACTCCTCCTGTTCGAATACAATATAACGCATGAAAAAGAAAATTCAAGAATCCGGACAAAAAAAGGTCCCCGGCAAGGCGGATCGCCGGCGCGTCCGGGACGCGGACCGCAAAATTCTTTATTCTCTTTGGGTTCAATACCCCGACCCTTGGGTCGGCTTTGAAAAACTGTTGAAATATGCTATATTACAGGCATGAATGAACATGTCTATAAACATCACAATAAGACTTTGCTGTTGTA
>Ga0079305_1002488_pt1 | contig 15693 bp, 16 predicted proteins | sample LMS_cellobiose_e_FD_79183 | JGI IMG/M metagenome (GOLD analysis project Ga0079305, IMG submission 79183) | Rumen-fistulated moose microbial communities from Alaska, USA - LMS_cellobiose_enrichment | ecosystem: Host-associated > Mammals > Digestive system > Stomach > Rumen fluid ... | reverse complement strand
CTGCACCTCGGCGTCTGCGGCGAGCACGGCGGCGACCCCAGCAGCGTGGAGTTCTTCCACAAGGTCGGGCTCGACTACGTCTCCTGCAGCCCCTTCCGCGTTCCCATCGCCCGTCTGGCCGCCGCGCAGGCCGCCATCCGGGACGAGAAGAGCGAGGAGGCCGCCAGGGAGGCCAAGAAGGCGGAGCTCGAGGGCAAGGTGGCCGCGGCCAAGGACGCGCTGAAGGATGCGGCCGAGAAGCTGCAGTCCGCCGCCGCGGACGCGACGGTCGACCTGCGCGAGGTCATCAGCGCCGGGCTCAAGAGCCTGAAGGCCGGCTGGGACGAGGCCCGCAAGACCTTCGGCGAGGAGAGAGACTCCGACAAGTAACCGCATACGAGCAAAAGCAATCAGGCCGCGCCCGGCGGGCGCGGCCTGATTGCTTTTGCTTCATTTCGCGGTGTCGATGCTCTTGCCGAAGACGAAGAAGCGCTGATACAGAAACTCCGTGACAAAGTTGAGGAGCATGTTGATCGCGGTGACGAGATAGCCGTTGAAGAGCAGCGTATCCGCGAGATAGCGCTCCAGGAGCGTGCTGAGCGGGGTGAAGACCGCGTAGTAGCAGGCCACCTTCAGCATGGCGATCGGCACATTGGCGGCAGAGTGGAAGGTGAACTTCCGGTTGAGCGTGAAGTTCCAGAGCACGGACAGCACCAGCGCGAGCAGATAGCTCAGCCAGTTCGTGAAGTGCAGCAGCTCCTTGAACAGCGCAAAGCTCGCGATCTGGATCAGCCCCGCGCTGATGGAGAAGAGCGTGAATTTCACTGCACGCCAGACTTCCTTTTTCCCTTCGCCGGACATATGCATCGCCTCCGATAAGCCGAGTATAACGCAAAAGAGCGCGAAGGTAAAGAAAATTCTTAAAAAATTTTAATTAAACATCCTCCGGGCGCGTCAGGTGCATGTACTCGTCGTAAGTGCACAGCCGGTCGATGACGCCGTCGTCGGTGATCTCGAGGATGCGGTTGGCCACGGTCTGGGTGAGCTGGTGGTCGTGGCAGGAGAAGAGGATGTTATATTTGAAGGCCTCGAGGCCGTTGTTGAGCGCGGCGATGCTCTCGAGGTCGAGGTGGTTGGTGGGCTGGTCGAGCAGGAGGAAGTTCGCGCCCGAGAGCATCATGCGGCTGAGCATGCAGCGCACCTTCTCGCCGCCGGAGAGGACCTTCGCGCTCTTGTACACGTCGTCGCCGGAGAAGAGCATGCGCCCGAGGAAGGTCCGCAGGTAGCTCTCGCGCTTGTCGTCGGAGAACTGCCGCATCCACTCGATGAGGTCCTCGTCGAAGCTCTCAAAGTAGTCGTTGTGGTCCTTGGGGAAGTAGGCGGGCTCGATGGAGGCGCCCCACTTGACGCTGCCGCTGTCCGGCTCCTCCTCGCCCATGAGGATCTTGAAGAGCATCGTCACGGCCAGCTCGTTTTTCCCGAGGATCGCGATCTTGTCCTCCCTGCCCACGATGAAGCTCACCTTGTTGAGAAGCTGCACGCCGTCCACGCTCTTGCTGATCTCCGTCACGAAGAGGCGGTCCTTGCCCGGCTCCCGGTCCGCCTTGAAGCCCACCCAGGGGTAGCGCCGCCCGGAGGCGGGCAGCTCCTCCACGGTGATCTTGTCGAGGAGCTTGCGGCGGGAGGTGGCCTGCCGGGACTTGGATTTGTTGGCGGAAAAGCGCGCGATGAAGGTCTGCAGCTCCTGGATCTTCTGCTCGGCCTTCTTGTTCTGGTCGCGGATCAGCTTCTGGATGAGCTGGCTGGACTCGTACCAGAAGTCGTAGTTGCCCACGTACATCTTGATCTTGCCGTAGTCGATGTCCACGATGTGCGTGCAGACGTTGTTGAGGAAATAGCGGTCGTGGCTGACGACGAGCACCGTGCCCTCGTAGTCCATGAGGAAATCCTCCAGCCAGACGACGCTGGCGAGGTCGAGGTTGTTGGTGGGCTCGTCGAGCAGAATCACGTCCGGGTGCCCGAAGAGGGCCTGCGCCAGCAGCACCTTGACCTTGAGGCGCGGGTCGAGCTCCCGCATCAGGCCCGTATGCAGGGAGACGTCCACGCCGAGGCCCTGCAGGATGCGGCCCGCGTCGCTCTCGGCCTCCCAGCCGCCGAGCTCGGCAAACTCCTCCTCCAGCTCCGCCGCGCGGATGCCGTCGGCGTCCGTGAAGTCCTCCTTCTCGTAGATCGCGTCCTTTTCCCGGCCGCAGTCGTAGAGGCGCTGGTTGCCCATGATGACCGTGTCGAGCACCGGGCAGTCGTCGTAGAGACTCTGGTTCTGCTTGAGCACCGACATGCGACGCTTGGGGTCGAGCACCACGCTGCCGCTTGTCGGCTCCAGCTCCCCGGAGAGGATCTTGATGAAGGTGGATTTGCCGGCGCCGTTGGCGCCGATGATGCCGTAGCAGTTGCCGGCGGTAAACTGCAGGTCGACCCGGCTGAAGAGCACCGAGGGCCCGAACTGCATGGACAGATCGTTGACGGTTAACATGGTGATCCTCCTTTGCCGCGTATCCGGGACTTATACGCGCTCCATGCCGAAATATTTCTCCGCGAAATCCACCCGGTCCAGCTTGAACTCTCTGCCGCGCAGGTAGTTGAGGATGCCGGCGTCCGTGGGGAAGTCGAAGCGGAGCCTGTAGGAGCAGAGGGCCTGCCCCTTCTCGTCGTAGCGTTTGTTGAAGCGCTCGCTGCCGTACTTGCCGTCGCCCAGCAGCGGCCAGCCCGCGTGGGCCATCTGCACGCGGATCTGATGGGTGCGCCCGGTGATCAGACGGCACTCCACGAGGCTCAGCCCCCCCTCGCTGCGCAGCAGCCTGTACTCCGTGACGGCGCTGCGCGCGCCCGGCTCGCTCTTGTTTTTCACATAGACCTGATTGCGCGCCGCGTCCTTGAACAGATAGTTCTCCAGCCTTCCCTCGGGCGGCTTCGGGCGGCCCTGGACGGCGCAGAGATAATACTTTTCGATCTCCCGGGCGCGGATCTTCTCGTTGAGGATGCGCAGGGTCCGGGCGTTCTTCGCGGCGATGACGATGCCGCCGGTGTTGCGGTCGATGCGGTTGCACAGCGCCGGGGCGAAGGAATTCTCCTCGCGCGGCTTCCACTCGCCCTTCTGCGCCATATAGGCCTGGATGTGGGCGATCAGCGTGTTGTAGTCCCAGGCGCCCGCGCTGTGGCAGAGCACGCCGGGCTTTTTGTTCACCAGCAGCAGGTTTTCGTCCTCGTACACGATGTCCAGGCGCGGCGTGCCGACCTTGAGCCAGGCGTTGTCCTCGCGGGGCTTTTCAAAGAATTCGTCGCCGATATACAGCTGTAGCACGTCGCCGCTGTGCAGCCGCTCGTCCCGCTTCGCGGCCTTGCCGTTGCGCTTGATGCGCTTGAGGCGGATGTATTTCTGCAGCAGGGATTCCGGCAGCAGCGGCACTGCCTTTCCCACAAAACGGTCCAGCCGCTGGCCGGCGTCGTTGGGATTTACGGTGAGCTCTTTCATGGGCTGCGGGCCCTTTCTCCTGACGGTTGATTTTTCGTTGTTTTTTGATTATACAACGGAAATTTCCTGTTGACAAGCCGTAGCAGTTCAACTATAATATCTAAGCGACTGTAGCGGGGTAGACCCGTCTGCGAGGTGCTTTTTTATGCGCTTGGACCTGCGTGAGATCATCGAAATACCGGGAAGCTCCCTGCCCTTTTCCTGCGAGATGGAGACGGAGGGACTGGATTTCCCGGCGGTCCGGCGCTACAGGGGAAAGCCCCGCGCGCAGGGCAGGGTCTACAATGAGGCAGGCGTTCTCCATCTGGAGGGGACGCTGACGGCGGAGATGACATGCATCTGCGACCGCTGCGGCGCCGAGTTCGACAGTGTGAAGGAGACGGAACTTCGCGCCGTCATCGTCGAGGAGGAGAGCGAGGAGTTTCCGGAGTACTTCGTGCTCGAGGGAAACGAGCTCGATCTGGACGAGCTGCTTTCCACCTGTCTCATCCTGGACATGGAGACCAAGTTCCTCTGCAGGGAGGACTGCAAGGGCCTCTGCCCCACCTGCGGCAGAAATCTCAACGACGGGCCCTGCGCCTGCAAAAAACAAACCGATCCAAGATTTGCTGTACTTGAGCAGCTTTTGGATAAAGATTAAATAAGCTGCTCAGAACAGCTGTGATCAGGAGGTGTCAACATGGCAGTCCCGAAAGGAAAAGTATCAAGGCAGAGACGTGATAAGAGACGTTCTTCCCACTGGAAGCTCGAAGCGCCCGGCATCATCAAGTGCCCCAACTGCGGCGCGTTTTGCATGCCTCACCGTGCTTGCCCGGCCTGCGGACAGTACAAGGGCCGCGTGGTCATCAATGTCGAAGAGAGCAAGTAAAAAAGCTTGAGGAGGAGAGGAAAAAGCCCTTTCCTCCTTTCCTTTTTGGTGCCTATGAAGAATGTGATCCGATCCATCGACCCCGGCAGCCCGCTCGCGGGGCGCGCACAGGTGGGAGACAGCCTCATCTCCATCAACGGCAGGCGGATCGTGGACGTGCTGGACTACAAGTTCTACGCCTACGACACACGCCTGCACGTCGTGCTGCGCCGTCCGGACGGAGAGGAATACGGCGTGGAGCTGCGCAAGGCGGAGGGCGGCGACCTGGGGCTGGACTTTGAGAGCTACCTGATGGACGCGCCGCGCTCCTGCGCCAACCGCTGCGTCTTCTGCTTCATCGACCAGCTGCCGAAGGGCATGCGCGAGAGCATGTACTTCAAGGACGACGACGCGCGGCTGAGCTTCCTGCTCGGAAACTACATCACCCTGACAAATCTCTCCGCGCGGGAGATCGAGCGGATCATCGCGCTGCACGTGAGCCCGGTCAACGTCTCGGTCCACACCACGGACCCGGAGCTGCGATGCCGGATGCTGCGCAATCCCCGGGCGGGCGAGGGCCTTGCGGTGATGCGGCGCTTCGCCGCGGCGGGCATCGTGATGAACTGTCAGATCGTCTGCTGCCCCGGCCTCAACGACGGCGAGGAGCTCACGCGCACGATGGAGGATCTGCTGGCGCTGTATCCGGGCGTGCGCAGCGTCTCCGTCGTGCCGGTGGGCCTGACGCGCTACCGGGAGGGCCTCTATCCGCTGACGCCCTTTACCGCGGAGCTCGCGGCGAGGACCATCGACCAGGTCACCGCCTTCGGCGAGCGCTGCCTCGAGCGCGTCGGCAGCCGCATCTTTTTCTGCGGAGACGAGATGTACCTCAAGGCGGGGCGCGCGATCCCGCCGGAGGACTTCTACGAGGACTATGTCCAGCTGGAAAACGGCGTGGGGATGCTGCGCCTGATGGAGACGGAGTTCCGCGCGGCGCTGAAGCTCGCGGACGCGCCGGACGGCGTGCCCTTTTCCATCGCCACCGGGACCGCCGCCGCGCCCTTCTTCGAGGGGCTGCTGGCGCTGGGCCGGGCGCGCTTTCTGAATCTGGACGGCAGGGTCCATGCCATCCGCAACGATTTCTTCGGGCCGAGCATCAACGTGACCGGGCTCGTCACCGGACAGGACCTGATCGCCCAGCTCAGGGGCAGGGAGCTCGGGGAGCGGCTCTTCATCTCCCAGAACATGCTGCGCCGCCAGGAGCTGGATTTTCTGGACGGCGTGACCCTGGAGGAGGCGAGCCGGGCGCTGGGCGTCCCCGTCTACCCCGTGGAGCAGGACGGCTTCGCGCTCTGGGACGCCGTCAGCGGCGTGCTGCCGGAGCCGAGGGCGCCGGAGCGCCGCGGCGAGGAGACCGCGTATTATCCGTACAATCAGAATCAAAGCTGAAGGAGCTTTTTATGGCAAGACCTCTTGTAGCGATCGTGGGCAGGCCCAACGTGGGCAAGTCCATGCTCTTCAACCGCCTCGCGGGACAGAGGCTCTCCATCGTGGAGGACACTCCCGGCGTCACGCGCGACCGGCTCTACGCCGAGTGCGAGTGGTGCGGGCGGAAATTTGATATTGTGGACACCGGCGGCATCGAGCCCAACACCGACAGCGAGATCCTGCTGTTCATGCGCGAGCAGGCGCAGATCGCCATCGACGCCGCCACGGTCATCGTGCTGGTGACGGACATCCGCACCGGCGTCACCGCGGCGGACAAGGACGTGGCGAATCTGCTGCTGCGCTCGCGCAGGCCCGTGGTCCTTGCGGTGAACAAGGCCGACTCCACCGGCGTCACCGACCCCGCGGTCTATGAGTTCTATTCCCTGGGCCTGGGCGATCCCATCCCGGTATCCGCGATCCACGGACACGGCACGGGCGATCTGCTGGACGAGTGCCTGAAGTATTTCCCGGACGAGAGCGCCGAGGAAGAGGAGGAGGATCTGATCCGCGTCGCCGTCATCGGCAAGCCGAACGTCGGCAAGTCCTCCCTCATCAACCACATCCTCGGCGAAAAGCGCGTCATCGTCAGCGACGTGGCGGGCACCACCCGGGACGCGGTGGACACGGTCTATGAAAATGAGTTCGGCCGCTACATGTTCATCGACACGGCGGGCATCCGGCGCAAGTCAAAGGTGGACGAGCGGGTGGAGAAGTTCTCCGTCATGCGCGCGCAGCTCGCCATCGAGCGCGCCGACGTGTGCCTCATCCTGCTCGACGCCCGGGAGGGCGTGACCGAGCAGGACACCAAGATCGCGGGGCTTGCGCACGAGGCGGGCAAGGCCAGCATCGTGATCGTCAACAAGTGGGATCTGGTCGAGAAGGAGACCGGCACCATGGAGAAGATGCGCAGGGACGTCATGCGCGATCTGAGCTTCATGAGCTACGCGCCCGTCCTCTTCATCTCCGCCCTCACCGGGCAGCGCACCAGGCGGATCTTCGAGCTCATCAACTTCGTCAACGACCAGAGCAGCATGCGCATCACCACCGGCATGCTCAACAACGTCCTGGCCGACGCGCAGGCGAGGGTGCAGCCGCCCACGGACAAGGGCAGGAGGCTCAAGATCTACTACATGACCCAGACGGGCGTCAAGCCCCCGAACTTCGTCATCTTCTGCAACTCCCGGGAGCTGTTTCACTTCTCCTATCAGCGCTATATCGAAAACCAGATCCGCTCTGTATTCGGCCTGGAGGGCACGCCCATTCGCATCGTCATCCGGCAGAAAGGGGATAAGGAATGATCGTATACTGGATCCTGCTGCTGATTACGGCCTTTTTTGCCTATACCATCGGAAGCATCAGCACCCTGCGCCTTGCCTCCCGCTTCCTTTTCCACCGGAATCTGCGCAGGCTGGGCAGGGGGAACGTGTGGATCTCCAATTTCCGGCGCATCTACGGGATCCCCGGCTTTCTCAAGCTGCTGCTGGCGGAATTCGTCAAGGACCTGCTGCCCATCCTGCTCGGGGGACTGCTGCTGAGCATCAAGGGGCATGCGGACGTCGGGAGGGCCTTCGCGGGCTTCTGCCTGCTGATGGGCTGTCTCTACCCCGTCTTCAACCGCTTCCGGGGCGGCCACGGGAGCGTGGCGCTGGTGGTCGCGGCCCTGTGTGTGAATCTCTCCGTGGGCATCGCCGCGGCGGTCCTGATCCTCGCGGCAAGCTGGTTTACCCGCTACCTCTCCCTCGGGGCGCTCGCGGGGGCGCTGGTGGTCATCATCACAAGCATTCTGGTGGTGGATGAGAGGCTGACCATGGTCCTGTGCATCCTGTTTGCGCTGCTGGTGATCGTGCGGCACATCCCCTCCGTGATGCGCGTGCTCAACCGGCAGGAGGAGAGGCTCAGCTTCCAGGAGGACATCACCTACAAGCTGGATGAATGAAAAAAAGAAATCGCCGCCCCGGAAGGGGCGGCGATCAGCGTTTTGGAGTTTTTCAGAACTTGCTTACCCGCGGCGGCTCCGTGAAGGAACAGAAGGTCGCGGTCACGTTGCGCAGGTACCAGACCTCGCAGTTGCCGTCGTCGGGGGAGTACATGCCCTGCAGGGAGGGATAGGCCTCGAGCATGCTCACGCGCGCTTCCCGGCTGTCGTCCTCCACGGCGGTGGCCTCGATGCGCAGCCACCGGCCGTCGAGCATGGCGCACAGCTCCAGCTTGGGGTTGGCGTGCAGCTGGCGGGAGACGGCCTTGACCTTGCCGGTCTGGATGTAGAGGCGGTTCTGATACAGATGGATGGTACCGAAGGGACGGACCCGGGGCTGACCGTTATCGTTGGTGGCCAGGAAATACGTGCCGGCCTTTTTGAGAAATTCGTAGCTTTCCTTCATCGTGGGCGCTCCTTTCGCTTGGATGCCTCCATTCTACATCCGTGCCCAGGATATTACAAGGCACATTTCTTGACTTTTCTGTGAACATGTTGTACTCTCGGTGGAGAGATGGGAGTGGATCGGAAATGCGTTTTGCGGAGCTTTTCCTCATTGCGGTGGGCCTGAGCATGGACGCCTTCGCCGTGTCCGTGTGCAAGGGCCTGAGCGTGAAGAGGCTGCGCGCGCGGCACGCTCTGCTCGCGGGGCTGTACTTTGGCGGCTTTCAGTTTCTCATGCCGCTGCTGGGCTGGCTGCTGGGCTTTCGCTTCGAGCGCCTGATCACGAGCATCGACCACTGGATCGCCTTCGTGCTGCTGGGCGCGATCGGCCTGAACATGCTGCGCGGCTCCTTCGAGGAGGACGAAAAGCTCGACGACGATTTCGGCGTGAGGAGCATGCTGCTTATGGCGGTGGCAACCAGCATCGACGCGCTGGCGGTGGGCATCACCTTCGCCTTCCTGTCGGTGAGCATCCTGCCCGCGGCCTCGCTCATCGGCGTGACCACCTTCCTGCTCTCCGGACTCGGGATCTGCGCGGGGCATCACTTCGGCGCGCGCTGGCGAAAGGGCGCCGAACGCCTCGGCGGAGTGATCCTGATCCTGATCGGGCTGAAGATCCTGCTGGAGCATTTGGGGATACTATCCTTCTGAAAAGACTGAGACGATGCAGCTGAAAGAAAAAAGCACAACATGGATGATCCTGCTGGCGGTCTGCGCGCTGCTGCTGGGCGTCGGCATCCAGGGCGGCCTCGCCCTGGCGCGGAACATGCGCAATCTCGCGCAGACGCAGGTCCTTGCCGGGGAGCTCGCGGCCGCGGCGCGGAGCGAGGCGGACGCGCGCGCGCAGAGGATCGCGCTGGATACGGAGAAGCTGGAGGCGCTGCCCGCGCAAAAGGCGCGGAAGCTTGCGGAACTCCATCTGGAGCTGCTGCTGCTTGTCAACCCCTGGAACCCGGTGCCGGAGGATTACACGGTGGAGCTGCAGCCCGTGGGCGTGGGGCAGATCGGCGAAGAGCAGCAGATGGATGTGCGCTGCGCCGACGCGCTCGAGCAGATGCTTGACGACTGCCGCGCGGCGGGCAACGAGCCCTATATCTGCTCCTCCTTCCGCACGCACGACCAGCAGGAGCTGCTGTATATCAACAAGGTGTCGCGGGTCGTGGGCATGGGCTACGGCTGGGACGCAGCGCCGGAGATCGCCGCGCAGTCTGTGGCGGTCCCGGGCACGAGCGAGCACGAGCTGGGCCTCGCCGCGGACCTGATCGATTACTATTATACGAATCTGGACGAGTGGCAGGAGCAGACCGGCACCCAGAAGTGGCTGATGGAAAACTCCTGGCGCTACGGCTTCATCCTGCGCTATCCCAACGGCACCACCGACATCACCGGCATCATCTACGAGCCCTGGCATTACCGCTATGTGGGACAGGCCTTCGCGGCGGACATCCACGAGCGGGGCGTGACCCTGGAGGAGTACATAGCGCTGCGGCGCGGCAGATAAGACAAGGTCCCGGCGGCGAAGGCTGCCGGGCGTTTTTTCCGGAAATCTTAATTTTTATGAATTCTGCTCTCCCGCGGCTGTTTTTTGAGGCGAAATATGATATCATAAATATATGACGGCCTTGCCGAAACAGGAGAAGGCAATATGGGACGGACATTTCCGAAGGATACAGGGGCCGCCGCGGCGCGAAGGCGCAGCGGCCTGATCATAAAATGCATCGCCGCCTTTCTGGCCGTGGTCCTGCTCGCTTTCGTGGGCATCCGGCTGAAGGGCTGGCAGAACCAGCGCAGGGCCAGCCGCGCCGTCGTGCTGGTCAACGCCTGGAACTATGTGGACGACACGGCCTACACGCCCCGCCTGACGGAGTTCGGCGAGGGGCAGCGCGTGGACAGGAGCTGCGTGAAGGCGCTCCGGCAGATGCTGGACGACTGCGCCGCGGCGGGCGGTGCGCCGCGCATCGTCTCGGCCTACCGCAGCCGCGCCGAGCAGGAGCAGTTTTTCGCACAGCGTGTGGAGGAGCTGATCGCGCAGGGCGCCGCGCCGGAGGAGGCGGAGGAGCAGGCGGCCCGGAGCGTGGCCCGCCCCGGCAGCAGCGAGCATGAGCTGGGCCTTGCGGTGGACATCGCGGACGCCGGCGACCCGGTGCTCGACGAGAGACAGGCCGGGACCGCGACCCACCGGTGGCTGCGCGACAACGCCTGGCGCTACGGCTTCATCCTGCGTTACCCGGAGGAGAGCACGGCGCTGACCGGCGCGCCCTATGAGCCCTGGCACTACCGCTATGTGGGCCAGGCGGCGGCCTGGCAGATCTACAGTCTGGGCATCACGCTGGAGGAATACGCCTCCCTGTTTTACAGCGAGGAGGCCGAGATCGTCTTCGACGCGGCGGAATAAAAGCAGTTCAGAGAGGGATCCGAATTCCGGATCCCTCTCTGAGAGATAGAGGGGGAAACAGAGAATTGAAGTTTTCTCAATGGGTCAAATGGAGTTTGCTGTTTCTGCTGCTGCCGCTGCTCTCTCTCCCGGGCTGTGCCTCACAGGGGGAGAAAGGGTCGGAGGCTCCGGATCCGGTCGTTCAGGAGGCCCTGTCCGCAGCTGAGACATATCGGGAGCTGTTGACGGAAAAAGAGGGCTGTGCAATGCCGGAGATCCTCTCCCGGCTGGAAGAGCAGGGGTATACGGCGGGAGACGTTGCCGGGGAGTATGCCTTTGTCAACGCGGAAAAAATCCGGGAGCTTTTTGCACAGAAGGACACAGAGAACCCCTTGCGGCTTGCGTTTCTCCAGGTCTGTGAGGACGGCGGCCTGATCGACACCCATATCTTTCAGCGCGGCGGCGCTTGGATGTGTGAAAGCGCAAGGGTAGCCTGGGAGCAGGGAGAAGCAACGCTAACGTATGTGCACTCCTACCCGGTGACGGCGTTGAAGCTCAGCGCCAAGGATACCCTGATCTTCACCTGCGAGATTCCGGACAATACGGCGGAGAGCGATCACGACGGCTATATCGAGCCGACGACGCTGCTTCGCCTGTCTCCGGCGGACAGCATTTGTCGCGGCTGGAATGAGCGTGTCGTTTCCCGGATCGGTTATCGGGGAAACAATCTTTATACCAGCAACTGGTCGCAGGACGATCTTTCCGCGCTGTGCTTTAACGAAGTGTTTGCCGCCTTATATCGGGCGGAAACGGGAAGGCTTCTCTCCTATTTTGACAATCCCTATCCGACCGGGGAACTGCGCGACATCACGTATGTGCCGAAAGATGCGTTCGAAGAATTGATTTTTCACTTTTTTGACCTCAGCAGCGAGAAGATCGCGGAGCACGCACAGTTTGACCGGGAAACGAATAGTTATCCCGTGGAGATCCAAAGTCTGCATGGCCCGGCACAGACGCCCGTACCGGAGGTGGTGCAGGTCTCTGAGGGCGCAGACGGAACAATCACCCTGACTGTGGATGCGGTTTTCGTCGAGGGCGCGACAGACTGCGCTTTCACGCATGTCCTGACGCTGCGCCCGGCAGGGGATGGGGGGTATTTCCTGTTGTCCAATGAAATACTGCAGGTGTATTCGGGGGATCCGCCCGCGACGCGGTGCCTGATTCCCTGAGAAAACAGACAGAGCTGTCCGCTGGAGATTCAGCGGACAGCTCTCATGTTATATCACGCCCAGAAGCTTCAATGCGGCGAGGATGGCGGCCAGGGCGAAGCCGAGCAGCAGCCAGGGGAGGCGGGGGCGCAGCGGAGGCGCCGCCTCGAGAGTATAGTCCCGGGCGGCCTCCTTCGCCTGGCGCAAAAGCTCCGCCTCGTCGGCGCCGGGGGAGAGGAAGTAGTCGTCGCGCAGGATGAACACCGCCTCCTCGAAGCGCCTGTCCGGGGGCCTGACGACGATCACATTGCGCATGCAGCCCTTGAGCGCGCCGGGACGGGGCGCCCGGGGGCTCCGGGGCGCTCCCGCCCTGCGCCGCAGGCCGAAGCGAAGCCGGGAGATCATAGCCGCTCCTCCACCCGCACGGTGAGCACGGTCATGTCGTCGAGCGCGCCGTAGAGCGTCTCCGCCTCCTTGAGCACCGCCCGGGCCAGCGCCTTCATATCCGGCTGCTCCTCCTCCAGCATCGCCCTGAGCCAGCCGTCGTCCCGGTCCGCGATCACGCCGTCCGAGGCGATCACGGCCATGGAGCCGGGGCGCAGGCGCATGCGCACGAGGTCCGGCGCGATGCCGTCCTCCGCGGACAGGCCCGCCGCCAGCGTCTCGCCCTCGATGCGCCGGATGCTCTTGCCGTTTTTCACATAGGAGGGCGCGGCGCCGTACTTGTAAAAGCTGGTCTCCCCGCTGAACAGGTCCACGCACATCAGATCCACCGTGGCAAAGCCCCAGTTGCCGCCGCCGCGCAGCAGCATGACGGAGTTGAGGATCTTCATCGCCACCGACGGGTCCGTGCCGGAGCGAAGGAACTTCTCGAGGATGGACACCACCTGCTCGCTGTCGCGGGCGGCCTCGTCTCCGCAGCCCATCCCGTCGGAGAGCAGCACGCACAGCACGCCCGCGTCGGTTTTGAAATAGCTTCCCTTGTCGCCGCTGACCTTCTCGCCGCGCTTTTTCAGCTGCGCGATGCCCACGGACACCGCGAGCGGCTCCGCCTCCAGCAGCGTCAGGCGCGCGCTGCCCTCCGCGCTCTCCTCCGGCTGGCACAGGCGCACGCCCACCACGGTGGAGAGCTTTTCCAGGTAGTCCTCGTTCCGGGTCAGCGGCGTGAGGCGGCCGCTCTCGATCACGGCGTGCAGCCTCCCGTTTCCGTCGCGGTACACGGCGGAGTCCGCGTCGATATCGAGGCTGCGCAGGTAGCGGATCAGCCGCCGCTCCGCGGAGGGGTCGGAGCCGTTGACGCTGCCGAGCTCGTCGGCCACCCGGCCGAGCACCTGGGCCATGTCGGTGTACTGCGCCCAGGCGACGCTGCGGTTCTCGGAGAGCCGGGTGCGCAGCTGCCTGCGGTAGGCAAGGCCCCGCAGCTCGCCGTTGACCGCCGCAACAAAGGCGGGCAGGGCGATGCAGCGCTCGCGGAAATGGCCGGGCAGGTCCTCCGCGGCCAGCATGCCGTTTTCCGTCATGGCCTGGGTGGCGTCGTTCATGGCGGAGAGCGTGTCCATGTATTCCGCGTTCCAGCAGCGGTTCTTCTCCTTGCAGCGCACACAGACCGCATCCGCCGCCCGGTCAAAGATGCGCGCGATGTTCTCGTCGTTGTACGGCTCCTCGACGTTGCGCCGCACGATCTCAAAAAGCGCGGCGTAGGCCTCGCTCAGCTCCCGTACCCGCCGCGCCTCGAAACGGCGCAGGCCGGATTCCCCGCTGCCGCGCTCCATGGACTGGAGCATCAGGCCGAAGGAATTGAGCCAGGAGGCGGGCAGGACCATGAAGACCACCGAGGCGCAGAAGGTCTCGAAGAGGGCGCTGACATAGAGATCGGCGTTCCAGGCGCAGGCCACGGCCAGCGCCCCGGAGAGGATGAAGGAGAGCACGAAAAGGAGCCGCCCGTGCCTGGAGAAGACGCCGGAGAGGAGCCCCGAGAAGGAGTAGGCCATGGCGAAGAAGGGCGCGCCGCCGTGACTGACGTCCATGGCCATGCCCAGAACGGTTCCGACCGCGGCGCCCGTGAGCATCCCGCCCTTCATGGCAGAGCTCATCACCAGCAGCAGGGCGAGAAAACGGCCGAGCGACACGATGTGAAAGAGCAGGATGCGGGAGAAGGCCATGAGCGCGCAGGCCGCCATGATCATGGTCGAGACGCTGTGCCTCAGCTCCGCGGTCTCCGTGCCGCGCAGCTCATCGGTCAGGGCCTCCCGGAAAAAGTAGCAGCCGCCGAAGGCGAGGATCGTCTCCAGCGACAGCGCCGCCGGCAGGGGCACGCCCTGCCCGGCGGCATAAAAGCTGCCGAGCAGACCGGTGAGCGCCATGATGGCGCCGGCCGCCGCGGGCATGAAGAAGTCGGAGCGGTAAAAGCGCAGCTCGTGAAACACGAAGGAGACGGTGTAGGCGAGCACCGAGGCCGCGAGATAGCGGATGCCCCACTCCAGCCCTCCGCCGAGCAGATAGCCGAGCGCCGCGCCCAGCAGCGCCGACACGCCCGCAAGTCCGGGGCCTGCGCAGGCCACCATGGCGACCCCGAAGGGCGCCCTGTCCTCCAGAATCCGCGCGCAGGACATGACCAGCCCCAGGATCAGGAAAATCGCGCAGCGCGCCGCCGTCAAAAACCGCCTGTCAAATCGCCCGGACTCCGCTGCGGTGTGGATCGCAGCGAGCCGCCTTTGTCCTCCAAACGCCATAGTACACCCTCCAAGAGTTTACATAAGATAAGCTAATTATAATTATGTAATTCCAAGAAGACTGTCGCATGGCGCTGTAAGTTCGGCGGATATTGGACGGAGAAAAGCGGAAAGCGGGCCGGGGAGGGGGCGGAGGCACAGCAGGGGATGGGTACGGATTTTCCTTGTCATGACTGCCGCCGCGTGGTAGAATGATTCGGTAAAGTGTTCGGAAACCGGAGGTGTGTCTGGTGGGAGAGAATGAGCTTCTGGAGACTATGGATTACGAGGCGATCCAGGAAAAGCGGAGCGATGAGCTGACGGCACTGCTCGACGGCAGAGACATGAAGCAGCTGCAGCGGCGCATGGAGGAAATGAACGAGTTCGACGTCGCGGAATTCCTGTCCGGGATCGAGGACAACCGCATGCCGATGGTCTTCCGCCTGCTCTCCAAGGAGATGGCGGCGGACGTGTTCTCCCACCTCGAGACGCCGGAGCAGGAGAGGATCATCAACTCCATCACCGACTCGGAGCTGGGCGGCATCGTCGAGGAGATGTTTGTGGACGACGCGGTGGACATGATGGAGGAGCTGCCCGCCAACGTGGTCCGGCGCGTGATGCGCACCGCCACGCCGGAGACCCGCAATCTGATCAACCAGTACCTGCACTATCCGGAAAACTCCGCCGGTACGATCATGACCTCGGAGTTTGTGGATCTGAAAAAATACATGAGCGTGAAGGAGTCCTTCGCGCGCATCCGCCGCATCGGCGCGGACAGGGAGACCATCTACGTCTGCTTCGTCACCGCGGCGGACCGGCGGCTGGAGGGCATCGTCACGGTCAAGGACCTGCTGCTGTCGGACCCCGACACGGTGATCGAGGATCTGATGGACCGCAACGTGGTCTTCGCCACCACGACCGAGGATCAGGAGAGCGTCTCCGCGAAGTTCTCGGACTACGACCTGCTGGCCATGCCCGTGGTGGATAAGGAAGGCAGGCTCGTGGGCATCGTCACCGTCGACGACATCATCGACGTTATGGAGCAGGAGGCCACGTAGGACTTCGAGCTCATGGCCGGTATGACGCCCTCCGACAAGCCCTACTCCCGCACCGGGACGGTGGAGATGTGGAAAAACCG
>Ga0079305_1002487_pt1 | contig 15701 bp, 12 predicted proteins | sample LMS_cellobiose_e_FD_79183 | JGI IMG/M metagenome (GOLD analysis project Ga0079305, IMG submission 79183) | Rumen-fistulated moose microbial communities from Alaska, USA - LMS_cellobiose_enrichment | ecosystem: Host-associated > Mammals > Digestive system > Stomach > Rumen fluid ... | reverse complement strand
TCTCCCTCTTCGTTGACAAGAAGAAGCCGCAGAAAGCGCCGTCCCCGTTCCACGCGGCGGTTGTTGTCTATGTCATGGGGCTCATCACAAAGCTGATGCGCATCCGCGTCCACGAAAGCGACGAGGTGGAGCTGCCAGAGGGACGATGGCTGCTCGTGGGCAATCACCGCAGCGCGTTTGACCCGATCGTGACCGGTTGGGCGCTGCGGCGATACGGGCTTGCGTTTATTTCCAAGCCGGAAAACCTGCGAATCCCGATGGTCGGCGCGTTCCTTCACAAGGCGGGATTCCTCGGCATCGACAGAAACAACGACCGGGCAGCGCTGCGCACGATCCTGGCTGCGGCGGAAATGATCAAAAGCGGCGCCGCTTCCGTGGCGGTGTATCCGGAGGGGACACGCAGTCATGCGTCGGGGATGCTCCCGTTTCGCAACGGCGTGTTCAAGATCGCGCAGAAGGCGCGCGTCCCCATTGTCATTGCCGCGGTGCGCGGAGCGGATCAGGTTGCGAAACGCGCTCCCTTGCGCGCAACGGACGTATATATCGATATCTGCGGCGTATTGGACGCAGATTTTGTCGCGCAGCACAAGACCAATGAGATCGGCGAGGTTGTACAGAAATGCATCAATTCCGCAAATATCTGACTCGGGAACAGATTTTTACGATCCCCAATTTCATGAGCTTTTTCCGGGTCGTTCTGCTTCCGTTTATCATCTGGACTTACTGGAAAGAATCCTATGACGTCGCGGTCGGGCTCCTGATCCTCTCCGCGGTCACGGATGCGCTGGATGGTGTGATCGCGAGAAAATTCAATATGGTTTCCGATCTGGGAAAGATGCTGGATCCCCTGTGCGACAAGCTGACCCAGGCTTCGCTCATGATTTGTCTGGCATTCCGCTATTGGTATGTCTGGATCGTCTTCGCGCTTTTGGCCGCAAAGGACATCACGATGAGCCTGCTCGGCGCCGCCGCGATCCGCCACAGAGGAGCCGTGCACAGCGCGCAGTGGTACGGGAAGCTCTGCACGGTTGTCCTGGAGACGGTGATGGCAGCGCTGATCCTCTTCCGGAAGATCCCGGAAAAGATCGTTGTCATCATGTTCGGCGCCTGCTGCGCCGCGATTCTGCTCTCTCTCATCCTGTATGTGATTTATCTTCGCGGGCTGATCCGCGCGGATCAGACAAAAGAGGAACAATCCGAAACCCCGCCGGAGGCAATTCAATGAAACGTTTTCTTTCAATCATCTTGTGTCTGCTGCTGCTTGCGTCGCTGTCGTTCCCGGTGAACGCCGCGCACGTGAGCGGAAGCGAGGCCGCAGAGACGCTGGCCGCGCTGGGATTGCTCCGCGGAACCGGGGAGGGCTTCGAGCTGGAGCGCTCCGCCACCCGCGCCGAGACCGTGGCGATGCTGCTGCGACTCCTCGGTCAGGAAGCAAAAGCGCTGAATGAAACCGAGGCGTGTCCCTTTGACGACGGCGGCTGGGCGGCAACACAGCTCACATATGCATGGAAATCCGGCCTTGTGGTCGGCCAAAGCGCCGGACATTTCGGCAGTGCAGATCCGGTGGGCAGCCGCGATTATGTGACCATGCTGCTGCGGGCGCTGGGCTACAGCGATGAAAAAGGCGATTTCAGCTGGGAGACCAGCCTTGCATTTGCCGACGGGATCGGTCTTTGCCATGGGGAGTTCACGGCCGACGGCAAGTTTCTGCGCGAGGATATGGCGCTCCTGTCCTATACCGCGCTGACACTTCGGATGAAGGATTCCGCGGATACGCTGGCGGAGCGGCTGTATCAAAACGGCGTAATTTCGGGGTCAGCTATGCAATCCACACGGCTCGGCTTCATTGTGCCCTCGGACAAGACGGAATACGGCGCGGTTGAGATCCATGAACGCTGCGCGTCGGCGATCCTCCTGGTGGAACTGTATCGGGACGAGGAAGAGCTTCAGAAAGACAGGCCGAGCAAGCACGGAAGCGCGTTTTTTATCACCGGCGACGGTGTCGCCGCGCTGTGTTACCACGAACTGGACGGCTGCGAATATGCCAGGGTCACCACACTGGACGGCCACCGGTATGATGTGACGGGCGTGCTGTGCTATGACCCGCTTTGGGATACTGCGCTGATCCGTGTCAGCAGGACGGATGTCAATGGGAATACCGTGCGCTTTTTCCCGTATCTGGATCTCGGTAATTCCGATCAGGTCTTCGCAGGCGAACGCGTCTATACGCTGTCCAACGCGCTGGGAATGGTCGACAATATCACCGACGGCATCCTGTCCAACACCGGCAGAAATGTCGACGATCCGGATTATCTCAGCATCCAGACGAGCGCGCCGATCTCCTCCGGCAGCAGCGGCGGCGCCCTGATGAACCGCTTCGGCGAGGTGATCGGCATCATATACGGGATGTTTGCGAACAGCCAGAATATGAACCTTGTAGTGCCGATCAACGTGATCGCGTCGGAAAAGCGGGTCGGGGAGGGGATCCCTCTGGCCGAGGTAAAGCGGATCGAGGACGAGAAAAAGGCCGTCGCGACGCTGAGCGTGTCACAGACAGAGCTGGAGATGGAATACGGCGAAGAGCAGGAGATCATCGTGACGATCGAAGGCACGGGAAGCGCGAACCTTCGATATCAGATCGACCGGCGCTTTGTCGTGGACTGTAACTGGGATGGTTTTCAGACGAAGCATACCGCGGCGCTGATCATCACCGCGGTGGGAGACGGCGAGGCAGAGGTGGCAATCAGCTTCGCTGAGGACGGATATGACGAGGAATACGAAGTCGTGATCCACGTGACGGTGACCGGAACGCCGGAAGAGCCGGAGGAAGAGGAGCTTCCTTTCGGCGTTACGGATAGAGAATAGCTGCAAAAACGCTTGCTGCAGAATGGTCAGAATTGACAAAGTGCGGCAAGCGTTTTTTTTAAAAAAGGGCAATATTCAGGGGTTTTCAATTCTGCCGCTGCTTGTTATAATATTAATAGACATTTAGACATTACAAAACTTGATTATTAGACAAATATAGATGAGAGAGGAACTGATGCTTTATGATTGCGCACGGGAAGGAACTGAAGGTCTTCGCGGGAAACTCCAATCCCGCTTTGGCGGCCGGTATCTGCCGGAGCCTGAGCAAAGACCTCGGCAAATCCGAGGCAAAGCGCTTCGCCGACGGCGAATGCTCGATCTCGGTATACGAGCCGGTTCGCGGCACGGATGTGTTTATTGTTCAGTCGACCTGCAAGCCGGTCAACGACAATCTCATGGAGCTGCTTGTCATGATCGACGCCATGAAGCGCGCCAGCGCGGGCCGCATCACCGCCGTGATCCCTTACTTCGGTTATGCGCGTCAGGACCGCAAAGCCAAGAGCCGCGATCCCATCTCCGCAAAGCTGGTAGCGAATCTCATTACAAAGGCCGGCGCGGACCGGGTTCTCACCATGGACCTTCACGCCGCCCAGATCCAGGGATTTTTCGATATCCCGGTGGACAACATGTTGGGCGCGCATCTTTTTGCAAACTATTTTATCAGCCGGTTCGGAAAAGGAAACGAAGACGTTATGGTGGTTTCTCCTGACGTCGGCAGCGTAGCCCGCGTCCGCACCTTCGCGCACAAGATGGAGATGAACATGGCGATCGTCGACAAGCGCCGCGAGAAGGCCAATCAATCCGAGGTCATGAACATCATCGGCAATGTGGAAGGGAAGACCATCATCCTTCTGGACGACATGGTGGATACCGCCGGATCGCTCTGCGGGGCGGCCAAGGCGCTCGTGGAGATCGGCGGCGCGAAAGAGATTTATGCCTGTGCCAGCCACGGCGTTCTGTCCGGCCCGGCGATCCAGCGCATCCAGGACAGCTGCATCAAGGAGCTGACACTGCTGGATACCATTCCTTACCCCGCAGACAAACCCAAATGCGATAAGATCCGCTACCTCTCCGTTGCGCCCGTGTTTGCAGAGGCCATCGAACGGATCTATGAAGAGGTTTCCATCTCCTCGCTTTTTGACTGATTTTTCAGAGACGCGCTGCTGAAACCGGCCGCGCGTCATCTGCATCGTTTGGTGACTGTTATGCTGAAACTTTTCCAGAAAAGCGGAAGCGTGGACTGGATCGTTGCATTTCTCGGCAATCCCGGCCCGAAATTCGCCGGGACGCGGCACAACATCGGCTTCATGACCGCAGAAAAGTGCGAGAAAGCCACCGGGGCGTCCATCCGCCGCGCGCGCTTCAAAGCGCTTACGGATCAGATCCGCATCGGGGATGCGAACATCCTGCTGATGAAGCCGCAGACATATATGAATCTTTCCGGCGACGCGGTAGGACAGGCGGCACGCTTTTACAGGATCCCGGCGGAACGGGTGATCGTTGTATCGGACGACGTCTCTCTGCCGGCCGGGAAGCTGCGCGTAAGGACAAAAGGCTCCGCCGGCGGGCATAACGGCCTCAAAAGCATCATCTCCGCCCTGGGAACAGAGCAATTCCCCCGCGTAAAAGTCGGCGTCGGTGCGCCGCCGCACCCGGATTATGACATGGCGGACTGGGTCCTGAGCGTCTTCCGGAACCAGGACGCGGCCGACATTGACAACGCGGTGCAGCGGGCCTGGGAGGCGGTGGAGAGCTATATCCGTTTCGGACCGGAGAGAACGATGGACCGCTATAATGCGGATTCCCGATGAAAGGCCCGAACGCGTCAGGCATTTCATGCGCAGCGTTCGCTGCGCGCAAAAAAGAATGCTTTCCCTGACGCAGTATCGCGCTTCATTTTCACCGGCGCGCGCGGCACCCCTGTCTGAGAGCAGGGCGCACAGGCAGCAGAAGCTTCGTGGAAACGCATCCATTGACAGGCGTATCAACGGAACGAATGACGATCCAAACGGTTTTATGAAAAAACGACAAATGCGGGATTGCAATCATCCCGCATTTGTCATATATTGTACATAGAGGACATACAGTTTTCTGTGTCCGAAGCGAACCTGCATTGACTCACCGGACGGCCGGAGGACGCCGGCCGTAAAAGAACAATCAAAGGAGTGAGCGGAAGTGAAAAAAGAATGCGTCGCCATGCTGCTCGCCGGCGGACAGGGCTCCAGGCTCTATGCGCTGACGCGGGACATGGCGAAACCGGGCATGCCCTTTGGAGGAAAATACCGAATCGTGGACTTCCCGCTTTCCAACTGCGCCAATTCCGGTATCGACACGGTCGGGGTGCTCACGCAGTATAAGCCCCTGCAGCTCAACAGCTATATCGGATCCGGCGCCGCGTGGGATCTGGACAGCATTGACGGAGGGACCTTCATTCTTCCGCCGTATCAGAGTGCGGGCGAAAGCGGTCAGTGGTTTAAAGGGACCGCGGACGCAATCTATCAGAACATAGGCTTTCTGGACCTTTATGACCCTGAATACGTTCTGATCCTTTCCGGTGATCACATTTACAAGATGGACTATTCGGACATGCTTGCCGTGCATCAGCGCAACGAGGCCGACTGCACCATCGCGGTGATCCAGGTGTCGATGGAGGAAGCCAGCCGCTTCGGAATCATGACCCTGGATGAAACCGGACGGATCTGCCGGTTTACGGAAAAACCCAAAAAGCCGGACAGCGATCTGGCGAGTATGGGCATCTACATCTTCAGCTGGAAAAAGCTTCGCGCCTATCTCGTCGCAGATGCGGCGGATCCCGAATCCGATAACGATTTCGGAAAGAACATCATTCCCAAAATGCTGGGCGCGGGAGAGCGTATGTTCCCGTATTTTTTCCAGGGCTACTGGCGCGACGTCGGCACGATCGACAGCTTCTGGGACGCCAACATGGACATGCTGGCCTCCGACAGCATCGATCTGTACGATCCCAGCTGGCCGATCCGTTCCAGCAGTCCGAAAACCGTGCCGCAGTTCATCGGATCGGACGCCGCGGTCAGTCACAGCGTTATCACAGAGGGATGCGAGATCTACGGTAAGGTAGAGAGCTCGGTCCTTTCCAGCAGCGTGATCGTGGAGCCGGGGGCCGAGGTGGAGTACAGCATCCTTATGCCGGGCGCGCGCGTGTGTTCGGGAGCGAAGGTGTCCTACGCCATCATCGGAGAAAACACGGTGATTGGACGCGGGGCAACCGTCGGCGGCGCGCCGGACGGAAGCGAAAGCTGGGGCGTGACCACATGCGGACCGGATATCCGCGTCGGCGAGGGCATGAGCATACCTGCGCACGCCATGGTGTATGACTCACCGGAGGTGGAAATGTGAACAACGTACATGGAATCGTATACGCGTACCACTCATTCCCTGAACTGAAGACCGTGGGGGCTCACCGCACCGGAGCGGCGCTGCCGTTCTGCGGTCGGTACCGCCTCATCGATTTTGCGCTGTCCGGAATGATGCACGCCGGCGTGCGGAACGTGGGCGTTATTATGCAGCGCGGCTATCTCTCGCTGATCGAGCATCTGGCGGGCGGCCGGTGCTGGAACCTCGAGCGCCATACCGGCGGGCTGCATCTGCTGGCGCCGTTTGGGCTTTCCGACGCCAGCAAGGGCGTTTACGAGGGTGGGATCGAGGCGCTCGGCGCCGCCTGGTCCTATCTGAATGATGATATCCGCGAGGAGTATGTTCTGCTGATGCGCGGCGATCTATGTGCGAACATCGATATGCGCGCGCTCATCGACGCGCATCTGCAAAACGGCGCGGACATCACCGCCGTGTGCGCGCGGACCGACGTACCCGGAAGCCGGCACAGCTTTGTGCCCGGACCTGACGGGACGGCCTCGGAGATGCTCTCGTGGCAAAACGGATCCGGCGCAGGACATCCGAGCCTGGAGATTTATGTGCTCCGGCGTGCGCTGCTGATGGACATGCTGCAGTGGAGCCGGGAGCACAATCGCCTGCATTTCCATCAGGACGCGCTGAACCATGCGATGGAGCAGGGATGCCGCGTCGCGCTGTTCGAGCACAGCGGCTATGCAATGCTTGTTACCAGTGAGACGGATTATTTCCACGCCAATCTGGACATGCTTGATTCAGCCAAGCGCCGCTCGCTGTTCGTGCCGGAACGCAGGGTGCTGACCCGCGCGCGAAGCGATGTCGCGACCTATTACGGCGATCACTCCTGCGTGAAGAATTCTCTGGTGGCGGACGGCTGCCGGATCGAGGGCAAAGTGGAAAACTGCGTGATTTTCCGCGGCGTGACCATCGGCGCGGGCGCTGAGCTGCGCAACTGCGTGATCCTGAACGACAGCGTGATCGGAGCGAATGCCCGCCTGCGCTGCGTAATTTCCGACAAAAACGTGATGATGTCACCGTATATGGAACTCAGCGGGAGCGAGCGGCTTCCGCTGGTGATTCCCAAAGGCAGCAGGATCTGACGCATCAGAAAAGGCTCCGGGGCACATCCATGCCCCGGAGTCGTGCGTTTATTCTGCTGTAAGCTGCGTGACGATATGCTGACACATGAGCAGCCCGGCGCTGGCCGGCACCCATACCAGCGAGCCGGGAACGCTTCTCCGACCCGGCGGCGGGGCTTCCGTTTGTTCGACAGGCGATCCCTGCTCCGGCGAGAAAACAACGGTGTGATGGCGGACGCCACGGGCGCGCAGCTCCCTCCGGACGACGCGCGCAAGGCCGTCTCCCTCCGTTTTTGAGATGTCGCAGACGCGCAGCGCCGTGGCGTCGAGCTTGTTGCCGGTGCCGAGGGCGGAGATGATGGGGATGCCGCGCTCGATGGCCGTACAAATCAGATCGAGCTTGCACGCCACAAGATCGATCGCATCAGCGATATAATCATATCGGACGGAGAAAAAGCGTGCTCTCGGCGCCGCGTCAGAGCGCCCCACGATCGCGGTCACGGCGCAGTCGGGCGCGATATCACGGATCCGCTCGGCCATGACCTCGGCTTTCGGACGGCCGAGCGTTGAGCTCGCGGCCAGGCATTGCCGGTTGATGTTTGTCTCGGCGACGACGTCCTCATCCATGACGGTGAGCGCGCCGACGCCGGAGCGGGCCAGCGCTTCCGCGCACCAGGAGCCGACGCCGCCCAGACCGAGAATGGCGACATGGCTGCCGCGCAGGGTTTCCATGGCATGCATGCCGAGCACGGCCTGCGCACGAAGAAAGCGATGATCCATTTTGCCCCTCCTTTGAAATGCCCGCGGAAAACCGGAACGGCCGGCGGTAAGGAAACGCCCGTCGGAAGACGGGCGTTTGATGTGATCCGTGACGGATGATCAGACTTCTGAGACAAAACGAAGGGAAGACCCCTCCTGCACATCATAGCCGGCGGTGATCTGATCGGACGCCGCGGCGAAGTCCTCGGAACGCATTGCGGCGTCTGCAAGGAGATCGCAGTTGCGTGTATTCTCGCCGACAAAATACATGACGTGATAACCGGTATAAGCGCTGCTCTGGCCGAGCACGACGTCCGTATCGCCCGGGGCACGGCCGTCCGCAAAGAGGAAGCCTTCGACGCCGGACACCATGGTATGCTTGGCCACCTGTTCATAGAGGCCGCCGGTGGTGTTCGAACCGGGATCTTCGGAATTCGCGTTTGCCAGCGACGCAAAATTCTCTTCGGTCGGATTCTGCTTCCACAACGTCAGCAGTTCCTCGGCCTTCGCGCGGGCGGCGAACAGCGCTTCGTCGCTGTATTCACCGTTTTCGTCCGCCTCGGCATTCACCAGGATGTGACGGAAATCGACGGTGCTGTAATCGTTTTTGTCAAGCCCGACGAAGAAAAGCGCATACGTGTTGCCGCTTACGTCCAGAACCGTGGTGTCGCCCGGCTGGCGGCTGGGATCCGTGATCCATTCGCGGTAATTGATGGAGATGCCCTCTGCCTGCGAGGAGGACATGCTGATCCCTTCCGGATCGCCGGAGAATTCCTTCACAGCTTCGATATAGCTGTCGGCGTCGGTGGCGGCGGCGATGATTTTCTCCCCGGCCTCATGCACCCGGGCGTCCTTCTCTTCCTCCGCAACGTCGCTGAACTGATTCATCGAGGCGTAGAGCGTATAGGCGTAGTAATTGTAGTAATCCAGCTCTGCGGCATGGGCGCTGTAATAAGAGGCGAGCTCGTCTTCCGTATAGCTGAAGCTGTCCATAACCTCCTGATAATAACTGGACGCCAGAGAGATCCTCTCCTGGAGGTTTTTCACGATCTTTTCATTCACGCCCTTGCCGAAATAGGCGGAATAGAATTTGTCTACATCGGGATAGCCGTTGGATGCCGCGACCTGCTTGTAACTGTTCAGAGTCTGCTGGATTTCACCCTGCGCCGCGTCGCTCAGCGTGCGGCCGGCAGTTTTCGCCGCGTCGGAAAACGCGGTGATGCGCACCATGTCGTCCCTTGCGGTTTCCACGATCGCTTCCGCCCATGTTTTGCCACCTTCCATGTCGAAGGGATAAACCTGTTCGGACAGAGGCCTGCTGGGATCCAGCAGATAGCTTGCCATGTCTCCATAGGTGCCGGTAATGTTCTGATAGATGTTGTTATAGGTGTTGCGGTAGAAAAAGCTGACCTCAGCGGGAGAATACTTCGTCGTGCCGACGGTCAGGGCAGTCGTCTTGGTATAGAAGTAATTGGAGTTGATCAGGATCGCGCCGACGATCAGCACGACAAGGACCACCGCAATGATCACAGCGTTTCTCCGATAGCGGCGATCTTTCTTTTCCTGTTCGGCGGCTGCGGCGGTTTTTCTCTCCCTGCGTTCCGCCTGCTTCACCGCGCGGAGGTCTTTCATATTTGCACTCATGTGGTATTTCATCCTTTTCTGTAAGGTTTTAGACAACGCGATACATTATAGCAGATGAATAGACCGATTGCAAGCAAAAGATACACTTGCATCATGTAGTATAATATTCAATAACGGAAGTCGGGCAAGAAAGAATCGGAACGGAGAGACCGCCATGCTGGAACAGGAAAAGCGAATGGAACGGATCGAGCGGATCGCGGCTGCGCTGCTGCTGGTTCTCGGCGCTGCGCTGCGGCTTTGCGCCCTGGGCGCGCTGCCGTTCGGGCTGAATCAGGATGAAGCGTCCGCGGGGTACGAGGCCTTCGCCCTGCTGCGCTCCGGCGTTGACCGCTGCGGAAAGAGCTGGCCGGTGCTTTTCATCTCCTGGGGGAGCGGTCAGAACGTGCTGATGAGCTATCTGGCGATGCCGTTCATTGCGCTGTTCGGACTGAACGAATGGACGCTCCGTCTGCCGAACGCGATTTCAGGCTGTCTGACGCTCCTTGTATTCTGGCGCATGGCGCGCTTTGCGGGCGGACGCCGCTTCGGCCTTTTGGCGCTTTTCCTGCTGGTCATCAATCCCTGGCACATCATGATGAGCCGTTGGGCGCTGGAAAGCAATCTGCTTCCGTTCTTTCTGATGACCGGCATCTGGTGCACCGCGCTGGCCAGAAGCCGACCCTGGGCGCTCGTGGGAGCGTCGCTGTGCTTCGGCCTGGGGCTCTATGCATACGGAACGGCATTTTTCTTCCTTCCGGTGTATCTGCTGTGCGCTGTGATATGGCTGCGGAAGGATCTTCGCCCGGCGAGCTTCTGCACCGCGTTGGCGCTGTTTGTCCTTCTGGCGCTGCCCATTGCGCTGTGCCAGATTCGCAACGCGCTGGGGCTGCCGGAAATGAAGATCCTCGGGATCACGCTGCCGCGGCTTACGGAGGGAAGACAGGCGGCGACCAGCGTTTTCGGCGGCGGGGGTCTTGCCGCCGCGGCGGAGAATTTCCGCGCATTTCTGGAAATCCTATGGAAGGGCGGAGACGGACTCCCGTGGAACGCGCTGCCCTTCTGGCGCGGCGGGATTCTCTATTTCTTCGGGCTTCCGACCGCGGTGCTGGGGATTGTTCGCTCGATCCTGGCGCGTCATGACCGCCAGACGGAATCCCCGCTGCGCTTTGCCCTGCTCAGCGCTCTGCTCTGCGCCTTCCTGATCCGCGTCAATATCAACCGCATCAATATGATCTGGCTGCCGATGGTGTACTTCTCCGCGCTCGGATGGGAATGGATCCTCCGTCTGCTGCGCCGGTGGTCGCCGGTTCCTCTGGCCGGCATGCTGCTTTGCTTTTTCATTTTTCTGAGCAGCTATATCGCCGCTTTCGGCGGAGGGGGAAATGTGAACTTCTTTCCCGGCCTCGGAGACGCGGTCCGCGCAGCCGAATCCACCGGCGCCGAGACGGTTTACATAACAAACAAAGTCAATCAGCCTTACATCTTTGCATTGTTCTACACGGAAACGCTCCCTGAGGAGTACGCGGAGAGCGTCATTTATCTGAACCCGAACGGCGCGTTCCGCCAGGTGGAGCGCTTCAAAGGCTTCGAGTTCCGCGACGAATCGGCGGCGGACGTTTCGATCCTGTTTCGCTGGCAGGCGGAGGGCAGGGAAGTGACGGCGCGGTCCGGCAGCTTCGTTGTCTGCAGGTGAAAGCGATCCCTGCATCTTTTCTTCTTCCGGCGCATAGGATGACATATGTTGATCCTGCGACGGGCGAAGGAGGGAGAAGCATGGAGAAAGACATCGATGATCTGATTTTCGGAAGCTGTGAGACGATCGACAGTGAAAGATAGAAAGCGAGGGAGCCGGATCGCCTGGTCCGGCTCCCTCGCTGCCATAAAACCGCGTAAACTGATCACTGCCCTGATCGGAACAGAAAAGAGAAGAGACCTCTGCGCTTCTTCTTTTCCGGCGGCAGCGGATCCACACGCTGCGATGCAAAGTAGTCCGCCAGATGCGCCTGGCTGCCGGCGCCCTGCGGCGCGTCGGATTTCCGATACGTCCCGTCCGGCTGCATGTCCCATCCTTTCACGTCGTCGCGGCGGATGGCTTCCATGACCTCCCATACCTGCCGCTTCGTGTCCGGCGAACGGACCTCGATGAAGGCTTCCACCCGGCGCTGTGTGTTGCGGTTCAGCAGATCGCCGGAGCCGAGGAAGATGCGCTGCCGGTCCTCTTTTCCGAAGACGAAGATCCGCGAGTGCTCGAGATAACGCCCCACGACGCTGCGGACACTGACGTTCTCCGTGTATCCCGGCAGGCCGGGACGCAGACAGCAGATGCCGCGGACGAAAAGCTCCACCGTTACGCCGGCGCGGGAACAGTCGATGAGCTTTGCCATCACGTCGAAATCGTTCAGGGAATTGACTTTGATGGAAACAAACCCCTCCGCGCCCATCTCGATTTCCCGATCCAGCTGGGCCAGCAGCCACGGGCGGAAGCCGAGCGGGGAGGTGATGAGCGTTTCCGTCGGCTCCGGGACCTGTCCCTGCTCCAGAGCTTCAAAAACCGTTGCCGTGTCGCGTCCGGTCTGCTCATCGGCGGTGATGAGAGAAAGATCACAGTACTGTTCGCTCGTGACCTCGTTATAATTGCCGGTGCCGATCTGCGTGATGTACTTGACCGTGTCGCCGCATTTCCGCGTGATGAGACAGAGCTTGCTGTGGACCTTCTGGTCCGGGAGACCGTAGATAATGGAGCAGCCGGCCTCCTCCAGCATTTCGCTGTAGTCGATGTTGTTCTTTTCATCAAAGCGCGCCCGCAGCTCCAGCAGGCACAGGACGTCCTTCCCCTGATCGGCTGCATAGGCCAGCGCGGCGGCAAGCTTGCTGCTGACCGCGAGACGGTAGAGCGTGATGCGGATGGAAACGACCTCCGGGTCGTCCGCCGCCTCATACAGCAGTTCGATAAAGGGCGTCATGCTCTGATAGGGAAAGCTGAGCAGCAGGTCCTGACGCTCCAGATAGCGGAAATAGTCCCCCTTGCGCAGCGCCACGGTACGAACGCTGCGGCGCTCGGGGTATTTCATCTCCGGCCTCACGGTCAGCGAGGACCAGAACCCGGTGCGGAAGGGAACGGAAGCCAGGAAAACATGCTTTTCCGGAACCTTCAGATATTTGTCGAGAAGCTCCCGGAGCCGCCGGTCGGGTTTTCCGACGATCTGCAGCCGGACGATGGACTGGCGCTTGCGCTTTTTCAGCAGCTTCTCCATACTGGCGCGGAAGTCGTCATCCTCCGCCCGGGCGTTTTCCTCGATGAAAACGTCTGCGTTGCGGGTGACGCGTACGATGCAGCTGTCGCGCACTTCGTGCTTTTTGAACAGCAGCGGCGCAAAATGGCGCACCAGCGCGTCGGTGAACAGGACCTTCTGTCTGCCGTCGGTCTCGAAAACACGACAGGCGGGCAGACGGGAGAGATACACCAGACCGAGATTGAGCTTTTCCCGCTTCCGCAGCAGCACGGCCACGTAGGGCTCGCGATTGTCAAGGAACGGCATGGGATGCTCCGCGTCCACGATGCGGGCCGTCAGCAGCTGGCGGTATTCCGCAAAGACTTTGCGCGCGATGCTCTCGTCCACCTTGGAGATGCGGCGGAAATCGACGATCTCGATTCCCGCGGCGTTCAGATCCCGCTCAAGCGCGCGGTAGATCTCCGCCTCCGTCTCCTGCTGGCGGGCGACCTCGCGCATGATGCGGCGGAGCTGGACGGCGGTGGTCCAGCCGGTCTTCTGATCAATATAATCGGGGAGAAGCATCCCACGGTGGATCAGCGCACCGACGCGCACCATGAAAAACTCATCCAGGTTGTTCTGATAGATCGACAAGAATCTCAGCCGTTCCAGCAGCGGAACCGCAGGATCGCCGGCCTCCATCAGCACACGGAGATTGAACTGAAGCCAGCTCAGTTCCCGGTCGACGAAGCAGGCGGGCCCGAGCGGGGGAAGCATCGGTTCGACCGGCGTTTCCCGCGGCGATTCTTCGGCGGAAAGCGGGACTTCCTCCGACAGGATCTCTTTCTTTTCTTCCATCTTGCGTTACCCTCAGCGCCCCGTCGGCGCGCCAGCTTAGTCTTTCTCTTTTCCGGCCGCCCGCTCCATTGCGTCGGCGACAATGCGGAGCACCTTGATCCGGGCGTAAAGCTTGTCGTCGGATTCAATGATGAACCAGGGCGCGTATTCCGTGGAGGTCTTCCGGAGCATTTCGGAGACTGCCTGCTCGTACTGCGGCCATTTCTCGCGGTTGCGCCAGTCCTCCTCCGTGATCTTCCATTGCTTCTCCGGGGTGTTCTGCCGCGTCGTAAAACGCTCCAGCTGCGTTTCCGGATCGATATGGATCCAGAATTTCAGGATCACGGCGCCCCAGTCATGCAGCTCCGCTTCAAACTCGTTGATCTCGTTGTAGGCGCGCTGCCAGTCGATCTCTTCACAGAAGCCCTCGATGCGCTCCACCATGACACGGCCGTACCATGTGCGGTCGAAGATCGCAAAGTGGCCGCTGCGGGGCAGACGGGTCCAGAAACGCCACAGATAATGCCGCGCCTTTTCATGCGGCTCCGGGGAGGCGATGGGGTAGACGTCGAAGCCGCGGGGATCGAGCGGATAGGCGAGGCGGCGGATGTTGCCGCCCTTTCCCGCCGCGTCCCAGCCTTCATAACAGATGACAAAGGGGATGCGCTTTCGGTAGATCACGTTGTGGAGGCGGGCAATCCTTTTCTGCAGCTCCTTCAGTTCTTCCTTATAGTCCGATTCGTCGATGGAAACACTGAGGTCCACGTCAGAGAGATCCGGCATTTCCAGCAGCGGGAATTCCTCCTCCACCGGCGCGCCGTGATACGTTCCGGCAGACAGCCCGGCGTCGATGCATTCGGTCAAAAGGCGGAACGCGTCGTATTTCAGGTAAGCTTTCCTGCTGCCGTCAAGGATATGCCACGGCGTGACGTCCTGCGTATCGGACATAAAACTGTCGTACGCCTTGCGGAAATCGCCGTAATCCTCGTTTTGCCAAAGGTCGTAAGCAGAGACGCGCCAGCTTGTGTCGTCGCTTTCGCACAGCTCCCGCAGGCGGGCCTCCTGCTCGTCTCGGGGGATATTGACAAAGAGCTTCAGCAGCAGATAGCCGTTGTCCCGCAGCTGGCGCTCGAAGCGGTTGACGGAAAGGATGCGGCGGCGGTACTCCTTTTTGCTCAGTTCGCCGCTCAGCATGGCGCGGACGGTGGCTTCCATCCAGCCGCTGTCCATGAAAAGCAGCTTGCCGTCCTCGGGAATCGCGCTGAAATAGGGATACAGGAAGGGATAGCGGTCGGCTTCCTTCAGCGCGCTGTCCGCGGAAAAGACGCTGGAAAAGCGGGGGTCAATCTCACTGATCAGGTCATTGATGAGACTGCCTTTCCCGGCGGCGGCCCAGCCTTCCACCAGAACGATCACGGGCAGCTTCGCGTCGCGCAGACGGATCTGCTGTGCGGTCAGCTTCTCCTGAAGACGGTTGGCTTCCGATTTGCGCTGCGCCTTATCCAGTCCGTCGTCCGGGCGGGCGTATTCCTTCAGCATAACAACAGCTCCTTTGACCGGATTGCGCCGGTTGTCATTTACAGAATTATCATAGCGGATAACCCCGCAAAATGCAAACACATTTCTGCATGACCCCCGGCGCGGACGCGCCGGGGGTCAGATTCCGGTATGGAGGTCAGTCATTTGCGTTTTCCGGCTGGAAATGAGACAGTCCGGTGTCGGAAAAGCGCGCTTTCCAGCGCCCGGTGGGGCAGTAAACCAGGCAGCGATCGCACAAATAGCGGGGATAGTGTTCAATCGACAGACCGTTGATCGGCTTCTCTGCGAACGCGGCCTTCAGCGTATCGTCGTCCGGCGCGTCGTCCATGATGAGATCGGGGCAGGGCACCCGGCCGGAAAACTTCCGGCGCAGCCCCAGCGCGGCGACGGTGCAGGCGTT
>Ga0079305_1002486_pt1 | contig 15714 bp, 14 predicted proteins | sample LMS_cellobiose_e_FD_79183 | JGI IMG/M metagenome (GOLD analysis project Ga0079305, IMG submission 79183) | Rumen-fistulated moose microbial communities from Alaska, USA - LMS_cellobiose_enrichment | ecosystem: Host-associated > Mammals > Digestive system > Stomach > Rumen fluid ... | reverse complement strand
GGTTCGTCCGCCAGGATGATCTCCGGATGGTTGATCAATGCCCGGGCGATGCAGACACGCTGCTGTTCGCCGCCGGAAAGCTGGCTGGGCAGATGCTTGGCTCGATCTTTCAGGCCCACCCGTGCCAGGGCTTCCAGGGCTTCCTTTTCGTCCGGCATACTATGATAATACTGCGCCACCATGACATTTTCAACCGCTGTCAGGTAATTTACCAGGTGAAATTGCTGAAAAATCAGGCCGATCTTGTCCCGGCGGATCTCCGTCAGCTTCTTGGACCTCTCCTTGGCAATGTCCACCCCATCCAGCAGCACCTCTCCTTTGGAGGGCTTGTCCAGGCAGCTGATGATGTTCATCATGGTACTCTTGCCGGAGCCGGAAGGCCCCATGATGGCCACCCATTCCCCTTCGTCCACCGTCAGGCTGACGTCGTCCAGGGCTTTCAGGTCGCCGTATATTTTTGAAACGTTCTTTAATTCCAGTAAACTCATTGATCTATTCTCCTTTCAGCACGAGGGCAGGGTCGACATCGGTTGCGCTGCGGATCGGCACCAGGCTGGCCAGCCCCGTCACCGCCATGGCAGCGATGATCGCGATGGGCACCAGCAAAGGCCGGAAGGTGATGGTGCTGTTGAACACGTTCATGCTGACGGCCTGAGCAAAAGCGAAGCCCAGGAAGGACCCGATCAGTCCGCCTACCGCGCCCAGCATGACGGATTCACCCATGAACTCCGTCACGATACTCTTATTGGAAGCCCCCAGGGCTTTCCGAAGGCCGATCTCCTGACGGCGTTCCGTCACCACCGCCATCATCGTCGTTGCCACGCAGATCATCATCAGCATCAGCACCACGATGGTCACCAGGAGCACCAACGCCTGCAGTTTGGACAGCACCGTGGTCTCCGACTGGGTCACTCTCTTGACCAGTCTCGGCGTCACCGCCGGGACCTTCTCGGTGATCTCTTCCACATAAGCGTTCAACTCCTCCTGGGTCGCAGACACCGACAGTTCTGCCACATCGATCCGACTGTTGTCACCGGTAAGCGCAGCCATGTCCGCCAGGGACATGAAAATGTAGTCCTCTTCCTTTCCCCCGGTATCCAGCGTGCCCGTCACGGTAAAGTTCATCGTCACGGCGTCCTCACCGGCCGCCGCATCCGTCTCCGCCGGCTGGTCCGGGTTCTCCAGGGCCTCCGGGGAATAGGTGATGGTCAGCCGGCCGCCCACGTCGACGCTGAGCAGCTTGGCGGTTTCCTTTCCCACCAGGATCTGCCCGTCCTCCGACGGCCATTCCCCATCGATGTACCAGTAGGGGCTGGTCTTCTGAACATTGTCCAGATCCGTTCCGGCGGCGATAATGGGCTGCTCGTTGACCGTCACGGTCTCATAGCGGTAAGGAGAAACTCCTACCAGCTGATCTTTTTTCATGTATTTCAGCGCTTCATTCATGCTTTCTTCCGTCAGCACCTCGGATTCGGTCTCCGACTGCGCCGACGCCACGAAGATCATGTTCGCACCGTAGCTTCGGAATTGTTCCCCCATCTGTTTGGGAACATCGTAGTAGATCGTCACCAGTCCGCAGAGGATGGTGGCACCCACGGCGATGGCCAGCAGTGCCACGAACATCCGGGACCGCCGCCGGATCAGGGAAGCCGTGATCATCCGAAAGAACATTTTGCGTTTCGTCATCTCTCTCCCCTCCTAACGTCCGTGCAGCACTTCTGCCGGTTTCATTCTAAGCAGCGTCCGGATCGCCGGAATGCTGCCGAAAAACGTCACTACTAAAATCAGGATCGCCACAATGGGGATCACCATGGGCTTCATGTTGATGGAAGAAGCAAAGACCGTCTGCCCGATGATCTGGGCAAAACCGTAGCCCACGAAGTAGCCGATGGCGCCGCCCACTAAAGCAGTGATCATGATCTCGGTCAGGATCAGCGCGGTAATGGCACTGTCCTTGGCGCCGATGGCCTTCAGGAGCCCCAGTTCCTTGGAGCGTTCCATCACGCTGGCGGTGACCAGGTTGGAGATCCCCAGACCCGAGCCCACCAGAGATAAGATGGTGATCAGAATCATCAGCAGTCTTGTCTTTTCCATGATGGCCCCTTCGGATTCCGCCACCTGACGGACCGGGGAAGCCACGCTTCCGGTGATCACTTCCTGGATCTGATAACAAATGGAACTGGTGTAAGCGGTGCAGTACCAGGTCTCATAGTCCGCGATGGACAAAGACTTCGGGTCCTTGGCCGCTTTCTGGGCCAGCTCGTTGTCCGGTGTGGTCAGGGCGCTGACCTCGATGCTGGACAACAGCCCATCGGTACCCGACAGTTCCTGAGCGATGTCCAAGGTAGTGTAGATCTGTTCATCCGCGTCATCGCCGCTTTCGTAGATTCCCACCACCTTCAGGTCCTTCGACCCGTGACGGGTGGATACTGAGATCCGGTCTCCCACGGAAATGCCCTGTGCTTTGGCCAGGGTGGTCCCCACCATGACTTCATCTTCACCGGCCTGCTCGTCCATCCATTCCCCGTCGGTGATCGTCCACCAGGAACGCATGCTGGTCACGCCGGCGTCCAGTTCCTCGCCGGTAGGCAGGGACAGGTGGTGGTTGAACCAGGTCCCCACTAGTTTGACATCGTTTCCCATCAAGTCCACCGTGGTGTCGATGAAGGGTGCGAAGTCCACGATATTGAAGGCCCAGAAGATCGTCTTGATCTTCCCGAGCTCGTCTTCCTGCAGATAGGCGCTTTTGATGCCGTCCGCATCATTGCCTTCCAGTTCATAAATGTCCTCCAGGACGCTGTTCTGCTTCGGAACCACGGTGATATTTGCGCCGTAGGTTTTCAGCTCCTGATTGACCTTGTCGCCCACATCCAGCATGATGTTGAGCATCGAGGTGGCCAGAGACGCGCCCAGAAGGATCGTGAATGCGATCATGACCATCTTGCCCTTTTGCCGGAAAAGAGCGCCTTTTACCATTCTCAAAAACATCCCTGCACCTCCTTTACCTGAATTCGTCCTGATGATCCACCAGGGTCTGGATCGGTACGATGATCTGCCCGTTTTCCACCCGGTAGTCGATGACGATGGGGTTGCAGCCGCCCTTGAAGCCGATGGTGTTCTTGTTCATCACCACGTCGCAGCGGCGGCAGACGATCTGCTCGTCCCGCTCGAAGTACCCGGCGTCGCCGCAGATCTCACAGGCATCCAGCCCCACGCCGTAGGCGCTGGATCCGGGCTTCTGGACCACGATGAACTTCACTAAGACCCCGTCGTCGGTGGTATAGCCGAAGCGGTGCAGGTGGCCGTCTTCCACGGCTGTCAGCGGTACGATCACATCGGTGCCCACGACTTGGGTTTCTTCCACCGGCGCCTCGTCCGGAGCTTTGTTGTTGTAGGCGTCGATCACCGTCACGTTGATGCCCGCCAAAAGGACACACACCGCCAGGACCACCGCCCAGCGGCGGTTGTTTCTCATCCGTGCCTTGATCTTCCTGTGCTGCGCCGGATTCGAATACTCTTCCCGGACTTTCAGGTTGGTCACGTACAGGCAGACGGCGGCGGCCAGCGCCACGATCATCTCCGCGATCAGGAACCACTTGCTGTAGTTGACTCCGATCTTCACCATGGTGAAGAGGAAATGCGTCTGGTGGATGATCCGGCGGGCCAGCATCAGTTTCACCGCGATGCCGGAATACCGCAGCAGCAGGATCAGCGCCATGGCGATGGGAAACACCTTGTGCCACGGGGACTTCATCCGCCGCTCGATCTTATACACTGCAATAAACGCGATGACCGCCAGCAGGGCGCCGAGGATCACGCCGATAAAACGAAAGAGGAAGTCCGTGGTAAAGACCGCGGATCCCTGGGCATAAACGGGCGTGCCCACGTTAAAATTCTTCGGATAGGCAAAGACTGCCGGCAGGCAGTAAAACAGCAGGGAGACCACGATGGCCGAGGCGGCCAGATACGTCAGGATCTGTCCTGCTTTTTTCGTTATTCGCTGTAATATCGGAATCGAAAGGAGTATCAGCAGAAGCAGGCCGATGGCAAACACCGCAATGGTCCACAGGTCGATGTATGCGATGTAGCCCAGGTTCAGCTTTTTGCTCAGGGGGTTGGGCGTGTTGATGATGACGGCCATGACGGCGGCAGCAGCAACGCCTGCGCAGCAGGCTGCGTACAGGATCCGGCTGCCCAACCTGGGGAAGTTGAATTTGATGTACGCCAGAAGCATCCCGATGATCAGCCCCGCAGGCATCAAATCAAAAGTCAGTTGTACTAGATATTTAAGCATAGTGAATACCTCAGAGGATAAAAATTTTCATTTAGCGGGAAAAGAGCTGCCCGAAGGCAGCTCTGCTTGAGTCAGTGTGCGATTATTCAGCAGACTGAGGTCCGAGGTAATCCCAGGAATCATAAGTATAAGTGATCACGCCGTCCGGGAAGGCTTCGTCGAAGGACTTCGCTCCGGGGCCGGTCAGCTCGTCTGTGTGCAGCAGGTAGTTGTTGTCTGCCGGGCTGTGGATCGTAATGGTCAGGCTGTAAGTGCCGGCTTCGGGCAGCTTGATGTTCGCGCCGTAGTGCGGGCCGTCGGAAGCAGCCATTTCCATGAAGGTGCCGGCCGCTTTTTCTTCACCGTTCTGTTCCACTTTGTAGTCTACGGTGAGGTACGGAATCCAGGAACCCAGTTCATAACCGAAGTTGTTTTCCAGGGCGGAGATGTCCGCTTCGAGGTGGATGTCGTAGTCTTCTGCCTTCGTGCCGTCGCTCATGGGAACGGGCTGGAAGTATACAGCAGACAGGTTGATGAATCCCAGTTCTTCGTCTTCGAAAATCGGGATTTCGGTGAAGCCGGCGGCTGCGGCGTCATCAGCGGCAGCATCTGTATCCGCTTCCGCTTCTGCTGCAGGTTCATCGGTTGCCGGTTCTTCGGAGGAAGTATCGCCGCCGCAGGCAGCGAAGCAAGCTGCGATCATCACAACTGCCATCAGCAGGGTGAGGATCTTCATCACATTCTTTGACATAGTTGTTCTCCTTTCGATTGGTGAAAATGTTGGTGTATTGATTTACTCATGCGTGCTTTCCCAGATGAGTCAAATCCGGTGTTATCAGGCCTTTTCCGCCTGAAGCTGTGCCAGCTTCTTCTTATTCTGCGCCCGCTGCACTAAGAACAGTACGATGAAAGCGGCCAGCAGGATCAGCTGAGGCACAACGGTTTCGATGTGCGGGTAGATCCCGAAAGTGTCCAGAATATCGTTTTCCGGAATCTTCGCCACCAGGTCGGAGATGACCGGAATGTGGATATTCCACAGGTCGATGGCGTCTCCTTCCAGCAGTTCCTTGATGCCGGAGCCCAGGAACGCCAGTGCCATGATCGCCATCAGCGCGCTGGTGGCAATGAAGAAAGGCTTCAGCGGCAGCTTGATGGAGAAGAAGCGGATGGCAATGAATACCGCCGCCAGGATCAGCACCGCCACGATCACGCCAAAGACGATGGGGCTGTAGCCGATTCCCTGGGACTGGGCGTCAGACATCATGGGCTGGTAGAAAAGGATGACTTCCGCGCCTTCCCGGAATACCGCCAGGAATGCGGTGAAGCCCAAAGCGAACATGCTGCCCCGGGAAATGGATCCTTCCACCTTGCTGTCGATGTACCGGGTCCAGGTCTCGGTCTCGGATTTATGCAGCATCCAGAAGGAAACATATACCAGCACCGCCACTGCCAGCAGGGCCGTCACGCCTTCGATGACTTCCTGGGAAGCCCCGAACATAGCGCTCTTGTTCTTCAGGATGTGCAGACCCCAGGCCGCCACCGCGCTCAGCGCAATGGCAACAACAGAACCCGCGTAGACCGGCCGCAGCTGCCGGCGGTTGCCGGACTTGACCAGGTAGGCGATGATGCCGCCGATGACCAGGATCGCTTCCAGTCCTTCTCTCAGCAGAATGACGAATGCTTCCAGAAAGAATGCTCCGCCGGTGACCTTCGTCCCACTGCTGTCGGAACCCGTCAGCTTTTGGAAGGCTTCCGTCGTCGGGCTCAGAAGAAGCGCATCTTCGTAGAGCATTGAGGTCAGGTTGGACACTTCGCTCTGAACTGTTTCCAACCCCAGATCTTTCTTAACCGATTGCCGGCAGGCCTTGTAGGCCAGCTCGACCTCATTTTTCCGGGCACCGGAGATCCGGGACATGGTCTGCCGTTCGAATCCGCAGACCTCGTAATACCCGTAGTACCCGTCCTGCATGCATTTATATGCCGCATCCATATTGCCGTCCCGGTAATTCTGGATACCGGCATTCATGCACTGCTCGATCGCATAAGCGACTTCGTTCATGTTGGTGGTTTCGCCGCTGTCCGGGAAGTAAACCGGCTGGGCTTCTTCCCAAGTGGCGTAATGCGGGGTCTCCGCCGCTGCCATGACGCCCAGAGGCATCAGCAGGAAGGCCGCCGTCACCGCCGCAAACAGAAATACGGCGATTCGTTTATAATTGGTGATTGTCTGATTCAAATACTGTCGTTCCCCCTTCCCGGATTGTCCTTGCAAACTAATGTTATTTACTGCTAACCAATGGTGTTAAGAGAAGGCCGGTTCTGCCGGCCATTGTTATCTTTCGCTAATATAAATTGTTTAGCACTAACTTCTTGGTCCGTATTTTTTATACCACAATCCACCGCCCTTGTCAATTGAAAACGGCGAATTTATTAGTTATTGCTAACTCTTTTCTCCTCCGTCAGGTCCCCGGCGTTCATCCGGCAGACCCGGTCAGCGAATTTCTCTGCACCCGTCTCGTGGGTGACCATCAGCACCGCAGTCCCGGCATCGGCAATCTCCCGAAAAAGCTGCAGGACGGTTTCCGTATTCTCGTCGTCCAGGTCCCCTGTGGGCTCGTCCGCCAGCAGGATGTCCGGCTTCATGACGAGAGCCCGGGCAATGGCCAGCCGTCTCACTTCCCCGCCGGAAAGTTCGGAAGGATAGGCCGCCGCCAGGTGGGCGATGTCCAGCTTCTCCAGCAACTCCGCCGCATAGGCGTCCGCTCCGTCGTCTTTATGATACAGCGCGTACGGCAGTTTGACGTTTTCCAGCACCGTCAGGCTGTCCAGTCCCGTGTGCCCCTGGGGCACTACGCCGATTCGGGCATTTCGGAGAACGGACAGTTCCTTGTCCGTCAGGGCGTACAGGTCCCGGTCTTCCAGGAAGACCTTTCCCTCCGACGGAGAGATCAGGCCCGCCAGCATATTCAGAAGCGTCGTTTTGCCGCTGCCGGAACGGCCCACCAGTACGGTGAGTGTTCCCGCTTCCAGCTCGAGGCACAGGGGATTCACGGCATAGAAATAATTCGCTTCCCCGGTTTTCCGGGGAAACTTCTTCGATATGTTTTCGGCTCGGAGTATCATGTCAGTTCCCCTCCTTCAGGATCAGTCCCGTATCCACTTTGCTGAGCTTCACCGCCGCATAAGAGGACGCAGCCGCCCCTACCACCACGGTCAGCAGGATCGTCAGCGCTGCGATCAGCAGGATCTTCCCGGCTCCGGGCATCAGGAAGGGCATCCCCAGTTCGTTTTTCAGGATGGTATGAAAGGGAATCATCAGCGCCGCCGTAAAAAGGCAGCCGATGACGCCGCCGGCCAGGCTCACCAGCGCGGATTCCGCCAGGATGACCCTGGACAGCATGCCCCGGGACATGCCGATGACTCTCAGGATCGCAAATTCCTTCTTTCTCTCCCCGATCATAGCGGTGAAAGCTACGAAAAGAACTATCAGCATCAGGAGCCAGACCACTAAAATCAACAGACGGATGATTCGGGCGATCCCCGCCAGGCTGTCGGAAACACCGGAAAGCATGCTTCGGGTCGCCGTGGCTTCCACTCCCCGGACGTGGACGTTGATATCGCCCACCACCTGCTCGATGGAATAACCTTCCTCCACGTCGATCAGGATGGAGGAAATGATGTTTTCGGGATTCTGCCGGGAAAAATACGCGAAGCCTTTGGTTTTGGAACCTTCGATCATTTCCTGAATCGTATCAAAAGTGCCGTAGACCGCATTGTCCAGTTCGGTGCCGGTGCTGTCCAGTCTCGCCACGATGTTGCAGTCCACGCCAAAGAACGTGATGGTATCCCCCACCGCCCGATTGATGTTGCAGCCGGCCACGACCTCACGCGGCCCTACTTCCCCTTTGTAGCTTTGGGCGATCCAGGGAGTGACTGTAAAGTCCGTCTGCGGATCGAAGCCGATGATCTGTACCGGCATGGAGCAGCACCCCGCCTTGGCGGAAGCCAGGTAGTACTGGGCGGAGATTTTGCCCACGCCTTCCCGGGCCGCCACCTTGTCCAGGTTCGCCCTGTCCATGTAGAAATACCCCGGAACCCCGTCCAGCAGGATGGATTCCAGGTCTTTTTTCGATTTTGCCTCGTCCGGCACCACAATGATGTCCGCCCCCAGCCGGGTCTCCAGGCTGGCAAGGCCGCTCTGCAGGCTGGTGACGGTCAGGGTTCCGCCCATCATGGACACGGACAGCAGGATCACCAGGATCAGCAGCGCTGTTGTCCGGCCGGACTTTCTGAGCAGGTTTTTCACAGGCAGCCGGTTGATGTTCATTGGCCCGCTCCCTTCCTGCTCCGGACCGCCGAAACGATGATATTGACCAGGGCCAGGGCTGCGACGACAGCGCTGGCTACCATGATCCCAGGCCTCATCACCGAATTGCAGCGCATGGATTCCATCATGCAGGTCTGGATCAGAAAGCCGGGAAGCAGGGCATTCAGGGCCGACGCCCCGATGATGCCAATGGACAGACCGACCTTCACTTTCGCATCCGACAAAATCAGGCAAATCAGTGCCAGGACGCAGATCAGCACGCTCACACCCAGCACCGCCTGCCCCGCCCAGTGGCAGGTCATCCACGATCCGTCTTCCTGCGGGCCGCAGGGCTTCAGAAAGGTTGCCGCCCCGGCTGTCATCACGATTCCGGCAATCAGCACCAGTAGATCAACGATTGTACGGGATTTCTTTTTTTCGTTCATGGTTTCCTCCGTAATTATCCTATACTAATATTAGTAAGCATTGTCTAACCGCATTATACACCAGTGCCGTTTTATTTTCAATAAAAAGTTTTGGAGAGCAAATGCTTACCGCCGGGTCCGATCCGCCGTCCGGATGGTCCGCACCAGGAAGGTACAGGACACCGCCATCATGACGGCTTCGGTGAAGGGCTGGGTCCAGATCAGGCCGGTGAAGCCAAACAGGTGGTTGAAGAGGAGCAAAAGGGGAATATACAGCACCAGCTGCCGGAGGATGGTGATTCCCAGGGCGCTCATGGGCCTGCCCATCGCCTGGAACGACATCCGGCACATGGAGGTGACCCCCACGAAAGGCAGGATGCACATCAGGGCCCGCAGCACCCGGGTGCCGGTCGCCACCACTTCCGGGGAATCCGTGAAGATCCCGACGAGCAGGGGTGCGAAGATTCCGTACAGCGCCATTACGCAGAGCTCTATCCCGCAGACGATGAGGATCCCGGCTTTCAGGACAGCCAGCATCCGGCGGAAATTCTTCGCCCCATAGTTGTAGCCCATGATGGGCTGAACACCGGCGGCAAAGCCCTGGTAAATGTAATTCCCCAGGGAGAGGAGTTTCTGGGCGATGCCCATGGCCGCCACGGTCAGCTCGCCGTAGGCCACCGCCAGGTTGTTGTTGACGATAAAGGCCGCCGAGGTCAGCAGGGTCTCCAGGCCGGCCGGCACTCCCACCCGGTAGATTTCCCCCGTGATGTCCGCCGCCGGGCGCAGGTACTGCCGCTTCGGCCGGAGCAGGGATTTCCCACTCAGGTAGACCCACAGGGTCACTCCCATGCCGCAGGCATTCCCGAGGACGGTGGCGATGGCGGCGCCCCGGATCTCCAGTCCGAAGGCAAAGATGAAGAGGGGGTCCAGCAGGATGTTCATGACGGTTCCCACCACCATCCCGAAAATCGAATACCTCGCCGAGCCCTCCCCGCGGAGCAGCTGGCTGAGGGTGTAGTTGGCCATGGTGAAAATTGTCCCTGCCAGCAGGATTCCCACGTACTGCTGTGTGTAGAGGAAGGTGTTTTCTTTTGCCCCCAGCACCCGGACGATGGGATGCAGCAGCAGCAGTCCCGTCGCCGCCAGGACAGCGCCGGTCAGGACCGTCAGCACAAAGCCGGTGGTCAGGGTTCGTTCCGCCTTCTCCGGGTCGTTTTCCCCCAGGCAGCGTGCAATCAGGGTGGACGCGCCCGTGCCCACCATATTGGAGACCGCGATGGTGATCATCATCACCGGGTAGGCCAGGTTCACCGCCGCCAGCTGATAGTCGTCCCGCAGCAGGCCGATGAAGAAGGTGTCCACCAGGTTGTACAGCACCATGATGAACATGCCCGCCACCAGCGGCACCCCCATCTTTATCACGGCCTTCGCCGGTTTTTCCCGGCCGAGGGTATAGATGCGGGCGTCTTCTCTGATCGTATTTGTTTGTCTGTCAGGTTTTCTGTTATCGGTCATGGGTTCGTTTCCCCTCTTGATCTGTCTGTTTTTCGAATATATTATAGACGAAAAAGGATCGGACGGCAATCGCCTGCCGTTGCATCCGCCTGCCGGTTCCGATATAATGAAAAAACAGGCCTTTTGCTCTCATTGAAGCAAAAGGCCTGTTCTTTTTTTGTTATCTGTCGAAACCGTCAGGCCAGTCCGAACGCTGGGAGCGTTCCGGGGATTCCGGCCGTACAGTGCCCGGAATCTGTCCGGGCGGTTCCGGCTGCTGCGGGCGAACCGGCTGTTCCGGTCTTCCCTGCAGCGGATCCTTTGGTTTTCGGCTCTTGAACATGTAAATCATGGACAGAATGCCAATCGCCGTCAACAAACATCCCGCCACCAGCAGGAAGGGCAGGGTTTTTTCGTGACACGTCATCGTGTTCATATCGCACACCGGGGCGATCAGAATCGGAAGCAGGATCGTCGTGACGCCCCCCGCCGCAATGACGATGGAGAACAGTCCCGCCAGGATCTTGTGCCGCACCAGCATCATGATGATTCCCAAAAGCAGAATGATGACGCCCAGCCCCAGGGCTATCAGCCGGGTCTTGTGGCATACAGCGTCCACGCTGCCCATGTCCCCGCAGACCTTGACGAAGGTCCAGGGACCGATGGCAATGGCGATGCCGGCCGCGATGGTTAAAATGCCCACGAATTTACTTGATTTCATTGAATTCTCCTATCACTATTCCTCTGTCCGGATCCCTCTCCAGATCAGGGCCGCCAGTGCGCCGCCGATCAGCGGAGCCACGATGAAAACCCATACGCAGGACAGGGCGTCGCCGCCCATCAGCAGAGCCGGTCCCAGGGATCTGGCCGGGTTCACGCTGGTTCCGGTGAAGTGGATCCCGATCAGGTGTACCAGAGTCAGGGAAGCGCCGATGACCAGTCCGGCGACCTTGCCGTTCTCCGCTTTGCTGGTAACACCTAAGATCGCCAGCACGAAGATGCAGGTCAGGATGATCTCGATCAGCAGGGATTTGCCGATGCTTCCGTTATATAATCCGTTGGTGCCGAGTCCGTATTCCTTGCCGATCAGTGCCATCAGAACGATCGCGCCTGCCAGTGCGCCGAGGCACTGGGAAATCACGTAACCGATGAAATCCTTGGCGTCCATGCCCTTGTTCAGGAACACGCCCAGGGATACCGCCGGGTTCACGTGACAGCCGGATACGTTACCGATGGAATAGGCCATCGCCACGATCACGCCGCCGAAGGCCAGAGCCGTCATCAGATACGAAGCGGTGGGTTCTGCCGTGCAGCCGGTCACTGCCGCAACACCGCAGCCAACGAATACTAACACAAATGTGCCGATAAATTCAGCGATGTACTTTTTCATGGATAATACCTCCTTTTAACTAGTAATATTTTTTTCGTACAACAAGTACTATCCTACACTTTCCGGGGAAAAAGTCAACCGGATTTCCGCCTTCCTACGACATTTTTCCCAGCAGGTAATCAATGAACTGCTGCGCCGTCCGGCCGGACTTCCCGCCGTGGCGCATTTCCCAGGCGTTCGCCTGCAGCAGCAGCTCTTCCTCCGGCAGCGTGATCTCCGGGTGGCGGGCCGCCAGCGTCCGGACGATCTCGTCGAACTGCTTTTTCTGGGGATTGTAGTAGGCGATGGTCACGCCAAAGCGCCCCGCCAGGGACAGCTTTTCCTGCAGGTTGTCGGATCGGTGGAATTCATCGTCGGAGCGGTCGGAACGCTCGCTCCATGTCTCCCGGATCAGGTTCCGCCGGTTGGAGGTAGCGTAAATCAGCACGTTCTCCGGCCGGGTCTCCAGACCCCCTTCGATCACCGCTTTCAGGTACTTGTACTCGATTTCATACTCCTCAAAGGACAGGTCGTCCATGAAGAGGATGAAGCGGTAGTTGCGGTCCTTGATGGCCGAAATCACCTTCGACAGGTCCTGGAACTGGTGCTTGTAGATTTCCACCATCCGCAGTCCCCGGTCGTAATACTGGTTCAGGATGGCTTTCACGCTGGTGGATTTGCCGGTGCCGGCGTCTCCGTAGAGCAGCACGTTGTTGGCGGGTTTTCCACGGACAAAGGCTTCCGTGTTTTCGATCAGCTGTTTTTTCTGGATCTCGTACCCCACCAGGTCGGAAAGCACCACGTTGGTGGTGGTCACGACGGGTTCCAGCAGGGGCCCCTCTTTCCTGTCCGAGATCTTGAAGGCCTTATTCAGCCCCAGGCTGCCCACGCCGTAGCGCCGGTAAAAATCCGTGACGATATCGTACATCTGCCGGGCGTCCTCCGTGACCTCGATGAGTCCGCTGAGCTCCCGCACCTTGTCGCTGACGTTTTTATTGAAGATCCGTTCTTCCTTCACCACGGCATCGTAGTTCTGGATGACGGAAAAACAGTTGATGCCCAGTTTCTCTTCCATTTCGGAAAAATCGTAATCGAAGAGCTTCCGGAAAATGTCGAAATCCCCCCGGACCAGCTGCTGCACGCTGCCCTCCAGGGCACCGGTCTTCTCCGACACCAGGGTGAAGGGATTCTCCGTGGTGGCCAGCAGGAACGCCAGGTAATCGTGCCACAGGTCCTGGTCGAACCCGTAGGCGGTGGCCACGTCCAGCAGACGGTGGACCTGGGTGTAGATGTCGGCGATCAACTCGTCCCTGTCGTACAGTCCCAGACGGAACCGCCGGCAGATTCCTGCCAGTTCGAAGAGGATGCTGTCTGCCGGGATGTTTCGGTAGATGATGAGTTTTGAGGTCAATCGGTCCATAGGTACCTCCTGGAAGACATGAATCAGATGATTCTTAGATACTTCGGGCTGCGGGGGGCCCTCTTTCTCATAACAATTCGGGCGGATGAAATCATCCGCCCGAAAGAACTTTCTAGTTGTCGATCAGTTTGTTGTCGGCGTTCCAGCTGTAGAGTTTTCTGAGTTCTGCGCCAACCTGTTCCAGCTGATGCGCTGCTTCTCTCTTTCTCATCGCATTGAAGCTCGGGCATCCGGTCTGGTTTTCCAGCAGCCAGTTCTTGGCGAAGGTGCCGTCCTGGATGTCGCTGAGGACTTTCTTCATTGTAGCCTTGGTTTCGTCCGTTACAATCTTCGGGCCGGTGATGTAATCGCCGTATTCCGCCGTGTTGGAGATGGAGTATCTCATGCCGGCGAAGCCGCTTTCGAAGATCAGGTCAACGATCAGCTTCACTTCGTGGATACATTCGAAGTAAGCGCTTTCGGGTTCATAGCCTGCTTCCACCAGTGTTTCAAATCCGGCCTTCATCAGGGCTGTGATACCGCCGCACAGAACAACCTGTTCACCGAAGAGGTCGGTTTCGGTCTCTTCACGGAAGGTGGTCTGCAGTACGCCTGCTCTTGCGCCGCCGATGGCCAGTGCATAAGCCAGTGCGATGTCATGGGCTTTGCCGGAAGCATCCTGCTGTACCGCGATCAGGCAGGGCACGCCTTTGCCTTCCAGGTACTGGCTCCGTACGGTGTGGCCCGGGCCTTTCGGCGCGATCATTGTCACGTCTACGAACGGCGGGGGAACGATCTGTCCGAAGTGGATGGAGAAACCGTGGGCGAACATCAGCATGTTGCCTTCTTCCAGGTTCGGTTCGATATCTTCTTTGTATAATTTAGCCTGCTTTTCATCGTTGATCAGGATCATGATGATGTCAGCCTTCTTTGCTGCTTCCGCTGCAGTGTAGACTTCCAGTCCCTGTTCCTCTGCCTTTTTCCAGGACTTGCTGCCTTCATACAGGCCGACGATCACGGGGGCGCCGGATTCCTTGGCGTTCAGCGCATGGGCGTGGCCCTGGCTGCCGTAGCCGATGATGGCGATGGTTTTGCCTTCCAGTAAGGCCAGGTTACAGTCTTCCTGATAATAGATCTTTGCCATTTTCTTATTCCTCCATATGGTTTGTGTTGATTTATCCAAACTGTATTATACAGTATTAGGCGAGTTTTTCAATGACTTTCGCGCCCATTTCCTGTGTGGAAAGGGTTTTTTCGCCTTTTTTGGCGATATCGGCTGTCCTCCAGCCCTCTTCCAGAACGGCCTTCACCGCTTCGTCGATGGCGTCCGCCTCCTCCATCAGCCCGAAGGAGTACCGCAGCATCATCCCTGCCGCCAGAATCGTGGCCAGGGGGTTCGCGATGCCCTTGCCGGCGATGTCCGGCGCGGAGCCGTGGATGGGTTCATACAGGCCTCTCGTGCCTTCGCCTAAGCTGGCGGAGGGCAGCATCCCGATGGAACCGGTGATGACGGAAGCTTCATCGGAGAGGATGTCGCCGAACATGTTTTCCGTCACGATCACGTCGAACTGCTGGGGATTCATTACCAGCTGCATCGCCGTGTTGTCCACGAACAGGTCGCTGTATTCCACTTCCGGATATTCTTCCTTCAGTTTATGCATCACGCTTCTCCACAGGCGGGAGGTCTCCAGCACGTTGGACTTGTCAACGCTGGTGAGCTTCTTGTTTCTCTTCATGGCCATTTCAAAGCCTACCCGGCCGATCCGCTCGATCTCTTTTTCCGTGTAGGGCATGATGTCCCAGGCTTTTTCGCCCATGTCGGGGGTCATTTCCCGGCCGCGTTCACCGAAGTACACGCCCCCGGTGAGTTCCCGGACGATGAGGACGTCCAGTCCGCCTTCCACTTTTTCCGGCTTCAGCGGGCAGGCATCCGACAGTGCGTCGAACATCAGGGCCGGCCGCAGGTTGGCGAAGAGGCCCAGTTCGGAGCGCAGACCCAGGATGGCCTTTTCCGCCCGCAGGTGGCCGGGCTGGTTGTCCCATTTGGGGCCGCCCACGGCGCCTAAAAGCACGCTGTCGCTGGCCTTGCAGATGTCGATGGTTTCCTGGGGAAGGGGAATGCCTTCCGCATCGATGGCGCAGCCGCCGGCCAGGCTTTCGGTGTAGACGAATTCGTGTCCGTATTTTTTGCCGACGGCGTCGAGGGCTTTCATCGCTTCGGTGACGATTTCCGGCCCGATGCCGTCGCCTTTGATCACTGCAATGTTGTATTTCATAGTTACCTCCGGTATGAGATTAGAGATTGGAGATTGGAGACCCTTCGGGGGTCCTGTTAGGATTCCTCACTTCGTTCGGAATAACATTTCGGATCGGCACGATCGTCATCCTGAGTCCCATTTTTGTCATTCTGAGCGAAGCGAAGAATCATCTCCCATCTTCTATCTTCTATCT
>Ga0079305_1002484_pt1 | contig 15727 bp, 12 predicted proteins | sample LMS_cellobiose_e_FD_79183 | JGI IMG/M metagenome (GOLD analysis project Ga0079305, IMG submission 79183) | Rumen-fistulated moose microbial communities from Alaska, USA - LMS_cellobiose_enrichment | ecosystem: Host-associated > Mammals > Digestive system > Stomach > Rumen fluid ... | reverse complement strand
TTTTGAGATGGAACCGAAAAAGCCCTGCATGGACCAGATGATAAAGGGGATGACGAAGGAAAGATACAAAACTGTCAGTCCCAGTTTGCTGTCCAGGATCCCGACTGAACTGAAGAGCCGGTACATAGGGATGACCAGAGCCACCGGAGGCAGCATATAGGTGAAGAGCGTTAAAAGGATCAGGCGGTTGCGGCCCCGGAATCGGAGCCGTGCAAAGGAGTAGGCTGCCGTTGTCCCGAAAACAAGCGATAAAACCGTTACACAGACAGACACAATGGTGCTGTTCAACAGCGCCTTGCGAAAGACGTAGGCGGTGTCGGTAAGGTTGCCGCTTTGGAAAATTTGCTCGTACCGGTAAAAGGTGATATTGCGTGGGACCAGATTCAGAGGATGGGCGACCAAGTCCTTCGCAGACATAATGCTGGTGAAGAACATCCAGACAATGGGAGCCAGAACAATCAGGAGGATAAACAGGCCCAGAATGACACACAAGAGCTTATGACGAAACATGCGAGGATTCAAGCCAAAAATTTTTTTCTTCATGTCTGCTCGCCCTGCCTTCTGAGGACCTTGAGATATAAAAGCGTCATCAACACCACGATCATTGCGATCAGGTAAGAATATGTGGCGGCCTCTGAGTAATTCAGATGCTGGAACGCCTCCTGATAGGCGCTGTACATCAGTGTTTTTGTCGCGTTGGACGGGCCGCCCCGTGTCATCAGATAGAAGAGGTCAAAGCCCTTGAATTTTTCGACTGTGCGCATGACTACAACGATCAGGATGGTGGGCTTCAGCTCCGGAAGGATGATTTTGTTGAGGCGTTGGACAGGAGATGCGCCGTCCATCATAGCGGCTTCGATCATCGCATAATCAATACCCTGCAGCGCGGCGAGGAAAAAGATAACCGCCAGAGGCGTCATTTTCCAGGCGTCGGCTATGACAATGGCCGTCAGGGCTGTTCGCGGGTTGCCCAGCCAGCTCTGAGCCCCGCTGATCAGATGAAGCCGGGAAAGGATCTCGTTGATGACGCCATATTCGCCGTTGAACATCAGCTTCCATAAACTTCCGCTGACCACCGTGGGGAGTGCCCAGGGGATAATGACCACCGCCTGCAGGAAACGAACGCCGGGGAATTTTTGATTGAGAAGCAATGCAATAAACAGTCCACACACAGTTTCGATGACTGTGGAGGACACTGTAAAATACATGGTGCGGCCAAGGCTTGCCCAGAACTCGTGGCCGCTGAGGATCGCGGCATAAAAATGCAACCCTCTGAACTGCCCCCGCGTGCTGGACATCAGGTCCGAATCTACCAGACTGTAGACAAAGGTAGCAAGAATGGGAACAAGTATGATCCCGAACACGATAATCATAGCCGGAGATATCATAAATCTGGCATATCTGGCTTCTGCTTTCAGTCTTTCCATTCTTGTCTCAACTCCATAAGAACATGTCAGACGTTTCTGCTAACGGCAGAGAAAAAGCGCAATAAGGCGGGGTATATCACCCCGCCTCATGTGCGGAAATCTTATTTTGCACTCAGCTCGAGCGCCTTGGCCTGCATGTTGCTCAGCGCCTCATCCACGGTCTCGTTGCCAAGGATGGCCTTCTGCAGTTCGGACTGCATGTAGGTGGAAAGCTGACTGTAGTAAGGAACCTGCGGCCGGTTGAAGATGTAATCGAACTGGATCCCGGAAGCCTCAACCAGGGCTGCGCCGGCCGTGTCAATTACCTGCTGCTCGGTATACAGGGATTTCCAAATGGGCAGCGCGTTCTGGCAATATGTCGCCTGGTTCTCCTTGGAGGAAAGCGCAAGCATATACTCCCAAGCTTCCTCGGGATGCGCGCAGCCTGCCGTGATCATCAGAGGCATTCCGCCGTTGACGGTCGCGCTGAAAATACTGCCCTGCCCGGGAATGGGAGCGATTTTGGCATCTCCTGCGATGGAGGACTGGCTTTCGTCATTCATGGACGAGAACATATAGGTCCAGTTAATGGCAAAGGCAGCGCTTCCGGCACAGAAGGTGTTCAGCACGTCGTCCTCGATCATCTCAATGGAGTTGGGATTGTAAAGGCCGTTGTTCACACAGTCCACCATGAACTGCAGGGCCTGACGATTCCCTTCGCAGTCAAGAGTCGGGTTGTTCGCGCTGTCAACAAAGGAGCCGCCGAACGCTCCGCTCAGGATCGTATAGGCCGTAATGATGCACTCGGCCTGAGCCCAGCTGGCCACAATCGGGTATTCACAGATGCCCTTCTCTTTGATCAGATTTGCGTCTTCCAACAGCTCGTCCCAGGTGGCTGGGGGCGTGGAGATCCCGGCTTCCCGCAGCATGGCTTCGTTGTAGAACATGTACTGCACATCGTTGAGCCAGGGGATCCCATAATAGTGGCCGTCATACATGCACGCATCCAGAGCGCCCTGGAAAATATCATCCAGATCAAGCTCCTGAACACGGTCAGTGACATCCAGGACCAGATTGGCCTGCGCGAACGCGGCCGGCCAAATGCAGTCGCCCAGCACCACGTCATAGCTTCCGCTCTGCGCGGAGGTCAGGATCTTCGGTTCCAGTTCCTCATAGGCGACGTAGGTAACATTGATTTTAATGTTCGGATTGTCCGCCATAAAGTTTTCAGTCATGGCGTTGACGTCATCTTCGCTGTATCCCGCCTGCTTCATGAAGAGTGCATTGAGCGTAACGATGTCACTGCCGCTGTCGCCGGAGGCAGCTCCGCTTCCGGTCGGTGCAGTGGCCGCGGCGCCGCAGCCCGCTAGGCACATGCACAGGAAAAGAACAGACAAAAAGATACAAAGGGTGGATTTGAAGTGTTTCATTGGTGATTCCTCCTTTTCATTTTTGTTTTCTGCCTCAATCCACTTAATGCTCGCTTACAACAATTTCTTTGGCCAGCTCGTCCAGGAAGAAAAACCGCCCGGGCATGGTCGGCATATACGAAGAGGGGATCCACATGCTGGGACCATGATGCAGGGTTGCCCAGAGGGAAACAACTGCAGTTGCTGCGCCATAATTGAATGCCGCATCTACGCCGCCCAGGCAGAAGTCGCTCTGTAGAAAGATGCCCGGACCGATGGTGTTGGCACGACAGGGGACGCTGGTAAAGTCGCTCTGGAAACTCAGGATGGCATTTTGCTCGATCGAGAGGGGGTGCAGCCGTACGCCGATCCCATACTCCGTTTTTTTCCAGGCGTCTTCGGACGCATAATCTGCCGCAAAATGCGGCTCCCAGAAGGCGACATGGAAATCTCTGCCTACACCGTACACCGTAAGCAGCTTCCCGCCTTCGGCCTTGATTGCCCGGATTTTCCCGGAAAACTCGGGCAGAGATTCCTTGCGGGCAAAAAACCTCTGATTTTCCGGCACCGTAAGGTCCCCGAGCTTATCATAAAAGCCGTGCTTCATGGCATATTCAAAGGCGCCCGGCTCATTCCCGGGGATAGTGCCGCCGTCGGCGTCGCTCCACTCGTCCATGTTGAAGCAGAAGAGATGGTCGCAGCGCACATTCCAGTATTTCAGGAAATATACGACCCAATCATATTGCTCCATCGGCCCTACGGGCAGAATCATGGCGAGCGGATAGCCCTCGTCACGCGCTTTCTTGATATGGCTGGCGATCTCAAAGCCCAGCTTTACATAGAATTCGTTCCGATCCCTGCAGCGGATCGCTTCAAAGGAATCGTTCCAGAAATCCTCGCGCGCCGCCGCCTGCTCGGGGGAACTCCCGATGCAGTTTCGAATCCTTTCCAGGTCCCATCCCTTCGGGTAGAAATCCTCCATCAGAGACCCTTCTATGGTATTGAGCATATTCAGCTTCATGGTATGTACCGTCCTTTTCTCGAGGCAATATACAGAAACATATCTGTAGAGGCGACAAATTACTAAATTGCGTTTAGAAATATACTGTAATTATTGTACGCTGTGGCTCATTTCTTGTCAACCTTTTTTTGCCCCGTCAAGTTCATAGATTTTCCGTAAAAATTTGTGTATTTTCACCAATAGGAGAGAAAAACACACAAAAACTTCTCCGGGAGGATTGTGTCCTTGACAAGGGGAAAAAGCCATGATAAACTTTCTAATTACTAATAGCAATTTATTAATCTGCCTGTGTGTTGGGTGGTGGTTTTTTGTCCTTTTCCGGTGTAAATCAGAGCATGCAGAAGGAGAACAATTTGTCCCTTCTGATCCACCTGCTCCGAGAAAGCTCAGAGGTCAATGAGTACACTCGCGTCCGCATTGCACAGGAAACCGGTCTGACGCAGGCGGCGGTGGGGAAGCTTGTGGGAGAGCTGATCGACTGGGGGCTTGTCAATGAGTGTTCCAGCATCGGAAAGGGTGTTGGCCGGCATCCCACGCGTCTTGTTCTCAACAGCAAGCGCTACCACTGCCTGGCCATCCGAATCAACCGTGATTATATCAGCGGGGCAATCTACGATATCATGGGCAAGCGGTATGAAGCGCGCTATTATGCGATCTCTTCTCTTGAAGGAGCGCAGCATTCCATGCAGCGCGTGGTCAAAATGGCCGAGGAATTGCTTGCCGCCGCAGAGTTGCCGCCCATGTGCATTGGCGTTGCTGTCCCTGGACCCTTCAATTATAAGACGAGCCGTGTTTCTTTGATGAGCGGCTTCCCCGGCTGGAGCGAGGTGGATATCAGAAAGGAACTGGAGACACAGTTCCAGCTTCCCGTCACGGTCGAGCAGGATGCAAATTGCGGTGCTCTAGCGGAGGCTCGCTACGGAGGATATCCGAACAACTGCAATATTCTGTATGTGGTGGCGGACCGGGGAATCGGCGCAGGCCTGATCATCAACGGAGAGCTTTACCGCGGCGACGTCGGCTTCGCAGGAGAAATCGGACATTCCAGCATCAATGTCTTTGGCCCGAAATGCGAATGCGGGAATGTGGGCTGCCTGGAACTCTATGGCTCCACGGTGGCCATGCAGAACACTTATATCCAAAGGTGCTTCCAAGAGGGCGCCGCCCGGGTCTCAAACCTGGACATTTCTTCTCAAATGGTGCTGCAGCTGGCGCAGAAGGGGGATGCGCTTGCCTGCGAGGTGTACAGACAGACAGTTTCCTACCTGGCCTTCGGCGTCGTCAGCATGATCAACGCCTTCAACCCGCAGACAGTCGTTTTTGCAGATAAGATCACGGCGGTTGACGAGCTGTTCCTTCCGGCGGTGAAAGAGACATTGCAAAAGCATTTGATGAAAGAGATTTATGAATCCCTGGAGATCAAAACCTGTGCGCTGGAAGGAGACCCAATGCTGTTCGGCGCCAGCGTAGTCGCGTTTGAACATTTGATTCGTTTTCCTTCCACATATTTTAAAAGAGATTGAGAGCGACTTGCTTTGCCGGAGCCATTTTTCACGAAGGAGACAGCAATGGCATATTATATTGGTGTTGATTTGGGAACAACTGGGCTGAAATCCGCTGTCCTGGACCGCGAGGGGCGCATTCTTGGACTGGGGTATCAGAAGTATTCTATTGAGACGCCCATGCCCAATTACGCACAGCAGGACCCCGATACATGGTGGAGCGCATTGAAATCTACCATGGCGCAGGCCTTGATGCGCGCCCAAGTCCCCTCAGACGAGATCCGCGGCATTGGCTTGTCCGGGCAGATGCACGGGACCGTCCTTCTGGACAAGGACAAAAAGCTGCTGGGACCCGCGGTTATCTGGTGCGATCAGCGCGCCTTCAAAGAAGCGGACTGGATTCGGACGATCGTCTCCCCGGAGGAGCTCAGAAGCTGGATCCAGAATCCTGTTGCCTCCGGCTTTCAGGCATGCACGCTGCTCTGGCTCCGTATGCATCAGCCGCAGTTGTTCCGGGGAATCCGGCATGTTCTTCTTCCAAAGGACTACCTCCGCTTTCGCCTGACAGGGGAGATCGCAAGTGAGGTGTCGGACGCATGCAGCACGGCACTTTTCAATTGTGCGGAGGGACGCTGGAGCGAGGAAATGCTCAGCCGCCTGGGGCTCGATCCCGGATTGTTGCCAGATGCCTGCCACCTCCCCTACGAGGCAGCCGGCCATCTCAGCCGCGCGGCCGCACGGGAACTGGGCCTTTCCGACAAAACGCTTGTGGCCTTTGGCGGGGGGGATCAATCCATGCAGGCGCTGGGCAACGGCGTGATCGATCCCGGGCGCGCCATGATCACCATGGGGACCGGCGGTCAGATTTTGATCCCCACTGATCTGCCGCAGGCCGATCCGTCGCTTTGCTCACATCTGTTTTGTCACGCGGAAAAGAATACCTGGTACGCCTTGGGCGCAATCCTCAATTGCTGCCTGGCGCAAAATTGGTTTTTTGACAAGGTCCTAGAAAGCGATGATTATGCCGGGATGCACGGGATCGCATCTGAGGTCCCGGCGGGAAGCAGAGGGCTGCTGTTTCTCCCGTATCTCACCGGAGAGCGCACTCCGCATATGAACCCCAACGCGAAGGGGATTTTCTGGGGGCTGGAACTGCGGCACGACAGGGCCACGATGGTCCGGGCAGTAATAGAGGGGATTTCCTTTGCCCTTCTGGACGCCTGGACATCCATTGGCTCTGCCAGGTCTCGGCCCGGCGAGCTGATTTTGACCGGCGGCGGGGCGCGCAGTGCACTGTGGAGGCAAATTTTGGCCGATCTTTTTGATCGTCCGATCTATACCACAAATATAGATGAGGCGGCATGTGTGGGCGCTGCGATCTGTGCGATGATTGCCCTGAACGAATATCCCTCTTTGTCGGACGCCTGCAGCGCAATTGTGCAGATGACGCCTTGCCTGATCGTCCCCAACGCCGAAACCGCCGGGATATATCGGGAGCAATATGAGAAGTTTCATGAGGTCTATCAGGCAAACAAGAGCCTGTTTCGCGGCTGAACGCAGGGTGGGACAAGGACATGGCCGCGAAAGAGACGCCCCGGCTTTACGCTGGGTACCGCCGCAGGAACAGGATAAAAAGCGAAACTGCACATCCGGTCAAAACGGATGTGCAGTTTCGTTATCTCCGCTGTCCGCCGGAAAGACGGGAAAGCGAAGCACAGAGGTGAAATTCTCCCTGATTCCGACGATACTTACTCAGTTCAGAAAATCCCTCAGCTTCTTGGAGCGGCTGGGGTGGCGGAGCTTGCGCAGGGCCTTGGCCTCGATCTGCCGGATGCGCTCACGGGTGACGTTGAACTCCTTGCCCACCTCCTCGAGCGTGCGGGTGCGGCCGTCCACGATGCCGAAGCGCAGCTCCAGCACCTTCTTTTCGCGCGGGGCCAGGGTGTCCAGCACCTCCTCGAGCTGCTCGCGCAGCAGCGAGAAGCTGGCGGCCTCCGAGGGCTCGGAGGCGTCCTCGTCGGGGATGAAGTCGCCCAGGTGGGAGTCCTCCTCCTCGCCGATGGGCGTCTCGAGGGAGACCGGCTCCTGCGCGATCTTCAAAATATCGCGCACCTTCTCCACGGGCATGTCCATCTCCGCGGCGATCTCCTCGGCGCTGGGGTCGTGGCCCAGCTCCTGCAGGAGCTGCCGGGAGATGCGGATGGTCTTGTTGATGGTCTCGACCATGTGCACCGGGATGCGGATGGTGCGCGCCTGGTCGGCGATGGCGCGGGTGATGGCCTGGCGGATCCACCAGGTGGCGTAGGTGGAGAACTTGTAGCCCTTGGTGTAGTCGAACTTTTCCACGGCCTTGATGAGGCCGAGGTTGCCCTCCTGGATCAGGTCGAGAAACAGCATGCCGCGGCCCACGTAACGCTTGGCGATGGAGACGACGAGGCGGAGGTTCGCCTCGGTCATGCGGTGCTTAGCCTCCTCGTCGCCCTCGGACATGCGGATGGCGAGCGCCACCTCCTCCTCGGAGGAGAGCAGGGGGACCTTGCCGATCTCCTTGAGATACATGCGCACGGGGTCGTCGGTGGAGTAATTGTCGATCAGCGCGTCGGTGTCGGTGATCTCCTCCTCGGTGACCTCCTCGATCTCGGCCAGATCCTCCACCTCGGGCAGCAGGTCGTCGATGGGGGGCAGCGCGTCCACGGCGGCCACGTCGATGTCCACGCCGTTTTGCTCCAGCGTCTCGTAGAATTTCTCCACGGCCTCGCTGTCGAGGTTCAGCTCCTCCAGGCACTCCAGATCCTTGGCCGAGAGCCGTCCCGCCTTTTTGCCCTTCTCGAGCAGCTCCGCGAGCCGCTCCTCCGGCGTCTTGCTCGCCTCGGCGGGGGCGCCCTCCTTCTTCTTGGCCGGGCGCTTGCGCGGCTTGGGCAGCTCCGTCTCGTCCTGCGCGGTGATGTCGCTGATGGCGGCCTCCTCCAGCAGGCGGTCGGCCATGGTCTCCAGCTCTTCCTCGGTGAATTTCATTTCATCGCTCATCTTTACCCCTGTACCCCTTTCTCTCTCTGAGACTGTCCGCCAGAGCGCGCAGATCCGTGCTCCCGGCGGGCATTTTTTTCAATTCCCGCATTTTCTCTATGTAGTCCCCGAGCGCCTTTTCTCCCTGCGCGAGCTGCTCGGGCTTCTGCAGCAGGTTTACCAGCAGGCTCATCTCCTGCGCGCTCAGCGCCTCCGCGAGGGAGGCGGTGCTCACGGTCTCGCCGTGGGCGTGCTTGTCGCGGATCACGGCGTAGATGTGCCCGAGCTCCCCGGAGCTGAACTCCTCCCGCGCGGGCAGCGCCTCGCTCCTGTCCAGGGCCGGATCCAGATACAGCAGCCGGATGACGCCCTCCTCGGCGGCGGCGGAGGCGGGGTCCGCGTAGCGCAGCGCCCGGTCGGCGCTCTGCTGCTGCCGCGCGGGACGCTCCTGCCTTCGCTGCTCGTCGCGGCTCGCGCTGCGCAGCAGGCGTCGGTGGCGCCGCTCCACCTCCGAGACGACCGCGTCCGCGCCGATGCCGGCCATGGCGGCCACGCGCATGGCGTAGACCTGCCGCTCCGCCGGCCCGGGCAGCCGCGCCAGCAGATCCGTGGCCTCCTTGAGAAACTCCACCTTCTGCGCGTCCTCCGCGAGATCGTATTTCTCCGCGACCGAGCGCAGGCGGTAGTCCAGCTGGTTCTCCGAGGCCTCCAGGAGATTCCGGAAGGCGTCGGGCCCGCGCGCCTGGATGAACTCGTCCGGGTCCTTGGCGCCGCTCATGCGCAGCACCCGCACCCGCAGATCCAGCTTTTCAAGGATGGTGATGGCGCGCTGGGCGGCCTTGACGCCGGCGCTGTCGCTGTCGTAGGCGATGATCACCTCGTTGGTGTAGCGCGAGAGGAGCCGCGCCTGCTCCGCCGTCAGCGAGGTGCCGAGCGAGGCCACCGCCGAGTCGAATCCCGCCTGATGCAGCGAGACCACGTCTATATTGCCCTCTGAGAGGATTATATATCCGCTTTTTGATTTTTTAGCCAAATTCAGGGCGAAAAGGTTGCGGCTTTTGTTGAAGACTAGGGTCTCGGGGCTGTTGAGGTATTTGGGCTCCCCGTCGCCGAGGATGCGCCCCGAAAAGCCGATGACGTTGCCGCGCACGTCGATGACGGGGAACATCAGCCGGTCGCGGAAGGCGTCGTAAAAGCCGCCGTTTTTGCTCCGGCGCAGCAGCCCCGCCTCGAACATCTCCTGATCCGTGTAGCCCTTGCCGCGCAGGGCCAGCTTCATGCTGTCCCAGCTGTCCGGCGCAAAGCCGAGGCCGAAGTTCTTCGCCGTGGCCGGCGAGATGCGCCGCCGGGCCATGTATTCCCCCGCGCGCCTGCCGTCGGGCGCGGAGAGCTGCTCGTAGAAAAAGCGCGCCGCGTCCCGGTTGAGCGCGAGCATGCGCGCGCGTTTGCGGCTGTCGCGGTCGTCGGTCTGCTCGGGCACGGCCATCCCCGCGCGCCGCGCGAGGAACTCCACCGCCTCGGGGAAGGAGAGGTTCTCGATCTCCATGATGAAGTTGATGACCCCGCCGCCCTTGCCGCAGCCGAAGCAGTGGTAGATCTGCTTGTCCGGCGAGACGGAGAAGGAGGGGGTCTTCTCGCTGTGGAAGGGGCAGAGGCCGAAGAGGTTGGCGCCGCTGCGCTTCGACAGGCGCACATAGCCCGAGACCACGTCCACGATGTCGCTGCGCTCCGTCAGCTCCGTGATGAAATTGTCGGGAAAGGGCATGGTCTCACCTCCTTCGTCAAACGAAGCTCGCTCCATTTTCCTCTTTCCCCGCAGAGTCGCTTCGTCGGGCTCTGCTCGGAGAACGGGGATGCGGCGGGCGGCTGACAGCCGCCCCTACAAGGAGAGGTAACAATGGCGCGTAGGGGCGGATAGCATCCGCCCGCTCTCTCCTCAAAACTCAAAACTTAAAACTTAAAACTTATTTCACCGTCCAGGCGAAGGGGATGAAGTATTCGCCGTATTTCTCCATGGCATAGCCGTCGGTCATGCCGGAGATGTAGTCGCAGGCGGCGCGCTCGACGCCCTCGCCGTCCGCGATGCCGCGGAAGTCCTCCGGCAGGGCCTCGGGACGGGCGCAGTAGTAGTCGTAGAGCCGCTCGAGGATGCCGTCGACCTTGTTCTCCTCGCCCTTGGCGATGGGGTTGGTGTAGACGTCGGAGTACATGAAGGCGTGAAAGAAGTCGAAGACCTCCTGCATGCGCGGCGACAGGCGCAGCTCTCCCTCCGCGCTCGAGGCGATCAGGTCCTTCATAAAGGCGTCGATGCGCTCGCTGTTGCGCACGCCGCAGTTTTCGCGGATGAAGGCGGGCACGTCCGCCTCCGTGAGAAGCCCGGCGCGGATGGCGTCGTCCAGGTCGTGATTTATGTAGGCGATGCGGTCGCACAGCCGCACCGTGACCGCCTCGGGCGTGTCGTCCGGCGCGCCGTGGGTGTGGTGCAGGATGCCCATGCGCGTCTCATAGCAGAGGTTCAGGCCCCGGCCCTCGCGCTCGAGCACGTCCACCACGCGCAGGCTCTGCTCGTAGTGCTTGAAGCCGCCCGGGTAGATCCGGTCCAGCGCGCGCTCCCCGGCGTGGCCGAAGGGCGTGTGCCCCAAGTCGTGCCCCAGGGCGATCGCCTCGGTCAGATCCTCGTTGAGCCGCAGCGCCCGCGCCACGGTGCGCGACAGGCGGCTGACCTCGAGCGTGTGCGTCAGGCGCGTGCGGTAGTGGTCGCCCTCCGGCTGCAGGAAGACCTGCGTCTTGTGCTTGAGCCGGCGGAAGGACTTGGAGTGGGTGATCCGGTCGATGTCCCGCTGAAAGCAGGTGCGGATGTCGCACTCCGCCTCCGGCAGGGCCCGGCCGCGGCTGTTTTCGGACAGCAGCCCGTAGGGGCCGATGAGCAGACGCTCGGCCTGCTCGCGTTCCACGCGGGGCAGCGCCATGGGATCACCTCCAGAAAATGCTTTCATATTCTCTATACGACGCGAAAGCGCATTTCCCTTTATTTTTTTCAGAAAAAATTTTTCCGGCCGCGCCTGTCACGCGTGACGGGACGGGGACGAGACGGGGACGTCCGCGGATGTCCCGGGATAACAGTACAGGACAGGACAGGACCGGACCGGACCAGACCCAACCGGACCTGAAAGAATTCTCTGGTGCTGCGGATGGCTTTCCGGCTGTCTGCGCGCACGCGCGGGAAACGCCCGGGAGAGTGTTCGGTTTTTCCGAAAGCCTCTTGACAAATCGCCGCAAATGTGGTAAGGTTAAACCGAACTACAGAGCGGCGAAAAGCGCCCGGCCGGGGAGCGAAGGGGGATCACTCCACCGGGACCGGACGCAGCCGCTCGCCCGTGACGGCGGGCTTCACTCCGCCGCCGCTCAGATCGAAGATGCGCGCGCGAAATTCCTCGCTCCGCCGGGCCGGGATGAGCGCGCGGATGCACACGGCCTCGCCGTAATCCACCGCCTCGATCTCGCCGCCGAAGGCGGCCGCCTCCTGCTTCATCCGCTCGGCGGCGGCATAGGAGCAGGGGATGTCGAGCGCGGTGAAGCTTTGAAGGACGCAGACGCCCGCCGCGTCCAGCGCGTCCTTGGCGCTTTTGGTGTAGGCGCGCAGCAGGCCGCCCGTGCCCAGCAGCACCCCGCCGAAGTAGCGCGTCACGACGCACACGAAATCGCTCACGCCCTCCCGGCGAAAGACTTCCAGCATCGGCAGTCCCGCGCTGCCCTGCGGCTCGCCGTCGTCGGAGTATCGCTCGCCTCCGCCGCGCAGGGCGTAGCACCAGCAGTTGTGCCGCGCGTCGTAATATTCCTTTTTCATGGCGGCGATGAACTCGCGCGCCTCCCGCTCGCTCTGTACGGGCCGCACATGGCCCAGGAAGCGGGAGCGTTTCTCGGTGAATTCCGCCTCGCCCGGGCCGCCGGGCACATAGATCGCGCTCATTGCTCCCAGTCCTCTCTCTCCGGCGCGCAGTCCGGGATGTAGGCCCTGAGCCTGCCGAAGAGCTCCGGCGGCACGACGGCCTCGACTTCGACGCCCTCGTCGGTATACTCCGTGCGCAGCACCGCCGCCTCGCGCTGCAGCGTGTCCAGAAGGCCCGCCGCGGCGTAGGGCAGCCGCAGCGCCACGCGTTTTTTGCCCCGGTCCAGCAGCTGCGAGAGCCGCAACAGCAGCGCGTCCGCGCCCTCGCCGCTTTTCGCGGAGATGCAGACCACGTCCTCGCCGTGGGGCAGGATGCCGAAGTAGGCGTCGCACTTGTTGTACACCCGCAGGCAGGGCGTGCCCTCCGCGCCGAGCTGGCGGATGAGCTCGTCCACGATGCGCGCCTGCTCGGCCCACTCGGGATTGGAGATGTCGATGACGTGCAGCAGCACGTCCGCGTAGCGCAGCTCCTCGAGGGTAGCCTTGAAGGCCTCGATCAGATGGGTGGGGAGCTTGCGGATGAAGCCGACCGTGTCCGAGAGCAGCACCTCGGTGCTCTCGTCGACGCGCAGGCGGCGCGTGGTGGTGTCGAGCGTGTCGAAGAGCCGGTCGTTGGCGGGGATGTCGGAGCCGGTCAGACAGTTTAAAAGGGTGGACTTGCCGGCGTTGGTGTAGCCGACGAGCGCCACGACGGGCATGGCGTTTTTCTCCCGGCGGCGGCGCTGCGTGCCGCGCACCTTGCGCACCGCGGCCAGCTCCTCCTCCAGCTTCTGGATGCGGCGCCGGATGTGCCGGCGGTCGGTCTCGAGCTGGGTCTCGCCGGGGCCGCGCGTGCCGATGGGCGAGGAGCCGCCCGAGGCGGTCTGCCGCACGAGGTGGGTCCACATGCCGGTCAGCCGCGGCAGCAGGTACTTGTACTGCGCCAGCTCCACCTGGAGCTGGCCCTCGCGCGTGCGCGCACGCTGCGCGAAGATGTCCAGGATCAGGCCCGAGCGGTCGAGCACCTTCACGCCCAGCTCCTCGGACAAGACCCGCATCTGCGAGGGGCTGAGCTCGTTGTCGAAGACGGCGAGATCGCAGTCGTTTGCGGCGATGAGCTCCTTCATCTCGCGCAGCTTGCCCTCGCCGAGGAAGCTGCGCGGCTCGGGCGCGGCGCGGTTTTGCAGGAGCAGCGCCGCGGCCTCGCCCCCGGCGGTCTCCACCAGCGCGCGCAGCTCCTCCATGGAGGAGTCCGTGGAGCGCTCGTGCGCGTCCATGCTCGCCGCGGCCAGGCCCGCCAGCACCGCGCGCTCCTTTTTCGTCTCGATGTTCTCTATGTGTACCAATCCTTTTCTTTTGTCTTTCGGATAGTATACCCCAGTTTTCGCCGTTTGCCAAGACCGTCGGGTTTTGCGTTCTGAGGAAAAAAGGGCGGCTGATCGCCGCCCCTCGTTCCCCCGTCTCCTCAAAACTCAAAACTAAAAACTTAAAACTAAAATGGCCTGCGCTTTTGCCGCTTGCGGCGGCAGAACTCCTCCTTCACGTCCACGAGGATGATATCGCTGCCGATGCGCACGATGCAGGGCCAGGGCAGGATGTAGTCGTCCTCCCGTCCCAGCAGCCCGAAGAAGCGGGGCCGGCCCGGGGTGATGAGCGAGAGCATGCGCCCCTCCTTCTCGTCAAACTCCGCGTCGCACACATAGCCCAGCCGGAAGCCGGAATGGATATCGATGACCTCCTTGTAGCGAAGCTCCGAAAAATAGCTGATCATGGCGAGACCCCCGTACATTGATACTCTGCTACCAATATACGGGGGCCGGGCCGGAATTATGTCGTTTGCCGGGCCTTCGGGATGGAAATGGTCAGGATGAGGGCCTCGTCGGTCTCCTCGCGCCGCAGCCCGGCGTCGATGCCGCCCTGCTTCATCAGGTCGATGCTGCGGCTGAGGGTGTTGAGGAAGACGCGCACATCCTTGAGCACGAAGCTGCGCCGGGGCCTCACGCTCTCCTCCGCCTCCTCCGGCGCGCTCAGCAGCGCCTCGATGTAGGCGTCGGCGGCGGCCACGGTCATGCCGCGCTCGACCATCACCGCGAGGGCCGCGCGCTGGCTGTCCGCGTCCGGCAGGCGAAGCAGAGCGCGCCCGTGCCGCTCGCTCAGCCCGTTTTCCCGCAGCGCGTCAAGCACGTCCCCCGGCAGCTTTAATAGCCGCAGCTTGTTGGCTACCGCCGACTGCGATTTGCCGATGCGCCGCGCCGCGTCCTCCTGGCTCATGCCGAAACGGTCGATGAGCTGCCGTAGGCCCATGGCCTCCTCCACAAAATCCAGGTCGCGCCTCTGCAGGTTCTCCACCAGGGCGATCAGCCCCGCGTCCTCCATGTTTACGTCCAGCGCGATGCAGGGCAGCTCCCGCAGCCCCGCGAGCTTCGCCGCGCGCAGCCTGCGCTCCCCGGCCACCAGCTCATAACGCCCGCCGCGCAGGCGCACCGTCAGGGGATTGAGGATGCCGTAGCTGCGTATGCTCGCCGCGAGCTCCCGCAGCCCCTCCTCGTCAAAATGCCGCCGCGGCTGCGCGGGATTCGGCGCGATGTCTTCGATCCGGAGATACAGGATGCTGCCCCGCCGGACCCCGGGGCGTGCGCGCAATGTCTGCATGCTCGAGCCTCCTCGCATATCTTGTGATGGTATGGCATGAGCATACGCTATATCTTGTGCAAAAGCGGGCGAATGTGGGAACGCGGGGAAGATTTTTCCCACGCGGATTGACATTTTCCGGCAAAGGCGCTATCATGTTCCCACTTCGCGAAAGAGGGAGGGGACGCCGTGAGCACCGAGAGCAGAGCGCGTCGGTTTCTGCGGGGATTTCGCGCGGGCGTACCCATCATGATGGGCTTTCTGCCCGTGGCGCTGTCCTACGCCATCATCGCCCGGCAGGCGGGCTTTACGGCCTTTCAGATCGGCCTGATGAGCCTGACGGTCTTTGCCGGGGCGAGCCAGATGATGGCGGCGGGCATGTGGATGCAGGGCGCGTCCCTCGCGGCAATCATCGTGGCGACCTTCCTTCTCAACCTCCGGCACTTCATCATGAGCACCTGCGTGTTCGAGCGCATGGCGCCCTCGCCCCTTGCGCCGCGGCTGCTGTCGGCCTACTGGGTGACGGACGAGAGCTTCGCGGTGTTCACCACCGAGCGGCGGACGGAGAACCTCACGGTCTGGTTTTATCTGGGCCTGGGCCTGTCCACCTACTGTGCGTGGGTGGCCGGCTCACTGCTCGGCGCGGTGCTGACAGGCTTTCTGCCGGCGGTCCTGTCGGCGAGCCTGGGCGTCGCGCTCTATGCGCTTTTTGCCGCCCTGCTGGTCCCGAGGCTGCGCGGCAACGGGCGGCTTGCGGTGCTGGCGCTGCTGACGGCGCTGTGCAACACGCTGCTCGGCCGCTTCATGGCTGCGAGCTGGTCCCT
>Ga0079305_1002483_pt1 | contig 15734 bp, 24 predicted proteins | sample LMS_cellobiose_e_FD_79183 | JGI IMG/M metagenome (GOLD analysis project Ga0079305, IMG submission 79183) | Rumen-fistulated moose microbial communities from Alaska, USA - LMS_cellobiose_enrichment | ecosystem: Host-associated > Mammals > Digestive system > Stomach > Rumen fluid ... | reverse complement strand
CCGCGATTCACTTACGGATTTGCGCCCCCTGGCGAAGCAGTTGCACCCCCCTTGATTTGCACCCCCCTGCCTACTGAAGCCTGTAAAGAAGAAAAAAGCGGGCTGTGAAGCCCGAAATGTAATTGTATCAGATTGAGACAACTGAGGAACGAAAAATACAAAGGGGACGCCCTGCTGCAAAAGACATTCTGTACGGATTTTCTGACGAAGGCCTACAAGGTAAACGAGGGCGAAGTGCCGCAATACTATGTCGAGCACAGCCACCCGGCGATCATCGACCGGGCCATGTTCGACGCTGTACAGACCGAGATCAAAAAGCGGGCCGAGCCGGGCCAGCGCACCTATACGCCTTACACGCTTTCCGGCAAAACCTACTGCGCGGAATGCGGCGCGCGGTACGGCAGCAAAATGCGCCGGGGCAAGCAATCCTGGCGCTGCAACAACCGGCACCTTGGCAGGACGAATTGTACCGCGCCGGTTCTCCATACAGAAACCATTGAGGACGCTTTCGTGACCGCCTTCAACCTGGTCATTGAACGGAAAGATGAAATCATCCGGATCTGCATGGATACAATGACCGAGCGCTGTGACGTGAGCGGCATCGATGCCCGCCTGGCGACATTGAACGCCGAGCTGGATGTGGTGGCCGAATTGATTGCACAGAACATCGCCACCAATGCCCGCGTGGCGCTGGATCAGGATGAGAACCGACAGAAATTCGAGGAACTAATGGCCCGGCACGATTCCACCCAGAACGAGATTCACGACCTGGAGCGCCAGCGCGCGGAATTGATTGCCAAGCTGAACGGCATCCGGCATTATATCGGCGTAATCCAGGACGAGGGCCGGATCACCGGGTTCGACGAAACGCTCTGGCTGAATACGGTGGATCGGCTATGGATCAAACCGGACGGAACAATGAGATTTGAATTCAAAGGCGGCCCGGCCATCGAAGGGTGACGCAAACGGCCCTGGGGGATAGAGCCCCGGGGCCGCATTATACTGGATCAATCCTTTTCCTTTTTGTATCGAACTCCGGTATTTTCCGAGCCTCGAACTTCTTCATGATAGAAATAGTCCACGATGGTCGGATGCCCCTGCTGGACTCGCTCATAGGGCGTTTCATTATCCACAAAGCGGCAGCCATACCTGCGGGCCATTTCCTCGGCCTGCTTTTCCAGCGCTTCAAAATAGCTGCGATTCCGCTTGCTGTAGATTTCCTCATACAGCGGCGTCAAATGCGGATACTTTGCCGCGATATAATCCACGATCGTCTTCCTGAATCCGCCGCGCAGGTTCAGGTTTTCCAGCCAGACAAGGTCGCACTGATCCTTTGCGCGTTCGAAGATGGCTTCAATATCCGTGATTCCCGGGAACACGGGAGAAATGAAGCAGACGGTGCGGATGCCCGCGTCGTACACCTGCTTCATGGCTGACAGCCTTCTCTCAATACTGACCGCAGCGTCCATGTCGTTTTTGAAATCCTCATCCAGCGTATTCACCGACCAGGAGACCGTCAGCCGGTTCCGTTTGTTGATCTCCTGCAGCAGATCCATATCCCGCAGAACGAGGTCAGACTTGGTGCAGATCAGAATATCCGCACCGCTATCCTTGAGCTGCTCCAGCAGGAGACGGGTCTTGCCAAATTTCTCCTCCAGCGGGTTGTAGCCGTCCGTGACCGTCCCGACGATCACCTTCTGACCGGCATACTTCCGGGGATTTGTGATGGCAGGCCATTCCTTTACATCCATGAAGCTGCCCCAGTCTTCGGTATGTCCTGTAAAGCGCTTCATAAAGCTGGCATAGCAGTATTTGCAGGCGTGGGGGCAGCCCACATATGGGTTGACCGAATACCCGCCCAAAGGCGCGTTTGACTTGGTCATAATGCTCTTGGTCTGAACAAATCCTACTTTGATTTCCGACTGTTCCATGCTCTCTGTTCCTCCAGTACGTGTTTGAATGCATCCGGCAGCTCCTGGGTCATCTGTTCTTCACCCATGATGGGCACAAGATCTTCTTTCCAGAAGACCGGGATATGACTGTGATGCGCCTGCTCCGTCAGAGAGTACGCCCATTCTGGCTCCGTGTGTACCTTCCGGCTTTGCGCTCCGGTCATGGTGCCGACGACCATCCATCCGACGCCGGACAGATCGACCGTGCCGGGATCATCGAACAGGGGCTCGAATGTCACATGATAATGCTTTGCTCTCACGTTTTCACGCAGCGCGTCGATGCGCCAGAGCTCCGCCTTTCGGGTCACCGTCACGCCAAACCAAGCATTGTCCAGGTCTGTCCGGATATTCAGCAAATCGGGCCGCTTGGACAGAAACAGGAACTGATGCTGCGGATTCTCCGAGATCTTCCGGAAAACCTGCTCCCGCCATTCCGGTTTCCATCCCGCCAGGTCGCTCATCCCGGTCAGCAGATAATTGTGAGGACAGGGCTTCTCCATCATGCGCAGTTTGCCCGGGAAAAACTGGGGATCGGAAAAATCGTCGATCATGTGATACCGCTTCACATTATTCCGGGCATAGCAGTAAGGACAACCAATCGTACAGCCGATGACCAGGTTCATATTCTGGATCAAGTCTTTGATGCAAACACTCATGATTTCAGCTTGTCCTCCAAATTCCTTTGGATTCGGCGGAGATCATCCTCAAACCGCGCAATCTCCTCATCTGTGAAACCGGCATAGTAAATGCCGCTCATCTGCTGAGAAACCGTGTCGTAATCAAGCCGTAAAGCTTTCGATTTTGCCGTGAGGAAGATAAGCGTCTTGCGTCTGTCCTTTTCATCGGGAACCCGGCAGATCAGTCCCTGCTTCTCCATGCGCTCCAGCATGGTCGTCAGGGACGTGATGGCAAGCCCGCACTGGTCAGACACCGTTTTGATCGGCACCCCATCCTGCTGCCATAGTACATACAGAATTCTGCCCTGAGCTCCGTTGAAGGCATCGATGCCTTTTTCCGCAAGGACTCTTTCAAAAATACGGTCGCCCAATTGTTTGATTTTCGTGACCAGAAAGCCTCCGCTCGTGTTCATGCAACAACTCCTATATAGTAGTTATTTAGATTCTACCATATAGTATTATTTTTGTCAACGGGAAATACAGACAGGGGAATTGTTTCTATAATGCCGCCTTTCTCATCATGAATAAAAAAACAGTACCGTTTCGTGGTGCCTCAGGATATTTGAAATCCGCCAAAAACCGCTCCAAAAACCGGTTGTAGATTTGGTTTTTGGCGGATGGCCCAAATAATGTCAGGAGAGACAAAGAGCATCTGAAAAGGTGCTCTTTTTTGCGTAATGTGCTGCAATTCCGCCTCCTTTTCTGTACAAATCAGCCAATTTTGCCGTTTCCAGGCCTCTGAAAATGACGCATTTTCATTTGATCGGTAGTCCAAACGCTCAAAACCGCGCTCAAACTTTCGCTCAAAGCTTACGAAACTGGCCTTGTAGCCGGGTCCTTCACGGTTTTGTCCCCGTGCAAAAACCCGCTCATCTGCTTCATGGCCTCCGGAAGCCTCGTGTCCTCCTGCCGGGTGTAGACACTCAGCGTCATCTCCGGCGTACTATGGCCCATCAGGCTCTGCGTCGTTCGTATGTCCACGCCCGACGCCACGGCCATCGTGGCGAAGGTCGTTCGGAAGTTGATCGGCGTCGCTCCGTACAGCTCGATGTGTTCCCCTATGGACTTCCACAGCCTTCTGAACGTAGGTTCCGAGACCGGCTTCCCTCCCCTGCCGGGGAGAACATACCCCGATGCCTGTGCCAGCGGCTCCAACACTTCGTAGAGTGCGTCGGCAATCGGGATGTTCCTCACACTGGACTCTGTCTTGGTTCCCTTGACCACGGGCTTCGACTTCGGATACGTAACCGCCTGGCAGACGTGGATCAGTCGATTTTCCATATCGACGTTCTCCCATCTGAGACCCAGCAGCTCCTCCCGCCTCATGCTGGTGTAGGCCAGCAGCGCCATTACCAGGCGCTCACGAGGCTCTGTCAGCAGCGGGATGCTGCTCTGGATCGAGGCGATCTGCGCTTTGGTCAGTGCCTTCGTGCCGCCCTTGTCAATGGCGGGGTTCTTCAGGCGTCTGTCCTTCGCCGGGTTCTTGGTGATCAGTCCATCCTCGACCGCGCTGGTCAGGATCTCCTTCAGCAATCCCCAATCGCCCTTCAAGGTCTTCCTGGCGACCGCTGCGCCCCTCTGGTTCAGCCACGTCTGGACATCGCTTGACGTGATATCCTCGATGTATTTGTCCGCGAACGTCCGGTTCAATACGCTCAGCTTGGCGTCGAGATAGGCGTCGTAGTTACCGGCAACGCCCGACTTGTAGGTCGTTCTCCACCGGCTCGCATACTCGCTGAACAGTGTCTTTTCCCTCGGCTCAGCCATCACCGGTCTGGGCATGAAATCCCAGATGCGCCCGGTCTCTATCGCCGCCTTGATGATGTTCTCGGCAAGCTCCAGCTCTGATTTACCGCGTATCTGTCGAACAATGGGCGTTCCGTCATCGTTCACGCCCAACTGCATCCGCAACCTGTGTTCCTTGCTCATGATATTCTCTCCTGTCATGTAGCAAGGTTCTGTAGCGCAATCTGTGCGGTTTTCAAGGTTCGCGGGCGGATTCTCGGCCCGTCCTGCTATTGATTGTAGCACCGCCGCCAGCTGATTGCAAGCAGAGATCAGTTCACGGTTTCCATTATCAGCCCCCTGGCCGATGAGATTATACAAAAAGACTCCTCCGTTCATAATAACGGGGAGCCATCCTCACTTTATTTCCGGTCATTCCGGAGCCGCAAAATTTTTTATATTCGACGTAAAGCGGGAAAATCCTTCTTTTCCAAGCGCCCGCTTAACGCAAACACCGGTATATTCAGCTTTCTAATTGACAGTATATCACCGAATTCAGCCAAATGCAAATGTTGGCGCGATCTAAAAGTGATGATTTTACGGCAAAAATGTTAAGATTAAATAGCGGGTGCGTCCCTGAAATCACCAGGAAAGGGATGAAATCCATGGACAATCCCAATATACCCAATGTTCTGATCAAGCTGTCAGCGGATGATGATTTCATCGCGGTTTCCACCTATTGCCACAGGCACGGACGCCGGGGCCGGTTTCTGATCCTGCGGGACAGGATGAAACAGATTCTCAGCGGCAATCCCGGAACCCTCTATGATTCCGACTGCGGGAACCACGTCAGCATCCACAATTACGATAACCGGCTCCACCTCACCTTCGATTGGCTGTCCGAATACTCGGATGGAATCCTGAAGGGGTTCCGCTAACGGATAGAGGTGCCCTGCGAAGTGTTCGCAACCCTGATGGATACGGGAGAAACGATTCGGTACCTGTACCGTCCTCAGAATCCTCAGGCGCACATCAACGCTGTTCCTGCCGCGATGGTCATCAGGAAGGTCAGAAGCTCCTCCATCACCCGTCGAGCGCTGAGCAAAGCCCTGCGGGACAACTTCCACTGGAAGGGCGATACCGTTACTTTGTACAGAGATGGCGGCAAGGGCTTCTACTTCCGAACATCCAGTGGCTGTCCGGCTGAGGGTGGTCTGATCCTTCATCACACCATGATCAATACGTCGGTAGGCGTGCGTCCCATGGTTTATTACAGTGTTCATACCTAAAAAGGCCGTAAAACAACATGGAAGCACAGGCAAATGCTCATGCCGCTGGGAGAAGCTGGATAATGTAGGAGGACAATACAATGCTGAGCAATACCATTCGTGGGGAGTATGTCACGGAAGTACGCTATGAGCTGGCCTTTGATGACGGTCTCGGCAACGGCTACGGATTTCCCTGCGACGCGACAGGAGCTGTGAATGAAGATCTCACACCCGATGCGCTGCGCAATCTCGAATACTGCCGGCAGCATCCTGAAGCGTTCGAACGGGCCAACGAGGTCGTTGAGATCTGTCTTCAATACAAAGAGGAGGACCACGGTACCTGCAGGTGCGGCGAGACGGTCTATCTCCATGACCAATACCAGGCCGCATGCCAGTGCACGAAGTGCGGACAGTGGTACAACCTGTTCGGACAGGAGCTGCTGCCGCCGGAGATGTGGGAAGAGGACTACTGATGGAAAGGCAGGAAAGCACTCTGGAAACAGGGTGCTTTTCCTGCGCTTTGGAGGAATTGAACATGAGTGACAAATCGATTGTCCTGTCCCGCGCCTGCATCCGGGACACGCTGCTGTTGAAACGCCTGTGTCCGGAGAAGATGACAGGGCTGGCGCTCAACTTATACAACCTGAACATCCAAACCTTGCGCCGGAACCAACTTGCGCCTCATGTGGAAACAAAAATGCGACCATATCGCTACCTCGACCTGCAGGCGCAGAAGCGCAATGCTCCCGACATCGTCATCACGGTACGCGGCGGGCTGGTACAGGAAGTCCGTTCGACAAACCCCTACGCTACCATCTATGTCGCCGACTACGATATGGACAGCCCGGATGAGATTGCCGCTGCAGCAGAGGCCAGGGAGCGCGCCATGCTGCCGGATATGCACATCGTGTACTGATGAGGAGAGATGATTATGGAAACCACATGAAAATACATGGATCGGAAGTTGAACCCCGAGGAGCTTCCGAGCATGAAGGAGCTAATCTCTGAGATTGACGAGAACGGCGGCACGGACGCCGCCCTGGCCGGGCTTCGGGAGAAGCAGTACAGGCAATACTGCTGCGAACTGATCTGGCGCTATCCCATCAGCCAGGGAGATTCTGCCGGCGGCTTCCTCATGCCCGTGCGGGAGGGCATCCTCTGGATCCCCTATGACGAAATGGAGAAGGAAGTTGGTGAAATCCTCAGGACCAGTGACGCGGTGCTCATGGATGAAGCTGCCTGTGCAGCCTACGCGGAGGACTTCAGGGCCTATGCCGATGAGCTGTGCAGCGCCCTCAGACAGAGCGCCTATATCTGCCGCGGTATCGGACGCGGGAATCATGATGAAACCATCATCGACCTGGGCTCCTTTGAAATGGTCTCAGGCAGGATGGCCGTCTCGGATCCATGCTATGACGCCGATGTATGGTGCCGCGGCGAGCTGGAGGACGTGCTGCCGGGTACCTGGGAGGCCTCTGTCATCAAGCGGGGTGAGGGCGATTGGGGTATGCGCGCTGCCAGGCTCATCGCTGTCCATAAGGACTACGTGGACTCCGACATGGAGCCGATGACGCTTGCCCCATTCGAGGTCGGCGTGGATTCAGGACAGGCGGGCCTGTTCGATGCCCAACACTACCGGGATGATGCTGTCGTAGCGGATCCTGGCTCCACCTTCAACAGCAATGATCCCGGCGCGCTGTGGTATATGCGCTGCTGCCATATCACACTGACGAAGCTGGCGGCGGGCGTGCTCCCGTATGGCGTGGTTTCATCCAGTGGTTTCGGCGATGGAAGCTACGATTGCTTCTATGGCAGGAGCAGCGACAGGAAAATCGTTCGTGTTGAAATAGAGTTTATCCCAGAGGAGGACAACGATGAGTAAGCTGTGCTACTTTGATGTCAGTGGTTGGCAGGAGAATGGTTCTCCACTGCCAGCCGAAAACAAGCAAGAAGTCATCGACATCCTGGAAGAGCTGATTGCCGATGACTTCAAACAGGATTTGAGCGAGGATTCACCGCGATTCATGCGCTTTTCCACGGAATACGAGTACGCGCCGGAAGAGGTTCGGGAGGCATGCTTCAAATACGCAAAGAGCCACCCTAGTATCATTCTGGAGCTCGAATACACGAACCATGACGAGGAGGTTTTCCAGCGAATCCGTTTCAAGGGGAAGCTGTGCAAGCACCATGACGCAGCCTATCACTTCATGCCGTTTGAGGGCATCACCATTCCGAAAGAGGAGCCGCCACTGCCGGTGATTGAGTTTGAATATGGGTCTGTTGAAACGGAGGATGCCCGTTCGCTGATGGTCCTCCTGGGACGAGAATTGTCGCCGGACGAGCTGGAAAGCCTTGAGGATTCTGTCGCATCCTATGCGGAGAAGAACACGGATTACTGCTTTGAGGAGTTGATCCGAGATGTGCTGGAAGCCACCGGGGTTGAGTACTGGATCATATCGCCGATGCGTACATATAGGATAGATCTCCCAGTGTCATTGAATACAAATCTTTCTCCGTGCTGAAGATTTCCATATATCAGTCGTCGATCGCTGTTTTATCATATCACCGTGAACTCCGTCCATTCGACATGATTGTAAGATGCACTTCCCGCCATTTATCTATGCCTGGTCCTATGTCAATGCGAATTCGATCTCTTGCTTACGCCTGATTCAGCCATCATTTTCACATGCCTTCGTTCACGATGGCCGCGTACTGCGCCTCCGGGATCATGGGGGAGCTGATCTCATTGAGCAGCGCCCCGTCGATCCCGCCGGTTTGGGCGTATTGCCTGCCCGCCTGCCGCATAAGCGCCAGCCTCGGCTCGGTGACGATCGCCGCCTCAGGCGCGTTGAACATGGGGCTTTCGGGAATGGTGATGATCGTGTGGTTGCACGGAAAGCACTGCCTGAACTGCTGGACGGCGGGTTCGAAGTTGTGCCGGCTGTTTGGGAAGCCACAGCCACAGATCATCATGTAGCGCAGGCGGGAGAAGTCCGCCTGTCCGACGTGCTCATAGCGGTCGCCCACCTTCCGCATGGCCATGGAAGACAGCGGCATGGTGCGGTCCAGCAGCGCCTTCAGCGGCGCGGGCATGCCGTAGCAGTACAGCGGGAAGCTGAACAATAGCAAATCGCTTTCCAGCATCTTATTCAGGATGTCCCGCGTGTCGTCGTCATGGATGCATGTGCCGCCGTTCCGCTTGCAGGCAAAGCAGCCGGTGCAGTATTCGATGTGACAGTCTATGACGTCGATCACATGGATCTCCTGCGGCGCGGCGTCCTTCATACCTTCCAGGAAAGACCTGGTGATATGCATGGTGTCGCTCTTCTCACGCTTGGGGCTGCCGTTCAATACGAGAATCTTCATCGCTTTCATCTCCTTGTTGATGTCATTTTCCAAGTACCATGAATAATACCACTTTGACTGGTCGCCTGACCAAGAATCCCGAAGTCCGTCACAATGCCGGTTCCAACGGCAAGTTGTCCGTCGCCAAGTATACGCTGGCCGTGCGTCGTCCCCGTGCCAAAGAAGGCCAGCCGACTGCAGATTTCATCCGCTGCACCGCATTCGGTCCGAAGGCGACCTTCGCGGAGAACTACCTTGCCAAGGGGATGAAGATCGAGGTCAGCGGCAATATCCGCACCGGCTCCTACGTCAACAAGGACGGGCAGACGGTCTACACCACCAAACTCATCGTTGGCGATCAGGAGTTCGCCGAGAGCATGGCGAAGAACGCGGATATCTTCGCCTCCAGCACGGAAAACCAGCACGATTTCGGCGACGCCGAGCTTCCGTTCAACTGATGTGCCAGAGCGTAAGTAACAATAGCAAGGCGACGGTGCCGCTGGAACAAAGCGACGCCGTCGTCGAGGCGTGTGTTGCCGATCTCAAGGCCCTGCTGGATCTGCGCATGGATGCCTATTTCCGGGAGACCCAGGGTCTGGACGATCTGTCCGAGGGACTGGGCCTCCCTGTTGCTGCTGTCAGGGGGATGACATACCGAGAGGTGTGCTGGAAAATCGCAGACAGGGTTCCATCTCTGAAAGGAAGCGGGAGCGTCGTGGGAACAGTATTGTGGCCGCTGATTGAGCCGTTTCTCCGCGAATATGAGCGCTATCAGCAGGGTTCCAGATTTGGTTTCCAGGATATCGCCGGGGTTAAGCATGCAAAAAAGCGACCCGGAGCACCGGTGCCGGCGTGGTATCCCTATATTACCTACTATATGGCAATCGTGGAGCTGTATGGCGAGGATGAGTCTCTGTTGGAGGCGCTCTGCAACGGGCTCGTTGAGAGCGGATGCGGAAGCGTTATACCGTTGCATCAGTACATCCATATCATAGGCGGATGACCTTTATTCCAAGGGAGGAAATCATTTTCGACCTCCTGATCAGGCCGTTTCTGCGGCCGCTCGTGGAGGATCGGTGACTGATGACTATGGGCGGTATCCAGAGTTTGGGTGCCGCCCGTGGTTTATATAGGGGGGAAAATAATGGCAAAGATCGCATTGGCGCAGCGGCTAAGCTGGCTCGAAGACGGCCATGAGAATGACACAGCGTTCAACTATGCCCAGATGCAAAAGCTGGTGGGCATGACGATGCATCGTTATTTTTCTGGCGCGAAACAGGCTCTGCAGGATCTTGAGAAATACACGAGCATTCTGCAGGATCAGCTGAAAGGCATGACCTATGCAGAGGTGATCTTTTCGCATCCGTAAACCAGCCTGCGATGACTTCCAGCTGAAAGGCATGACCTATGCAGAGGTGATCCGTGAAATTGACAAGCGGTATCAGCTTGATGGCTTCGATCGCAAGATGGCTGTCGAAGCACTGTGGGTGCTTGCGGCACCATTTATCCGGGAAGGTCGGAGGCGGACGAAAGTATGAAAAGAGTGTCGCTCGATGAACGGCTCCGGGCGCTGGATCCGACGAGGCCTGTGACGAATCGGATCCAGCTCATGGGCATGACCTTGCAGGGCTTTGTCAACATGCTCAGGAATCGGGTCCCGGATTGCAAGCAGGGGGTAGGTATATCGGCTCTTGCGATGTACAGACGCTAATGTCGATATGCATGCGACGCTGGCGGAAGTTGCCTACAAAGCCGCCATGAGCAATCAAGTGGTGGGGGATCGAGAATTTTGTACGATGTTTTCGTGCGGCCTTTTCTGCGCCTGATTAGGGAGGAAACGAAAGATGAGTAATAGACCATGCGTCATCCGAGATACAGCCATGGGCACTTTCAGATCATCCCTTGAGGATGAGGCGTTCACCCGTCGGGAGATCGAATTGGATGGTACCATCGACCGGGCCAAGGCTATGGATTTATAGTCAATTTGGATCAGTAGAAGTTGAAATTATAGATTGATAATCAGCATACCATTCTGCTTCATTGACAAAATGCTTCTCTTGCATGCGGATTGGGCTTGTTGATGTCGAGGTACTTGTGAATCTCGTCGACGTGAACGTCGGCGTCGATCAGCAGCTCGCCGTAATCTTCCTCCAGCAGCTTGCCGACATCGTTGGCCCAGGCCTGCACCTGCGCGGGGTCGAAGTTTTCCCCGTCCTGCATGTCAGCGGGGATCGCGATGACCATTTTCTGCAACGTGACGTTCGTGTTTTTCCCTGATGACTTGCGCTTGATCCGGACCCTTCTCATGAGCGCGTCATAGCGATCACACTTTTCCCTGTATGTGAGCCCGCGATGACCGCTGCGAGTTTGAACATTCGCCACAAACTCATTCGTCCATATACGCCCAGACACAATGGGAAAGTTGAACGTAGCCACAGAGAGGATCAGAAACGGTTTTATGATACCCATGCCTTCTACTCGCTCGCCGACTTTGGTGGGCAGCTAGCTGCCCACCAATCCTTTTCCCATGCAGAAGGAAGAGAGGCTATGTCATTGCGGATGAAGATGGCTCGCCGCTCTCTTCAACAGCCTATGGCCGCTTGTGGAGGTCGCTCAAATCTCACATTGAGCTGTACGGCATGACGACGATCAACTTTCGAACTACGTTCGCCACAATGGCCGTCGCTTCCGGCGTGGACATCAAGACGACGCAGGCCCTCATGGGCCACGCGATGCCGGAGATGACGCTGAAGGTGTACGCGAAGAAGGAGGAAAGCCGACTGCCAGACGCTATGGAGAAGCTGGAGAGCTTCCTCGCCGGATAATGGGAAGACAGGGGAGAATGCAGCGACCACAGCCGATCATTTGGACGCAAAACGAAAGAAATTGTTAAACAGGGCTGTTTATAGAGAAATTCGGGGGAGATGGCAGGCACTCAACGCAACACGCAATTAACCTAAATGGGTAAATTATCAGTATAGAATACGCAGAAAAAGCGAGATTCCATTATGAAATCTCGCTGACTCTGCACCCGGTTTTTGTTCATTTTGGGGATTGCGACGGAGCATCGTATACCCATGGAATGATGTTTGGTTCCATGCCGGAGAGCCTGCGCATGCTCTATTTCTGAGGCGCGTTTTGTGCGCTATGGATCAGCGCAATATCTTCTCCATCGGCTTGCCCTTGGCCAGCTCGTCCACCAGCTTATCCAGCTGGCGCAGCTTCTTCATGCGCGGGTCGGCGATGGTCTCCACCTGAATGCCACACACCTTGCCGGTGATGAATTCGGCGCGTGGATTCCAGTCGGGCGCCCCGTCGATGAACGCGCCATAGGTGGTCGCATCTGTTTCCATGCGCCTGAGCTGTTCGGCGGCATAGCCTGTCAGCCAGGTCGTAACCGCGTCCACCTCGTCCCGGGTCCTGCCCTTTCGCTCAGCCTTTTGAACAAGACAGGTGTAGACCCTTGAAAACGGCATGTCAAATACATTCATTTTCGATACTCCTCATAACACCACTTTGTGATCCCCTGAATCAGTTCCACCGGCAAATCACGATTCCAGGGAATGCGGATGGTGCCCTTGCTCACATCGAAATCCTTGAGCTCTTCCGCGAATACCGTGGTCGCCTCACCCCCGGGGTAGAGCCCCAGGTGCTTCTTCGACGCCGCGAAGTGGATGAGATTCCTGCCCTTCCAATAGGTGGGCATCGACCAGGACATGCGCTCTTCCGCTTCCGGGATGGCGGAACGGATGATGTCGCGGATTTCTCTCAGCTTTGGCTGCACGGCCTCATCCTGCAAAGCTATGTACTCATCGATGGTTTGCGGTTTCATACAGTAATGATCCTGCCCCTGCCTGCTGAACTCCCTGCCGCATTTGGGACATTTCCACATGAAAAACGCCTCCCCGTTCAATCATCGGGCCGCCGCCCGTAGTCATTCCATTCGCCGAACATCCTGCACCTCGATGTAAACACAATAACGACCCGCTCTAACGCTTCTCGAAGGGCGGGTCGCGTGGCTCAGAAGAACAAACCAGGCGGAGAAGGTTGTCCGCGCTTTTGCCCGGCGCACCCTTGCGCCGGAAGGGCCTTCACCGCGGCTGAATTGGCGCGTCGATGGCCTGGCAGATGACGATCCGCTTTCCCCCGGTGATCTCCAGAGCGCGCTCCAGGGGCATTTCATTGCACGGGTTGAGGTAAATGATCTGATCCTCGCGCAGCCCATGAAAATACTGCTCCAGATCACCGGCCGCGCGGTCGTTGAGCTGCAGCGCCTTCAGGTGCGGCATATCGCGGAAATTCTCGATGTGCTGCGTGTGGCTGCCGCACAGATGAATCATGCCGCCATACTGGTAGTCACCCAGCAGCGCGTCATCCAGCGGCATGATAAACTCGCGATACATGGGGCCGGACAGAAGCTGCGTGGTGCAGCCGCACAGCTGGCCGTATCCCGGCGGCTGCGTGCGCATCGTCGAAATCACAGGCTGCAACTGCTGGCTCGGCACATTGTCGCGATACCACTTATGCAGCGTGCGAATCAATGTGTTGACGACATTCAGATCGTGGCACGCCGCCTCCTCGTCCTCCAGAATGGCGACCAGCGCTTCCTGGCCGTACAGGTTGAGCAGGATGTTCAGCGCGCTGGACAGCGTGGGCATGCCGAACAGGGGCAGCTTCACATCCGCCTCCACGAAGGCCAGCGCCGCGCGTTTGGCCATGTTCCACGTTTCATCCTTCTCGAGATCGGGCATTTCAAGCGCGCCGATGGGTGTTTTCAGATAGTCCGCGTTCCACTGGCCGTCCTTGAAGAACACCCGCGCGCCAAGGATGCGGTCGATGAAGTGCACGCCGTAGATGCCATACTCGATGCACGCGGGGGCGAAGCGATTGGCCGCAGTCTCGGGCTTCAGCGCCAGCAGCTCAAGCGACTCCTCAACCCATTGTTCAGGTTGCAGATAGTGCTGCGGCGACACGGCGACGCGAATCCCGTCATTCTGGCGGTGCAGCCGGTTGGCTGTCGACAGCGTTTTCGCGAAATGCCGCAGCCGGCGAACGGCCGTTTCATCGTCGTACAGTTTGAGCGCCTCGCTCAAGACGGCAAAATCATCCCTCAGCATGTCCGCCTCGATTGTGTACTGCTCTGTAAAACCACCGCGCATACAATCAGTATATCCGGCGAGCGTGAACACATACCGGCTGTTGTAGGAATTGCCGCGGCCCTCGAACAGATCGGTCATGCGGGCGAACCATTCGTCCCTCTCTCTGATTCGCCGGGGGGTATTCAGCACAGCGCGCGCGTAGTCAGACAGCATGTTGCGTTTTTCCTCCTCCAATTCCTCTCCCAGGGTTTCTTTTATATAAAGCGCCATAGTAACAACGCAATGGCGCTATCTTCCATAAACCGCTTCATTCTACCAAAAAGCACCCAGAGAACGTCATCGTCCCTCGTCCGTGATTATACGGAATGCCGCAATCCTTGCACACTCTGCTCACGAACAGCCCAAATCCTTCCATTGAGTACGTCATCCGTTCCGGGAATCGGCACGGATTGTCAGGATAAGTGCACTTTGCACAGATCTTGCAGCCGCCCGCTCCTAACGCCAGCATTGACGGATAGCCCTGCTTAAGCCGTGCGTACAGCTTCTGGAAATTTTCGCCGTGTCGTTTTCCCAGCGCCTCTATGCCCTCCCAGTCGAAATCATCCTCGAGCATCTGCACGCTTTGGACAAGCAAGCCACGCCGATACTTCGCCAGCATGGCCCGGCTTTCTTCCAAATCACCGAATGCAGGCGGGCAAGCCCATGTTGTATTGTATGCGCCGCACCTGTTGCTTTACAGGCGTCTCTGACTTCCCGCAACACATCCAGCTTCGTTACATCCATCGGCGCCGCGCAGTCAAATCCATACTCTGCCGCAAGCTCAAGCAGTTCTTTGTCCGTCATGGCTATTCCTCCGCGGTCGGATATAGAATTCGAAGACTGATTATCTCATTCCCCCATAGAGAATTCCAGTGCCTTGTCGGCCGCGGAAGCCGCGTCGGGCGTATAGGCGTCCGCGCCGATCTGCTTGCAATACTCCTCAGTCACAGGCGCGCCGCCGATCATGATCTTCACCTGATCGCGGATGCCGGCCGCCTCGGCCGCCTTCACCACGTCGGCCATCACACCCATGGTGGTGGTCAGCAGCGCCGAGCAGGCGATGATCTGGCAGCCCTGCTCCTTCGCGGTGTTCACGAAGGTGTCGGGCGACACGTCGGTGCCCAGGTCTACGACCTCGAGGCCCTTGCCTTCCAGCATCATCTTCACGAGGTTCTTGCCGATGTCGTGCAGGTCGCCCTGGACGGTGCCGATGCACACCTTGCCGCTGGCCTTCACACCTTCAGCCGCCAGCAGGGGCTTGAGCAGATCCGTGCCCTTGTTCATGGCGCGCGCGGCCACCAGCACCTCGGGGACAAACACTTCGTTATTCTTGAACTTCTCGCCGATGACGTTCATGCCGGCCACCAGGCCCTCCTCGAGGATCTGCTGCGCGGGAATGCCTTCATCGATAGCCTGCTGTACCAGCGCCCTCACGTCCTTGGCCTTGCCTGCCTGCAGTTTCAGTGAAATCTCTTCCAGAATCACAATTCATCACCCCATAACGTCTTAGAGTGTGTTTCTAAAATCCCCGAGGCGCATTTTCGGCGTCTCAAGCAGCATTTCTGCGTTAGAAAACCTTGATTACCCTCCAGGTAACCTGCGGTTTTCTGCCTTGAACTGCAGCTCGAT
>Ga0079305_1002479_pt1 | contig 15772 bp, 13 predicted proteins | sample LMS_cellobiose_e_FD_79183 | JGI IMG/M metagenome (GOLD analysis project Ga0079305, IMG submission 79183) | Rumen-fistulated moose microbial communities from Alaska, USA - LMS_cellobiose_enrichment | ecosystem: Host-associated > Mammals > Digestive system > Stomach > Rumen fluid ... | reverse complement strand
GCCCTGGGCGGCGGCGTGACGGGGGACCTCGCGGGCTTTGCCGCGGCGACCTATCAGCGCGGCATCGACTTCGTGCAGGTGCCCACGACGCTGCTCGCGGCGGTGGACTCCTCCGTGGGCGGCAAGACGGCCGTCAATCTGGAGAGCGGGAAAAACCAGGTCGGCTGCTTTTACCAGCCGTTGCTGGTGCTCTGCGACCCGGAGCTCTTGTCCAGCCTCCCGGAGAGGGAGTTTCGCGCCGGCTGCGCGGAGGTCATCAAATACGGCGTGCTGGGCAGCGCCCCCTTCTTTAAGGAGCTCCGCCGCACGCCGGTCCGCCGGCAGCTCGAGCATGTCATCCGTACCTGCGTGGAAATGAAGCGCGACATCGTGGCCGAGGATGAATTCGACCGCGGCCGCCGGCAGCTTTTGAACCTGGGCCACTCCTTCGGCCATGCCGTCGAGGCCTGCAGCGGCTTTGCGGTGCTGCACGGCGAGGCCGTCGCCATCGGCATGGCGGCGATCACCCGGGCGGCCTGCGCGAAGGGGATCTGCCCGCAGGAGACGCTCGACCAGCTGTTGGAGCTGCTGCGGGCCTACGGCCTGCCGACGGAGACGGAGTATCCGCTCGACAAAATGGCCGAGGCGGCATTGAGCGATAAAAAGCTGGACGGAGATACGATGCATCTGGTGCTCCCCGAGGCGATCGGCCGCTGTCGGATCGAGACGGTGCGCGCATCGGAGCTTCGGGACTGGATGCTTCTGGGAGGGATCCGATGAGGCGCAGGCTCGCGCCGGGGGCGCGCTGCGGCTGCGTCAGGATCCCGGCCTCGAAGTCCCAGGCGCACAGGCTTCTGATCTGCGCCGCGCTGGGCGAACGGGAGACGCGCCTTGTCTGCGACGGCATCTCCCGCGACATTGCCGCCACCATCGACTGCCTGAACGCGCTCGGCGCGCAGATCGACGTGCATGCCGGGGGGGAGATCCTCGTCCGCCCGATCCGGGAGGTCCCGGAAGGGGAGCGCGTACTGCGCTGCGGCGAGAGCGGCTCCACGCTGCGTTTTCTCCTGCCGCTGGCGGGGGCCCTCGGCGCGCAGGCTGCCTTTCACATGGAGGGCCGTCTGCCGGAGCGGCCGCTCGCGCCCCTGGACGCGGAGCTTGCCGCCCACGGCATGACGATCCGGCGGGAGGGCGCGCTGCTGTACGCCGGCGGCGCGCTCCGCCCCGGCGCCTACAGGCTGCCCGGCAATGTATCCTCACAGTTTGTCTCCGGCCTTCTCATGGCGCTGCCCCTCCTGGAGGGGGAGAGCCGCCTGGAGCTGAGCGGCACGCTGGAATCCGCCGCCTACGTCGCCATGACGGAGCAGGCGCTCGCGCTCTCCGGAATCCGCGTGGAGAAGTCCGGGCAGAGCTTCATCATCCCCGGCCCTCAGCGCGCGGCCCTGCCGGAGCTCGTGCGCGTGGAGGGAGATTACTCCAACGCCGCCTTTTTCCTGTGCATCGGCGCGCTCTCGCCCCTCGGGATGAAGGTCATGGGCCTGCCCGGCAGGTCGGCGCAGGGCGACCGGGCCGTTCTGGAGCTCCTGCGCGGCTTCGGCGCAGAGCTGCTGTGGGACGACGGCGCGGTTTTGATCCGAAGGGGAGAGCTGAAGGGCTGCGTGATCGACGCCTCGCCCATCCCGGATCTGATCCCGGTGTTGAGCGTCGTGGCGGCGGTGTCCGAGGGGGAGACCCGGATCGTGAACGCCGCGCGCCTGCGCCTTAAGGAGTCGGACCGGCTTTCCAGCACGACGCAGATGCTGCGCGCTCTCGGCGCGGACGTCACGGAGCTGGAGGACGGGCTGCTCATCCGCGGCCGAGAGAGCCTTTCCGGCGGCACGGTGGACGCCTGCGGCGACCACCGCATCGCCATGTCCGCGGCGGTGGCCGCCTGCGCAGCCAGCGAGGCCGTGACCGTGCAGGGTGCGGAATGTGTGGAGAAATCCTATCCCCGCTTCTGGGAGGATTTCGATCAGTTGTTTGGAGGGCAAGCATGAGCAGCAGCTACGGTGAAAATCTGCGCCTGACGATCTTCGGGCAGTCCCATTCCCCGGCGATCGGCGTGACGATCGAGGGCATCCCCGCGGGCGAGACGATCGATATGGAGGAGCTTCAGCGCTTCCTGCGCCGCCGCGCCCCCGGGCGAAACGCCTGGTCCACGCCGCGCAGGGAGGATGATATCCCGGAGTTTCTCTCGGGATTAAAGGGGGGCGTCAGCTGCGGCGCGCCGCTGACGGCGATCATACGAAACAACGACACCCGCTCCGCGGACTACGCCGCCTTTGCCGGGATCCCGCGCCCGGGGCACGCCGACTACACGGCGGCGGTCAAATATCACGGCGCGCAGGACGCGGCGGGCGGGGGACACTTCTCCGGCCGCCTGACGGCGCCGCTGTGCATCGCGGGCGGGATCTGCCTGCAGCTGCTGCATCGTGAGGGGATCACGGTGATCTCCCGCATCGCCTCCCTCGGCGGCGTACTGGATCGGGGCGCGCTGAGCGCTTCTGCAGCGGAGAAGGATTTTCCCGTGGCGGACGAGGCCTGCGGCGCTTTGATGCGCGAGCGCATCGCATGCGCGAAGGCGGAGGGGGACTCCGTCGGCGGCGTGATCGAGTGCGCGGTGCTTGGGCTCCCGGCCGGGCTCGGGGACCCGATGTTCGACGGCATGGAAAACCGCATCGCCTCCGCGGTCTTTGCGATCCCCGGCGTGAAGGGGATCGAGTTCGGCGCGGGCTTCGCGGCGGCGGAGATGCGCGGCAGCGAGCACAACGACGCCTTTGCCGTCGAGGACGGACGCATCGTCACAAGGACCAACCACAGCGGCGGGATCCTGGGAGGGATCACGAACGGGATGCCCCTGGTGTTCCGCGCGGCGATCAAGCCCACGGCCTCCATCGCAATCGAGCAGGACAGTGTCAGGCTCGAAAGCATGGAGGGCGCGAAGCTCCGCGTGGGAGGACGGCACGACCCCTGCATTGTGCCGCGCGCGGTCCCCTGCGTGGAGGCGGCCGCCGCCGTCGCCGTATACGACGCGCTGCTGCAGCGGAGAAAGGAAGCAAGGTGAGAGCGATGGATCTGAAGGAATGCCGCGCGGAGATCGACCGGATCGACGACGAGCTGCTGCGCCTCTTCACAGAGCGCATGGAGCTCGCGGCCCGGGTCGCGGAATACAAAAGGGAGCACCGTCTTCCGGTGCTCGATACGGCCCGGGAGCGCGAAAAGCTGCTGGATGTGCAGAAAAAAAGCCCGGAGGGGCTCGGGGAGTACGCCGTCTCGCTTTTTTCCCTGCTCATGGACCTGAGCCGCAGCAGCCAGAAGCGCATCCTTGAAGTTAAGAAGGAGACGCGCGCGCTGCGCTGCGGGGTTTTGGGCGAGAAGCTGGGGCACAGCTATTCCCCGCAGATCCACGCGATGCTCGCCGGCTATGAGTATCAGCTCTATGAGAAAGCGCCCGGAGAGCTGGAGGACTTCCTGCGAAACGGGAGCTGGGACGGCCTGAACGTGACCATCCCCTATAAAAAGACCGTGCTGCCGTATTGCACGGAGCTGTCCGAGACGGCAAGGCGCATCGGCAGCGTCAATACCCTGGTGCGGCTCCCGGACGGCGGGCTTTACGGCGACAACACGGACGCCTACGGTTTTGAGCGGCTCGTGCGCCGCAGCGGCATCACGGCGGAGGGGAAGAAGGCGCTGGTGCTCGGCAGCGGCGGCGCGTCCGTCACGGTCTGCGACGTGCTGCGCTCTCTCGGCGCCGCGAGCGTGACCGTTATTTCCCGCGGCGGGGAGGACAACTACGGCAATCTCGACCGCCACGCGGACGCACAGCTTATCGTCAACACCACCCCCGTGGGCATGTACCCCAACACCGGGGCCTCCCCGGTGGATCTCATGGCCTTCCCGCGCTGCGAGGGTGTGCTGGATGTGGTCTACAACCCCGCGCGCACGGCGCTGATGCTGCAGGCGGAGGCGCTGGGGATCCCGCACGCGAGCGGCCTGTACATGCTGGTGGCGCAGGCCAAGCGCAGCAGCGAGCTCTTTACCGGCGCGCAGATCGCGGACGGCGAGATCGACCGGATCGAGGCCGCGCTCTCCGCGTCGATGCAGAACATTGTCCTGGTGGGCATGCCCGGCAGCGGAAAGAGCAGCATCGCCGCCGCGCTTGGCGCGCGGCTGGACCGCCCCGTGTATGAGGCGGATGCGGAGATCGAGGCGCTCTCGGGGCGTGAAATCCCACAGATTTTTGCCGAGGGCGGAGAGAAGGACTTTCGCGCGCTCGAGACACAGGTGCTCGCAGAGCTCGGAAAGAAGTCGGGCGCGGTCCTCTCCACCGGAGGCGGCTGCGTGACGCGCGCGGAGAACTATCCGCTCCTGCATCAAAACGGCAGGATCTTCTGGATCCGGCGGGACACGTCGCTGCTGCCGAAGGACGGGAGGCCCATCTCCCTGCGCAGCGACCTTGCGCAGCTTTTCGAGACGCGCAGGCCCAGCTACGAGGCCTTCTCGGATGTGGAAATCAGGAACGACGGCACGATCGAAGAGGCCGTGGAAAAGATCCTGGAGGTGCTGGGATGCGGTTTTTGATCATCAACGGCCCCAACATCAACCTGCTCGGTATCCGCGAGCCCGGGATCTACGGCCGGCAGGACTATGCGGCGCTGGAGGCGCTGGTGAAGCGCAGCTGCGAGGAGGCCGGGGTCGAGGCGGAGCAGTTCCAGTCCAACCACGAGGGGGCGATCGTGGACAAGATCCAGAGCGCCCTGGGGCGCGCGGACGGCATCGTCATCAATCCCGCCGCCTACACCCATACGAGCATCGCCATTCTCGACGCGCTGAAGGCCGTGGGGATCCCGGCGGTGGAGGTGCACATCTCCGACGTCGCGAGCCGCGAGGATTTCCGGCAGGTCTCCTACGCGGGCATGGCCTGTGTCAGGACCTATATGGGCCTCGGCCTGGAGGGCTACCGGCAGGCGATTTTGTTTCTCAGGAAATATTTGGACGCAAAGAACGAGGGGTGAAGACAGTATGATCGCGGTATTTGTCAATGTGCTCACGGTGCTTGCGGGGAGCCTGCTGGGCATCCTCTTTCGCAGGCGCCTGAAGGCGGAGCTTCAAAGCGCGGTGATGCGGGCGCTGGCGCTGTGCACAGTCGTGATCGGCATCTCGAGCGCGATCAAAACGGAACAGCTGCTGTGCGTCATCATCTGTCTCGTGCTGGGGACGGTGCTGGGCGAATGGCTGCGCATCGACGACGGCATCGAGAACGCCGGCGACGCCATCAAGAACAGGCTGCTCCGGGGAAAGGTGTCGGAGAGCCGCTTCACCGAGGGCTTTGTGTCGGCGAGCATCCTCTTCTGCATCGGCTCCATGACGATCGTGGGCTCTCTGGAGGCGGGCATCAACCACAACTACAGCATCATCTTTGCCAAGAGCACCATGGACTTCGTCTCCTCCATGGCCTTCGGCGCGGCCATGGGCTTCGGCGTCACCTGTTCGGCGCTCTTTGTCCTGGTCTTTCAGGGCGGTCTGACGCTGCTGGCCGGGCTGGTCGGCCCCGCGCTGAGCACGGCCGTGGTCACGGAGATGTCCGCCGTCGGCGGCGTGATCCTGATCGGAATGGCGCTGAACATGCTCGGCGCCCTCAAGGAGCGGATCAAGGTCGCGAACATGCTGCCCGCGATCTTCCTGCCCATCGTCTATATCCCGCTCGCCGACTGGCTGGGCAGCCTGTTTTGAGCGGTCATACACAGAACAGACCCCTGCGCACCACATCGGTGCGCAGGGGCCTGCTCTTTTCGTTGAGGTCAGCGCTCCTTCAGGCTCGCAAGATAGGCGGCGGGCCCGCTCTCATAGAGATTGCCGCCCAGACTGTCGACAGCGACGATCAGCGGCATGTCGCACACCTGCAGCTCCCGCACTGCCTCGCAGCCGAGATCCTCCCAGCAGATCACGCGCGCGGACCTGACACACTCGCCCATCAGCGCGCCCGCGCCGCCCAGGGCGGCAAAGTACACGGCGCCGTTTCGCCGGATGGCGTCGACGACCTCGGGGCTTCGCATGCCCTTGCCGATCATCGCGCTCTGCCCGAGGTCCAGCAGGCGCGGGGCGTAGGCGTCCATGCGTCCGGCGGTCGTCGGTCCCGCCGAGCCGATCACCCTGCCGGGCGGCGCCGGCGTCGGCCCGACGTAGTAGATCACGCTGCCGGGCAGCGGGAAGGGGAGCGCCTCTCCTGCGTCCAGCAGGGCGCACAGGCGCTTGTGGGCCGCGTCCCGGGCGGTGTACACGGTGCCGGAGAGGAGGACGCGGTCGCCCGCGCGGAGCGTCCGCAGCATGTCCCCGGTCAATGGCGTCTGCAGTCTGTATTCCATGGCGCACCTCACAGCTCGCCGCTCGCGCGGCGCGTCACATGGCAGCTGATGTTCACGGCCACCGGCAGCCCCGCCACATGGGTGGGCATGGTCTCGATGTTCACGCCGAGCGCGGTGGTCTGTCCGCCGAAGCCCTGGGGCCCGATGCCGAGGCAATTGATCCCCGCGAGCAGCTCCTCTTCAAGCGCCGCGTAGAAGGGGTCGGGATTTCGCCGGTCGATGGGGCGCAGCAGCGCATGCTTTGCGAGGGCGGCGGCCTTGTCGAAGCTGCCCCCGAGGCCTACGCCGACGACAATGGGCGGGCAGGGGTTGGAGCCCGCGGCGCGCACGGTGTCGAGCACGAAGCGCCGGACGCCCTCCACGCCGTCCGAGGGCTTGAGCATGGCAAGCGCGCTCATGTTCTCGCTGCCGAAGCCCTTGGGCAGCACGGTCAGGGAGAGGCGGTCGCCGGGCGCCAGCTCGAGCGTGACGGCGGCGGGCGTGTTGTCGCCGGTGTTTTCCCGGCGCAGGGGATCGGCCACGACGCTCGCGCGCAGGCAGCCCTCCCGGTAGCCGCGCCGGACGCCCTCGTTGACGGCGGCGTTGAAGTCGCCCTCGATGTGCACATCCTGTCCCAGCCGCACAAAGACGCAGGCAAGGCCGGTGTCCTGACAGACGGGCAGGGCGCCTTCCCGCGCGGCGTCGATGTTCTCGCAGAGCGTGCAGAGAGTCCGGCGCGCCGGACTCCAGGGCTCCTGTGCACAGGCCGCGCGCATCGCGCGCTCGATGTCCCCGGGCAGCTCCCGGTTCGCGCGGATGCAGAGCTCGGCCACCAGGTCGGTGATCTGCTCTGCGGTGACGGTTTTCATATCGCTCACTTCCTGTGAAAGAATCCCGGCTTTGTCTCGGCGATCAAAACGGAGAGAAAGATCAGGGCAAAGCCGATGACAAGCTTGACGGTCAGACGCTCGTGATAAAAGAGGATCGAGGTCAAAACCCCGAAGACGGCCTCCAGGCTGAGGATCACGGCGGCCGTGGAGGCGGGGGTGTACTGGATGCCCCAGGCCTGCAGGAAAAAGCAGAGCGCGGTGCAGGCGAGGCTCAGGTACAGGATGCTCCCCCAGACGGAAGGCGTCAGCGGTGCCGGAGCGGATTCAAACAGCAGCGTTCCCGCCCAGCAGACCAGCGCGGCCGCGGTAAACTCGACGACAGAGACGCAGAGCGCGTCGCTCTTCGGCACATAGCGCTCCATCAGAAGGATCTGCAGCGCATAGAAGAAGCCGCAGAAAAGCGTGAGGATATCGCCGGGATTCAGCCGCGCGCTCTCGCCGCCGAGCGAGACAAAGCCGATGCCGGTGAGGCAGAGCAGGGCGGCGACAAGGTGGGCGGGCTCCGGCCTGCGGCGGTAGACGCCCCAGGCGAGAAAGGGGACCAGGACGCAGTAGGTCGAGGTGAGAAAGGCGTTCTTGCCGGGCGTTGTGTACCTGAGGCCGTAGGTCTGCACGATGTAGGCCGCCGCGAGACAGAGACCGATCAGGACGCTGCCCCGGAGGCTCTGCCTGTCCATTTTCCGAAGCCTTCCGCCGGCGATGGCTGCGAGGAGCGCGGCGGCAATGCTGAAGCGGACGGCGAGGATCCAGAGGATCCCGGCGTTGTCCAGCGTGTTTTTGAGGATGACGAAGGAGCTGCCCCAGAACAAGGTGGCGGCGAGGAGGGCCAGACGGCCCTGAATGCTTTTCTTTCTCATCATGTTACGCTAAAAGCCGTGCAGACAGATCACGGTTCTTTTGTCATGTACATCGCCGCCGCACGGAGCATCAGCCGCTTGACGCCGATCTTTTCAAAATTGATCTCGACCAGGCTGTCGCCGCCCATGGGCGTCATCTTCACGATCACGCCGCTGCCGAAGGCCTTGTGGCGAACATTGTCGCCGAGCGCGAAGGCCGCGGACGGCTGCGCGGAGGGCGTGGGGGCCGCGACCCTGTGAGCGGGGGCGGGAGAGGCCGGGCGGGAAAAGCCCTGCTCCCGGCTTCTGTCGCGGTAGGCGTAGCCCTTGGGAATGTTCTTATGGATATGCTCCTCGGGGATCTCGTCGACAAAGCGGGAGACCCGGTTGGCGGTGGTGCGTCCGAAGAGCATGCGATTGCGGGCGCAGACGAGGCAGAGACGGCGCTTGGCGCGGGTGAGCGCCACATAGCAGAGCCTGCGCTCCTCCTCCATCTCCTCCGCTTCGCCGATGGCGCGCACGCCCGGGAAGATGCCCTCTTCCATCCCTACCAGGAATACGGACGGGAATTCCAGACCCTTGGCGCTGTGCATCGTCATCATGACGACGGCGTCGGCGTCCCTGTCGTAATTGTCCAGGTCGGTGTAGAGCGCGACGTTTGCCAGATAGCCCTCCAGCGTCAGGTCGCCGGACTCCTTCATATAGGAGAGGATGCTGCTCTTGAGCTCGCGCACGTTCTCGGCGCGCGACGCGTCCTGCGGATCGTCGGACTCCTCCAGCAGACGCAGATAGCCGGTCTTTTCCAGCAGCTCGTCGTAGAGCAGATCCGGGGTGTTGTTTTCCGAGAAGACGCGCAGCGCAGCGATCAGCGCGGCAAACTCCTGCATGCGCGCGGCGGCGCGGGAGGAGAGTTCCGGGTATTCCCCGGCCTGCGAGGCAAGCGCGTACATGCTCATGCCGTTTTCAGCGGCCAAACCGCGCAAAATCTCCACGCTGCGCTCGCCGATGCCGCGCGGCGGGCTGTTGATGATCCGCTGCAGGCGCAGATCGTCGGCCGGATTTGCGATCAGGTTCAGATAGGACAGCAGGTCCTTGATCTCCGCGCGCTCAAAGAAACGGGTGCCGCCGATGATCCGGTAGGGGATGCCCTGCCGCTTGAAGGCAAATTCCAGCTGAGAGGACTGGGCGTTCATGCGGTAGAGCACCGCGTGGTCGCGCCAGTTCGCGCCCTGGCTGAAGCTGCTGAGGATGGAGGAGGCGACATACTGCGCCTCGTCGTGCTCATTGTCGGCGCAATAGAGCTCGATCGGGCTGCCGGAGCCCTTGTCGGTCCAGAGCTCCTTGCCCTTGCGGCCCAGGTTGTTGCGGATGACGGCGTTCGCCGCGTCCAGGATATGTCCCGTGCTGCGATAATTTTGTTCCAGACGGATGGTGCGGCAGTTTTGATATTCGTCTTCAAAGGATAGAATATTCTCTATGGTGGCCCCGCGGAACTTGTAGATGCTCTGGTCGTCGTCGCCCACGACGCAGATGTTGCCCCAGCCCCCGGCGAGCAGGGAAGAGAGCAGGTACTGCTGGTGGTTGGTGTCCTGGTACTCGTCGATGAGCACATAGCGGAAGCGCCTCTGCCAGTACGCGCGCACATCCTCCTGCTCCTGCAGGAGCTTGACGGTGAAGAAGATCAGATCGTCAAAGTCCATGGCGTTTGCGGCGAACATGCGGCGCATGTATTCCGTGTAGACGGCCGCGATTTTGCCCCGGCGAAAGTCTGAGGAGGCTTCGGCGCGGCGGCGGTATTCCTCGGCGCCGACGCAGGCGTCCTTGGCGCGGCTGATCTCCGCGAGGACGGCGCGCGGCGGATAGAGCTTGTCGTCCAGGTCCATGTCCTTGAGGATGCGCTTCATGAGACTCTGGCTGTCCGCCGTGTCGTAGATGGTGAAGCTCCCGGAAAAGCCCAGCCTCTCCGCGTCGCGCCGCAGGATGCGCACGCAGGCGGAGTGGAAGGTGCAGGCCCAGATGTCCATGGCCGTGTCCCCGAGCATGTGCTCCAGGCGGGTCTTGAGCTCGTCGGCGGCCTTGTTGGTAAAGGTGATGGCGAGGATGCGCCAGGGCTCGACCGGGTCGAGCGCCGCGATGCTCTCTGCCTCCGGCCCGCCGCGCAGCAGCAGGCGAAGCTGCTCCTCGTCCGCATCGGCGGGCAGCTCCGTGCTGTCGGAGGCGCGGCCGTACTTGAGGAGATTGGCGATGCGGTGGATGAGCACCGTGGTCTTGCCGCTGCCCGCACCCGCCAGGATGAGCAGGGGACCCTCCGTCGCCATGACCGCCCGCAGCTGCATGTCGTTGAGCGCGGAAAAATCGGCGCGGATCAGGGCGCTGCGCGCCGCGATATATCGTTTTTCGAAGTCATTCATCATGTCGTCGATTTTAACACAAAGGCGGAAGTTTCACAAGGCGGAAATTCCGACAGGCGGCGCAGGCGGGGCGCGCGGAGCGAAGGAAAAAACTGCAAGGAGTGCTTTTTGTTGCAATCTGTGCGGATATACGGTATGATACGTGCAGAAAAAACAAACGCAGTGGGACATTTGCCATGAACAGACGCGGGAAGTTTCTCAACAGAATATGGGCCGGAATGACCGATTCCCGCTTCGAAAAGCCGCTGCTGGTCATCATCTGCTGCCTTGCCGTGCTCCTCTCCGCGCTGATCCTGATCCCGGGCCTGCGGATCCTGCGCGAGCAGAAGGCCGAGCGTGCGCGGCAGGCGGAGCTCGAGGCCGTCATGGCCGCGGAGGCGGAGCGGGTGCGGGCGCTGCCCGGGACGATCCTGACCGCCGCGGCGGGCGAGAGCGACCTGTGCCTCGCCGTCTATGACGAGGCGGGCGAGGCGATCCGGGATTATCCGTTCTCCGTATCGGTGACCTATCCGGACGGGGAGTACTATGTGTTTGAGACGGACGGAGAGGGCCTGTGCTACCTGTACGCACTCCCCGCCGGGGAATACAGCGCGGAGCTGCTCGTCTCGGAGGATTACCGCGGCGCCGGTCCCGTCAGCTGCCGGGTCGAGGGCGCAGACCCGGAGGAAATTTTTGCCGCCGGGCAGCCGCTGCTGGAGGCGGACGGAGGGCCGAAATACCGCTATCGGGCGCTGCTCGGTCCGAACGGGCGGCTGCTTTCGCGCGCGGAGCACTGTGAGAGCGCCGTGATGCCCGTCGACGGCGACGGCGACGGCGTGCCGGACTATGGCCTCGAGTTCTTCCCGGAGACGGCCGCGGCCGACGAAGAGGGGACCGTGCGCCGCAGCGGCGGCTATGCCCGCCGCGTGACGCTCTACGGAGAGGACAGACTGCCGGTCGGGGACTTCGCAATCTATGCGGAGCTAGTCCCGGGCCGGAGCGATATGCAGACCGGCTGGCAGTTCCCGGACGGAAAGGCGGTCTATCTCGACGCGAACGGACGGCGCGTGACCGGCCTGCGCAGGATCGACGGGAAGCTCTATTATTTTGACCTCGAGGGAGTGCGCGCCCGCTCGCTGGGCATCGACGTGTCCTTCTACAACGAGGATATCGACTGGAACAAGGTCAAAGAGCAGGGGATCGACTTTGCCGTGATCCGTGTCGGCGGGCGCGGCTGGCTCTCCGGCGTCCCTTACGGGGACGTCCGCACGCATGAATATCTGCTCAACGCCCAGGCGGCCGGGATCAAAACCGGCGTGTATTTCTACACCACGGCCGTCGACGAGCGGGAGGCCGCCGAGGAGGCCCGCGCCGCGCTCCGCACGCTCAACGGGATCCGGCTGGAGCTGCCGATCTTCATCGACATGGAGTACTCCGGAGACTATCCCTACGGGCGCGCGGACAGGCTCAACGCCGCGCAGCGCACGGCGGTGATCCGTGCCTTCTGCGAGACCGTCCGCGCCGCGGGCTACAAGGCCGGGATCTACTCGGGGCAGTATTTCTACCAGAGCACGCTGCACTATCCCGCTGTCGCGTCCTACACGATCTGGCTGGCCAACTACACTGTGTCCGGGCAGCCCCCCGATTTTTCCGGGCGCTATGACATCTGGCAGTTCAGCGACAGGGGCAACGTGGACGGCATCCGCGGACACGTGGATATGAACGTGATCTTTTAACGCACAACAGAGAAAACAGCCGGGAGGCGCCGCAGCGGAAGGCCCTCCCGACTGTTTTGTCAACTTGTCCTTTACTTTTGACCTGGGACTATGGTAACATTGTTTGCCGAGAAACCAAGGGGGAGGGGCGGCAATGCAGGCCGCCTGTGATGCAGATGTCAGAACTCAAAAAGGAAATCGAACGCCGCCGGACCTTTGCGATCATTTCGCACCCCGACGCGGGCAAGACGACGCTTACGGAGAAGCTGCTGCTCTACGGAGGGGCGATCCAGCTGGCCGGCTCCGTCAAGGGAAAGGCCACGGCGCGCCACGCGGTGTCCGACTGGATGGAGCTGGAAAAGCAGAGGGGCATCTCCATCACCTCCTCCGTCATGCAGTTTGAATACGAGGGCTACTGCATCAACATCCTCGACACGCCCGGCCACCAGGACTTCTCCGAGGACACCTACCGCACGCTGATGGCGGCGGACTCCGCGGTCATGGTCATCGACGCCGCCAAGGGCATCGAGCCGCAGACGCGCAAGCTCTTTAAAATCTGCGCCATGCGGCACATTCCGATCTTCACCTTCATCAACAAGCTTGACCGCGAGGCGCGCAGCCCCTACGAGTTGATGGAGGAGCTGGAAAACGAGTTCGGGATCGGGACCTACCCGATCAACTGGCCCATCGGCTGCGGGCAGGACTTCAAGGGCGTCTACGACCGGCAGAAGCGCCAGATCCTTGCCTTCAACGAGTTTCACCGGGGACAGAGCCGCATCCGCGCCGTCGAGTGCAGCCTGGAGGAGACGGAGAAGCTCGACGAGCTGATCGGCTCCCGGCTGCGCGGCACCCTGGCCGACGATATCGAGCTCCTGGACGGCGCGGGCTACGAGTTCGACCTCGACGCGGTGCGCCGCGGGAGGCTCAGCCCCGTGTTCTTCGGCTCCGCGCTCAACAACTTCGGGGTGGAGCCCTTCCTGGAGAGCTTTCTGAGCATGACGATGCCGCCGCTGCCGAGGCTCTCCGAGGACGATGTGATCGACCCCTTCGACGCGCGCTTTTCCGCCTTCGTCTTCAAGATCCAGGCGAACATGAACAAGGCCCACCGGGACCGCATCGCCTTCATGCGCATCTGCTCGGGGTGCTTTGAGCGCGACCGGGAGTACTTCCACGTGCAGGGCGGCAAGGCGCTGCGGCTCGCCCAGCCGCAGCAGCTCATGGCCCAGGAGCGCTCGATCATCGACGAGGCCTACGCGGGGGACATCATCGGCGTGTTCGACCCCGGCGTCTTCTCGATTGGCGACACGATCTGCGAAAAGGGCATGAACGCGCGCTTTGAGGGCATCCCCACCTTCGCGCCCGAGCACTTCGCCGCTGTGGAGCGCGTGGACACCATGAAGCGCAAGCAGTTTGAAAAGGGGATCCTGCAGATCGCCCAGGAGGGCGCCATCCAGATCTTCCACGAGCCGCATACCGGCGTGGAGGAGGTCATCGTCGGCGTTGTGGGCGTGCTGCAGTTTGAGGTGCTGGAGTACCGCCTCAAGACGGAATACGGCGTGGACATCCGCCGCCGTCCCATGCCCTTCGAGCTGCTGCGCTGGGTGGACAGCGAGGGGCTGGATATCCGCTCGCTGAACCTGACCAGCGACACCAAATGGGTACAGGACTTCAAGGGCAACGACCTGCTGCTCTTCACCTCGCAGTGGTGCATCAACTGGGCGCTGCAGAAAAACGAGGGGCTGGAGCTGCGGGAATTCAACCGCGGCTGAGGAAAGGAGAAGGACCGTGGCGGAAAGCATCAAGATCGAAATCTTCAAAAAAAAGGACGCGGAGGACTTTTCCAAAAGCCTGGCCGACCCGGCGAGCCGCCTGGAAACGGGGGGCGCCGCCGCCATGTGCGCCGCGCTCTCGGCCTCGCTGCTGGCCCGGGCCGCCGCGCTCACGGAGCAGAGCGGCGGAGAGGGAGAGCGCCTTGCCTATATCGTACGAAACGCCGAGATCCTCCGCGGCTACATGGTGCACCTCATCGACGAGGACGTCCGCTGCCGCGGCCCTCTGCGCAGGGCCCTCAAGGAGGGCGACGCGCAGAAGATCGACGCCGCCTCCGAGAGCGCGGTGAGCATCTGTGCGGAGATCGTGAACATGATGTCCTCCTGTCTGGAGCTCGCCGCGGAGCTTGCGGAGCTCTGTCCCGGGAGCGCGCTGCACTATGTGAAGGAGTGCGCGGAGCTTGCGATGGCGGCGGTCCGCTCAGCCATGAGCTATATCCTGAACATGAGCGCCGCCAGCGCCGACGAGACTTACCGCTTTGTCATCCGGCGGGAAAACGAGCTCACATTGCAGCGGCAGGAGGAGATTTCCACGCGCATCCTTGCGGCGGAGCGGAAATAGAATCAGGAGACGCGACAGCCGGACCGGGCGCTGCCGCGTCTCATTTCTTAAGGATTCATAATTCGCCGCCGCGCGGAGTGCTTTGCTTGCCATTTTTCTGTATGTAGTGTATAATAGACCAATCTTTGAAAGGCGGAGGCGATCATCTGTGGAGGAAAACATTCGTCAACTGAGAGACTGGGTCGCCGGGAGCGACAACATCGTTTTCTTCGGCGGCGCCGGCGTGAGCACCGAGAGCGGGATCCCCGACTTTCGGAGTGTGGACGGCCTGTACAACCAGAAGTGGAAATATCCGCCCGAGACGATTCTGAGCCACAGCTTCTTTGAACGCTACCCGGAGGAGTACTACCGCTTCCACCGGGCCAAGCTGGTCATCGAGGGCGTGAAGCCCAATCGGGCGCACCTGCGTCTGGCCGAGCTGGAGCGGGAGGGGAAGCTCCGCGCCGTGGTGACGCAGAACATCGACGGCCTTCACCAGGCCGCCGGGAGCCAAAAGGTGCTGGAGCTGCACGGCAGCATCCTGCGCGCCTATTGCTCCCGCTGCCGCCGCCCCTATCCGGCGGAGGAAATGAACCGCGGAGAGGGCGTGCCGCGCTGCAGCTGCGGGGGCGTGATCCGCCCCGACATCGTACTGTATGAGGAACCGCTCGACCAGGAGATCATGTCCGAGGCGGTTCACTACATCCGCAGCGCCGAGGTGCTGATCGTCGGCGGGACCTCGCTGAACGTGTACCCCGCGGCGGGCCTGATCCATTATTACCGGGGCAATAAGCTCGCCCTGGTCAACCGCGGCCGCACGCCCTTTGACAGCCATGCGGATCTCGTCATCCATGAGAACATCGGAGAGGTGTTCAGTCAGATCTGACGCATTTTTTTGCCGTGCGCGCCACGGCGGAACGGAGAGACACATGGCCAGTGGAAAGCTCATTGTCCTGGAGGGCATCGACGGCAGCGGGAAGTCCTCGCAGTACCGTCGGATCTGTGCGAGAATGGAACAGGACGGAATCGACTATAATCATATCGTGTTCCCGCGCTACGAGCAGGAGAGCAGCGCGCTGATCCGCATGTATCTGGCGGGGGAGTTCGGCTCGCATCCGGACGATGTGAACGCCTATGCCGCCTCCACCTTTTACGCGGTGGACCGCTACGCCGCCTACCGGACGGACTGGGGAGAGATCTATAAGCGGG
>Ga0079305_1002475_pt1 | contig 15866 bp, 13 predicted proteins | sample LMS_cellobiose_e_FD_79183 | JGI IMG/M metagenome (GOLD analysis project Ga0079305, IMG submission 79183) | Rumen-fistulated moose microbial communities from Alaska, USA - LMS_cellobiose_enrichment | ecosystem: Host-associated > Mammals > Digestive system > Stomach > Rumen fluid ... | reverse complement strand
TTGATCTTCTGTACGATAAATCCGGCCTCTACGATACCCTGCACGCAGTTACTCAAGGCAATGCATCTGCGGATGGCATTACTCGTTGTTGGCAGTTCCTTGGCAATCTGCAGCCTCGGATGCTTAATTTCCTTGAGAATCACGATGAGCAGCGAATTGCTTCGGATTTCTTCGCCGGAAGTGCTGCAAAAGGGCTCCCCGCTCTTGCAGTCTCTCTTCTTTTGAACGACGCTCCATTTATGCTCTATGCTGGACAGGAGCTCGGGGAAAGGGGAATGGATAATGAGCCTTTCAGCGGCATAAACGGCCGTACCACCATTTTCGATTGGTGGAGGGTTGGAAGTCTTTCAAGGCTTTGGAATACCTTGCATGATGCCCCGGGAGGTCTGTCAAGCGAAGAAGAGTCTATCTTGTCACGCTATCGTGAAATCCTCCAAACCGCAGTTTCTGTTCCAGCATTCTGCTCCGGAAAAACATATGACCTCTGCTACTGCCAGTCTCCCTCTTTTGACAGAAGCAGACTCTTTGCCTGGCTTCGTTCTGACGGGAAAAAGACTTTTCTTGTAGTCTCTAATTTTTCTGATAGGGAGGTTATAGCGGAGATATTAATTCCTAAAGACGCATCCTCATACTTAGGAGCGTCTCTCCCGTCTTCTGTTTCTGTAAGTGTTCCTCCGGAGGATTATACGCTTATACAGATTTAAATACTACTTCGAGTCCGTCATAAGCAGCTCTCAGCGGGTAGGGAAGTGTTGCATCCATCTCTTCCTGGCTCGGTTGCAGGGATTTTGCCATATGGGTAAGATAGACCGGCTGACCTTCAGGGAGATGCAGACGCCCTGTTGCAAGCAGCATAGATGCTGTTCGGCCGACAGTCTTGGTGCTCGAATGGTTGAAGATACGGAAATCTTCATCATTATTCATCGTTGCTTCCATGATGAGTCCGGTTACTCCGATGCCGGTCTTTACATGGCTGTCAATCCCCGCCATTCTTCCTGCTCGTCCCATGATACCGGCTGTGTCAGTCGCGTAGACAACCCTTACTCCGGCAATACCCTCGTCATTGAAGTTCTTCTCTATCAAGTATATCTGGGCTTCCTCTTGAAGGTCTCCTGTAGAATGATTTGCTGGCATGGCAGTGAACCGGATACCTTCTTCAATAACAGACTGACCATATCTTAGAGGGATTAGTTCCGGAAAGGGAAGACCTGTTTCTGCAGCAGCCCTTCCGAATTCTTTTGCGGCCATGGTCATGATGCTCCATGAAAGATAGACTTTCTTGACTCCGACTTTCAGAGCTTCTGCCGGCTGGAAATGGTCTCTGTGTGAATGTGTATAGAAGATAATCTCGGGATGGCATCCTTCGGGGACCATGTCCTGAGCGCTTAAGGTGAAGTCTATCAGAATCTTCCCGTCAATAAGAATACTGGAATTGCGCCTGTGACCGGATGTCGGGCTTTTCCAGCCAGCTGCTCCTGTCCCTAGAAAACGTACTTTAAGGTCCCCGGGAAGAGCCTCGGCGTGCTCACATGACCAGTCGGCACCTGATAGTCTTACTGTATCCTTAGCATCGGAGTCTTTTTTCTTTTTTCTTGCAAAGGCTTCGATAGATCCAAGCTGTGTAGCCGCAATTGCCGCGACAGAGGCTTTCACAAAATTTCTTCTATCCATGGTTATTGTGTGTTATATTGTTCTTCTTCTGAATTCAGCTACTGTGATTGCCGTTGCAACGGCGGCATTAAGGGATTCCGAGCCGGAATCGTCGGCGGGATAGGGCGGAATAAACAGTCGGTCTGTAACAAACGAAGCTACACCTTTGGAAATGCCGTTGGACTCATTTCCAATGACGATGACGGAAGGGGAGTCTGTCCCGATATTGAGATCTTTCCCATACATATTATCTCCGTCAAGGAATGTCCCATACACGCTCCCTCCTTCAGAAACAACTGATTTACAAAGAAATGGTATGTCGCAGTAGTGGAAAGGAACACGGAATATCGCACCCATTGTGGCCTGTACAACTTTCGGATTGAAAAGCTCTACCGTGTCCTCCGAAGCAAAGACGGCATCGATTCCAAACCAGTCTGCTATTCTGAGGATAGTCCCAAGATTACCGGGATCCCTGATAGAGTCAAGAGCGAGATAAAGTCCCTTGTCGAGAGGAAATGGTTTATGATTTTTGACAGATTCCGGCTGCTTGAGAACCGCTAGAACAGGAGAAGGGGAGGCAAGCGAAGAAATCCTTTCCATATTCTTCTGCCCGATATCTTCAATCCGGAATACTGATACCACTTCAAATCCGGAATCCAGGGCTTCAGAGACCATCTTTTCTCCCTCGACTACGAACAATCCCGTCTCATCGCGGAATTTCTTCTTTCCGAGGGAAGCAACTGTTTTCAATTCTGCAGCAGTCATCTGTTTTTATCTTGTTTTCATGCAAATATAACTATAAAAAGTGTTATTTTTGCCAAGATGAAACTACATGTTCTCATACTTTCCGCGATTGCTGCCCTAACGGCAGTATCATGTAGTATGATCAGGCATCTTCCTGATGGGGAATATTCTTTGGCTGCCAACCGGGTTCTTGTTCGTGACAATATTGTTCCACCTTCTGAAATGGAAGGTTATATTACTCAGAAAGCAGTCGGCGCCTGGGATCCTCAGATTGGGATTTATAATCTTTCCAATGAGAACAGCCAGTCTCTTTTGAACCGCTTCTTGCGTAAGCTGGGAAAGCCGCCGGTGGCATATAATCCTGCTGCCGTCGATGCAACTGTCCAGAGTATGCTCAACCATCTTGAATACATCGGGTACTATGGTTCAAGCGTTGAGAGTATGGTCCAGGTAAGGAAGCGCAATGTATATGTGACATATCTTGTAGATCCCGGGAAAAGGTTCAGGATTGGTTCAATAGAATTTGATTTGCCCGATGCAGGGGAGTTCAAAGAGGATTTTCTCTCGGATGTAGAAAATATCTCTATTAAGGAAGGAGATTTTTTAGCTGCTTCAACTCTGGAAGAAGAATCTGTCCGTTCGTCTTCCGTAATGAGGAATATGGGTTACTATGGTCTTACCAAAAACCACTATTCTTTCGTTGCGGATACGCTCTCCGATCCCGGCATCGCCCATCTCACTATGGCGGTCAAAGAATATGTTAGGACCGGCACGGAAGCCGATGCACGCCCCTTGAGGAAATACTATTTCAATGACGTCTCGATTACTCATGATGACAATATCCGTATACGTCCTCGAATTCTTTCGGATTTCAACCTTATCCATCCGGGGCAGATGTACAGGGAGAGCGTTGTGAACAATACATATTCCAGGATGTCGTATCTGAATGTGTTCAACAGTGTCAATGTCTCTCTGACGGAGGTGGATACAAATAAGGTCGACGCGGCAATCAATCTCCAACATTCTCGTCTGCAGGGATTCAAATTCAATCTTGAGGGATCCACCAACTCGACCGGCCTTTTCGGTATTTCTCCGCAGCTCAACTACTACCATAAGAATATCTTCCACGGAGGAGAGCGGTTAAATGTCAGCCTCAAAGGTAACTTCCAATCAAATCCCTCACAGAAGATTTCATCCACTGAATTCGGCGCCTCAGCCAGCATCAGTTTTCCGAAGATGCTGGGTTTCCCGAACAGGCTTTTCAAAGGTCCGTCAATTCCGAGAACTGATGTGACGGCCTCTTTCAACTACCAGAATCGTCCTGAATTCAGAATGTCCATTATAAATGGCTCATACGGCTATAGTGGCACTCAATTCAGCAACCATCTGTATTATCAGGTCTACCCGCTCCAGGTCAATCTGGTTCGGATTTTCGATATCTCGAGGCAATTCCGGGAGTCCATCAGCAATGACCCCTATCTGAGTAACGTATACCACAACCACTGCGACTTCGGAGTCGGCGGGACATTCTATTATACAACCGATGCTTCCGCCAGCCCGCAAGGATCCTACCATTATGCCCGGCTTGGGGTTGACCTCTCCGGTAATGTGCTGAGTCTTCTCAATCCTTATCTCCCTCAGGATGGAGGCGGCTCCAGACTGATATGGGGGACTCCATATTCTCAGTATGTAAAGGGCGAGATGCAGCTTGGAAAAACTTTCTCTTTCGGAGGATCCAGAGCCCTTGCCCTCAGGTTCCTTGCAGGAGCGGGATACGCTTATGGCAATTCTACTCAGCTCCCGTTCGAGAAGAAATTCTATGCAGGAGGAGCCAGCAGCATGAGGGGATGGCAGGCAAGAACCCTCGGCCCAGGTAATTCAAAGCCTGCCGAATACTTCATCATTCCGAACCAGACAGGCGATGTGAAGCTCGAACTGGATATAGAATATCGTTTCGGAATTGTATCGATTCTGAAGGGAGCCGTTTTCGCAGAGGCCGGTAACATCTGGGGAATGGGTTCATTCCTATCTGATGACGAGAAGTTTTCATTCAAGACCTTGCCCGGTAGCATAGCAGCAGACTGGGGAATAGGCCTCAGAGTCGACGCGAAGATGATTCTCGTCAGGGTCGATATGGGTATGAAGGTCCATAATCCGGTCAACGATCCGGGAGAAAGGTGGATCAACCCCGGGCAGTGGCTTAAACTGGACAACCGGACAATCCATTTCGGAATCGGCTATCCTTTCTGATCTTTTTTATAATATTTCCCCCAGCATTGCTCCAGATAAGAACGCAGTGCGTTTTCATGTCGATTGTCCCCCGGTTCATAGAAAACTGTCCCCTGGAGGCCTTCAGGCATGAATTCAAGGTCTACAAAGTGACCCGGGAAGTCGTGGGCGTACTTGTATCCGTCGGCATATCCGAGGTCTTCCATAAGCTTTGTCGGAGCGTTTCTGAGATAGAGTGGGACAGACGCTGTCTGAGTCTTTGAAGCGGCATCTAGTGCGGCGGCAATCGCCATATATGCAGAATTGCTCTTCGGGGAAGAAGCCAGATATATCGTGCATTCAGAAAGCGGGATTCGAGCCTCAGGCATCCCGATTTTATTCACTATGTCAAAGCAGGCGTTGGCAAGGAGGAGTGCGTTTGGATTTGCCAGTCCGATATCCTCGGCTGCGAGTATGCAGAGCCTTCTAGCGATAAAAAGAGGGTCTTCACCGCCTGAAAGCATCCTTGCAAGATAATATACAGCCGCATTGGGATCGGATCCGCGTACGCTCTTTATAAAGGCGGAAATAATGTCATAGTGCATCTCGCCGCCCTTATCATAGATAGCCATGTTCTGCTGGATGCATGCAGTAACGGTCTCATTGTCAATGACAATAGTATCTTTTCCGGATTGGGCGTCTACCACGATTTCGAGCACATTCAGAAGCTTCCTCCCGTCGCCGCTGCTATATCGGAAGAGGGCTTCTGTTTCCTTAAGATCGATGTTCTTAGTTTTCAAGAGTTCATCCTCATGGATGGCCCTGGAAAGAAGAACCTCTAGATCAGAGACTTCCAATGATTTAAGGACGAATACCTGGCAGCGTGACAGAAGGGGAGTGATTACCTCGAAAGAGGGATTCTCTGTCGTGGCTCCGATAAGGACAATAGTCCCTGCTTCTACAGCACCAAGCAGGGCGTCCTGCTGAGCTTTATTGAAACGGTGGATCTCGTCAATGAAAAGAACAGGGGCGTTACGGCGGAAGATGGAATTCGATTTTGCCTTGTCTATAATCTCCCTTACATCTTTTACTCCGGCAGTGACAGCCGATAACGTAAAGAACTCTCTGTCAAGTGTTTCCGCGATAATATGGGCGAGAGTGGTCTTGCCTACTCCGGGAGGGCCCCATAGAATAAAGGAGGAAAGATTCCCTCCTTCAATCATGTTCCTTAGTATGCATCCCTCGCCGACCAGATGTTTCTGGCCCACGTATTCGGAGAGACTTTTGGGTCTCATCCTTTCCGGAAGAGGTGGTAGTAGCGAGGTCTGCATTGCTTTTAAATTGACTTACCGAAGATGCGCCTAACTCTCTGGAGCTGCTTTTCGTAGAGATCCCACTGGTTCTGAACCTTGTTATTGGTCTCCAGCTCGGCATTGGATTCGCCGTACTTGAAACCGCCCTCGATGATTCTCGGAATCAGTTCGTTGAAAAGCATAGCATTGACTCCCTTGTTGCGATAGTCGGGGTCTACTGCGATGAGCATCAGTTCAAGCGCTTCTTCGTGCTTAAGATACATGGATTTGACAATATGCCACCAACCGAAGGGGAAGAGATAACCTCCGCCTTTCTGGACAGCATGGGCAAGGGAAGGCATTGTGATGGCAAGGGCTACCAGTTTCCCTTCTTCATTTTCTATTACTACAACGTATCTGAGGTCGATAAATCCAAGGTAAGTGTCCACATAGCTGTCGATTACCTCCGGAGGAAGGACGGTAAAGTCGTACAGCTCGCAGTATGTCCTATTGATAAGGTCAAATAGCTTCTGGCCGTATTTCTCCTTGTTGATATCTCTCTTAGTGATGTTCCTGACGTGCAGTTTATACCGGTCAGCGACTATCTCGGCTATCTTGGATACTTTTTCGGGGACCTTTTCCGGAACGAATATTCTATACTCTTGCCAATCAATAACTTTCTCATAACCAAGAGCTTCCATATGCTCCCGATAATAAGGATAATTGAATTTCAGCATGAAAGAACTGATTTGGTCAAATCCCTCGACCACCATTCCTTCATTATCGAAATCAGTAAATCCAAGAGGACCGGAAATCTGAGTCATTCCATAAGATTTTCCCCATTCGATAACCTTTTCCAGAAGAGCTTTTGAGACCTCCCTGTCATCCACGAAGTCAAACCATCCGAAACGGACTTCTTTATGGTCCCAGTCGCGATTGGCGATCTCATTGATAATTCCGGCAACGCGTCCGACAACTTTCCCGTCTTTCCAAGCAAGGAACCTGACGAATTTTGAGTATTTACACATCGGATTCTTAGCGGGATCCAAGGCGTTCATTTCATCAAAATATAGGTTCGGAACATAATAGGGAGAATCCTTGTAAAGATTCATAGGGAATTTGACGAATAATCGAAGTTCTTTCTTCGTCTTTACCTCAGTAATGATAACTGACATAAATAGGTAGGGTTAGTTAATTTCAGTACAATCATACAAATATATGATTTTTTTATTAATTGAACAATTGTGACCCATTTTGCAAAAAAATCTGAGAGCAACCGCAATTATTTGCTAAATTAGCAGAACGAATGAGAAAGGTGGTTGTAATACTCTCTTTTGTGCTGGTTCTCTCTCTCTTTCAGGTGAAAGAAGCGAGAGCGGGGAGGCATTCTGTAGCCGGTCTCAACTTTTCTCAAAAAGAGGCAGGAATAGTGTTCGGACGCCTTGGAGATGATTATTATAATGAGATAAAGGCCTCGGTGGATCTCTCCGGAGTTATGAGAGGATGGGTGGATTTCCCTGGATATAAAGTTTCGTTTGCACGTCATATTACCCTCTACCAAAAAGATATCCCAAGCGGTTCGAATATGAGAATTATAGCCGGTCCCGGTGTGATGGCTGGCTATCTGAGAGACAATGATACAAGGTACGGGACTACTTTGGCTCTGTCGGGCCATCTCGGGGTGATGTTCGTTACACCGCGAAGTGTCATTCTCCAACTTCGTTTTTCAACAGAGCTGGGTCTCCATCATACCAAAGCCCCGAACGGAGGCAATGTTCTCAGACCATACTACAATGGGCTTATTAGGAGTTATATGCCTGAATTGTCCGTATCCTATATGTTTTAACTATGCGTAAAGTCTTGTTTTCCATAATTTTAATACTTGTTACCTCTAGTATTACTAGAGCTGGAAGCTTTACGTATGGAGTAGAGTGGGGAGGGAGTTTCTCGGCCATCAGGTACCATGATTACAACTATCTTATTGAAAGCGGATACAGGATGAATGATTCATCCCTTTCTTTCGGAGGCAAAGTCAACGGTGTTTTTTGGGCCAATGTCGGTTATCTCATTGCCAACCGGTTTCAAATTTCCCTATACTCCGGTTATGAGGGCGTTGACAGGAACGTAAGGGTAGTGCCAATAGTTTTGAGGGGAGCTTTTTTCAATAAGGGATATCATTCTGACGGCTTATTTGCCTATGCCGGTGGGGGAGTGGGCATTACCGATGTCGAGCGCCGCTCTGTAATTCTTGGCAGAATCGGTGCTGGCTATCGGATTGTTCTTTCGAAGGCGACATGCCTCGATTTTATGATCTCTGCGAATATGTCAATAAGAAATCCGGACCTTCTGGATCCGGATTCTCATATGCCGATAGCGGATTACCGCATCTCTGTCAATAATTTGTGTTTGGGGAAGTTGGGGTTGTCAATGGCTCTGAGTTTTTGACTTCTTCACCTTCAGGGACAATCATCTCCATTGGTTCCAGAGAAGGAAGAGATTCTGTTTCAACCTTTTTAACGTAACGCCTCCCGGCGAAATCGCGATGTCTTTGTCCCATAGACAATGTGACTCCGAAGAATATCCCGGTGTTGAAGCGGCTCTTAGGAATACCGACCGCGAAAGGAATCTTGAAGGGAAGATCTGCAAGGGCATCGTCAATAGCTTTGACAGGAATTACTGTGGTAGGGATACTGTCGAATCCGAGGAAGATATTAAGCAATCCCGGATGGAAATTGATGGCTCCTCCATAAGATGTGGTTTTAAGATTATCCTTTGCTACACTTCCGGAAATGCTGAACCATTTAAACAGAGACCAGTTCAGGGATGCCCTTGCTGAATTGTAGTTAAAGGCAGGACCATGGCGATGTACACCGAGAAGTCCCAGGGAGATCCTGTCGTAGAAAGGAGCTCGAAGGTTGACTCCTACGTTAGCCGACCATGGAAGCATTTTGAACTGACCTTTCCCGTTTTCCTCTTTCATCTCCATGTAGAGCATGCTTGAAAGGGCTGATGTAGCATTGGTGATTTGGTCACTTATAGACTCAGAAGCAGTCTCAAAACTCATATCCTCCGCAGGAGTATAGGTATAAGCCATATCTGGAGTTTGGGCATAAGCTGTTGTTTTCCAGGAGATTCCGCCAAGATCCAGAACAGCACCGCTGACACTTAGAAAGTCAAAAGGCCTCCATGTCGCTCCGATATCTACAGCTCCTCCGTATCCGGCAGGTCTGAATCTGTGGATATCAAAATCACTTGTCGGTTCAATATTTTCGACATCGACGACCCTTTTTCCTAGCTCCTCATCATACTTTCCAGGAACTGTCAAAAAGTCTCCCGAAACAAACATATCTCCGGAAGCTGCAATCTCCCATTGTTCTCTTCCGAGGTTCAAATCCATCTTGGAAAGATTGAGATCGATGTACTGCAAACCGGCGAGACCTTTGATTCTGTATCCTATGGAAAGGTTGTCTCCTACGTCGAACGCACTGCTGAAAGCGGCCTCGAGATAGGCGCTTCCATGAACTCTGTTTGAGGAAAGATCAAAAACGTCTGATGCTTCAGTCCCGCATTTCAGAAGGCGGAATAGGTCATAGGGGGAGGCTCCGGCCATATTTGCCTTCAATGATACGTCGAAAGTATGGAATGCATCCCCATTCCAGAAGCCCAGGGCCAGGATATTGATATCAGGAGTGAGGTGGACCTTAAGGTCGGATCCCTTCATCTTAGAGGTAAATTCCTCTTTGGTGACGTTAGTATTGAGAAATGTTACAGTCTTACCGTCCTTGACAAAAAGGATATTTTCAAGACCCGGAGTGTATCCGGCTCCTATGCTTAGTCTGGAGACACCCGGAAGAGCAAAGAATCCTCTTTCGCTCATAAAGGAAGGATTGAGACGGTAGCCGAAGGTATATCCATCGAGATAGTATGCTGTCTCGAGTCCTTGGGCTGAAACGGCTGCGGTTGCTATGAGGGCCGCTGCGAGAGTGGTAATTATTCTTTTCATTATTGTATCTTTATGCCTTTAGGAAGTGTAAGAACGATGTCCTTTATCACAACTCCTTGCTTTTGATTGAGGATAGCTTCTCCGGAAGAAGTTGTGGTTAGATTCAGACGAAGGGTAGTGACATTACCGAGATTATCGCCGTCAAGGTGAATGGTAAGAGGATTATCGGTAGGGGAGGAGACAGAACCGGCAGTAATCGCACCATCTACTGTAAGAGAAGATCCATCGACCTTTTTCCCATCTCCATCAAGAAGCTCGGGAACAACGGTCAATGAGAAAGGAAGAGAATTGACGACAGAAAGAGATACCTCTGCCGCTCTTACAATTTCAGAGATGTTTCCAAGTGAGAACTCGACATCTTCAGTAATACTTAAAGAAGATCCGCCGGCAAGTGCTGCAGGAGCGCTTATAGAAACGGAACAAGTTGATACATAGTCTTTTTCCGTCTCAAAAGTAACCCATTCGTCTGGATCTGTAGAAGCAGAAATCTCGGAAAGGCCGAACTTATCAGGCATAGGGTTGAGAATACTGTCAAGATCATTAAGGACAATGTAATTGCCTCCTGGCTGGGTTGCACTCTGAGAGCCAACGAATATGTATTCTGTCTTTTTTGAGGCAGGGAAGTTCATCTGAATGGGATAAATATGCTGAATAGCGCCATTCAGGGATGTGTACATATTCGTACCAGCAGAGATGCTTACAGGAAAACCGTTGTCAAGTGCCACAGAAACTTTGAGATTGTCTAGTATAATCTTTGAGCCGGAAAGATCGATATCCTCCATTTTATCCAGTTCGTAGTCCTCGGTGACGAATTCAGGCTTTACGTTCATTTTAAGAACGGCCGATTTGACCTTGAACGAGTCGTATGAAAAACGGTTGTCAAGGACAAATGCCATAGGTCCTGAATAATTGCCAAGCACATCAGCCCCGGAAGCGGATAGTGTACCGTCAAAGACAAATTCACCAGCGAGGGCAAGCTTTCCGTCCGGAGTGACTCCGAGGCCTTCGGGAATATTCTTAAGCCCTTTTATATTAAGGTCAAGAGACAGCCCCTGGGAAGAGCTGACTGTTATATTTGATTTTAGTTTAAGTATATGATTATCAATTATTTGTATTCTGCTATCAGAGCAACTTTCGATTACAGTCCATTCTGGGAAAGTGATTGTGGTTTCCTTTCCGGAAGCGCTCTTTGCAAGGAAAGTAATCTTACCGAAATGGTATGAACTCTCCGGCTTTAATTGATAATGCAAGACAGCGTCACAGTTGACCTCACGGATAGCAACTATTTCCTTGACAAAATTGTTTTCCTTGAACTCAAACGAGCTGCTGAATTTGGCTGGAATTTCGATGGTAAGTGAACTCCAGGCTCCTGGTGCAGGTACGGTTATACCTGACCCAAGTGTCTTTGTTTCAGTGAGGACATTGGGACCAATCCTGACTTCTCCAGGGTTATAAGTGTAGGAGAAATCGTCCATCTTGAAATTGAAAAAATAATTGCCTTCATTGTCGACACTGATGAATTCCTGATTCTCTAGTTTCAGTATATCTCCAAGTGTAATCATCTTAAACGATCCGACAGGAATTGAAACGCCGGGAAGGACGCTAAGATTGGTCGCATCGATGTTGTCTAGATTATACTCGTTGTCGACCTTACATCCGAAAAACGAAAAAGTAGAAGAAATGAGAATAGTTAGTGTTAATAAGTTGATAATTCGTTTTTTCATAAGCGAAAACTAATTTTCACAAAATTAGTAAATTATTCCAATTTAGCCCCAGGTTTAATAATTATATTCTTTTTGTGGCTTTTGTTACACAATTTATATTATGTTAATGTCGTTCTGTTTGGAAGTGCCCTACAGCAATGTCTATGGCACATTCTAGAATAGATCCTGAAGCTTTATATTTGCATTCCACCTTGGTTTAATCACGCTGGCTGCAGTAGATTCAACTTGTCTGATAGAATTGTTTCGCATATTGATTGTAAATCCAAGATAGATCATTGTCGTTTGCACGCTTTCGTGTCCGAGAAACTTGCTAATCTGATAGATATTCATACCATCTTCCAGGAGATGAGTTGCCATTGAATGCCGGAATTGATGAGAATGAATATGTTCTGGTACCTCAGACGAAATTTCCCTGGCTTTTTCGGCGTATATCTGCAATTGCTTGTTCACACCCCTGGAGGAACTTTTTTCTAAAAGTCCTTTGGTCTTTGAATAGAACAAATATGCATCCTGGGTTGGATTTGGGCCATGATCTTGAAGTATATAACGTCGAAGCAATTTTACTACAGGTTTCATAATATACAGCGTTCTGGCCTTGCGTCCTTTTCCAATGACAGTCACGCTCGGCTTTGGCGCATTCATCTTCAGGTCTTTTACTTTGATTGAAAGTATCTCATCAATCCTAGTCGCTGTTGAATACATCAATGAGATCAAAGTGGTATATCTCAGGCCTAATGAGGTTGACGTGCCAGGTACACTCTCTACAGCCCGAATTGCTGCTTTGGATAATGGCAATACATCTCTTCGATGTTTGGATACTTTCATCCTCGTAACTTCCTTAATGTCAAGATAATACATTCTATATTCCGGATTCTTCCTCAGATATTTCAGAAATGCCGTAAGTTGCCCTATTCTCATATTGCAGGTTGAATCTGACACTCCCCTTCTCTTTAACCATCTAACATATTCATATACATTTGATTGAGTAAAAAAAAACAGCCCGAAATCAGACTCTCCCAAGTGCTTTTCTTCCTCAGCGAAAATAGCAAACTGTCTCATGGATTCTTTGTATCCGATGATTGTATAAGGACTTCTCTTTCCGTCCATATCTTTAATGAACTTGGCAAATAATCTGGCGAGAATAATTGCTTCTGATTGTGTTCTTCTTTTATTCATAATAGTTAATCGATTTCTGGAATAATCTCATTCAGATACTCGCCTTCGTAGTCTTCCAGCAGGTCGGCGAATCGTGGAACAAGATGGAAATAATACAATGTAGATGACAGGCGTTGGTGTCCCATACTCTTGCTGAGTACAAGCATCTTTTGGTCCAGATTGTACCCGTCCTGAGGCCATGACATTATGTTCTCCACGGCATAATTGTGTCGCAGAGAATAGGATATCACTTCTCTATCCCCGTGCTGATTATACTTATACCAGCACCGCTTGAATTGAGTTGTGATGAAAAATATGTCTCTATATTCATCGTGTGTATTCGGGAAAAATACTTTACGACCGGGCATCTCCTTCTCCATCAATTCGTTATATCTTTTTAGCATCGATACCATGCTAGGATGAAGGGCAATAATTCTTTGATTATACCCTTTTGCCTTCCGAACGTGTATAATTCCATTTTCAAAATCCACATCCGCGCAGTCGAGCCACCGCACTTCATTCGGCCTTAGTCCCGTGCTGTACATCAACCTGAAAATAACAGGGACGATCAAGGCTTTCAACTTTGCCTGAAACCTAGGTAAAGGTATTCTGCAATCTTCGTGTGCATTTATTTCATCCGTCGCCCTGAAAAAATTAGCCAGTTCTTCCTTGGAAAAAAGAGTCGGCTCCTGTAGTGGCTCAAGCTCCAAGTCATTATCAACCAAATTGAATTGACTAGACGAGCGCTCATTTATGTATCTCAAAAATACATTGATGGCAGAGACTCTCGTGACAAATGAACGATTGCTTTCACACTCTCGATGTTTGCACCATACATCAATCATAGATTGTGTCAGTACATCCGTTTCAGGATGCTCTCTCGAGCACCAATTCAAAAAAAACTTTACGAAATCATTGGCTGGTTTCTTCCTTCCATATACTTGTCGATATTCCATATAATCGGAATACCATTCCGTCCTCGTCATCATCTCCTTCATAGCAGATACAATTTATGGGTTATCGGATATTGGGATACATCTAAAGCGCATTCTCTCAACTGTTCTATATTGGCAGAAAGGTAGCCTAATGTTGTCTCAGGATCCTTGTGTCCAAGAATCTTACTGACGATTGCCAGATCACTTCCGCTATTGACCAGTTCATCTGCAAGGCTATGACGAAGTAAGTGTGTCCCTTTCCGGACTCTCCCCTGCCGGATGCCAGTCAGGTAATACAATCTGTTTACAAGCTCTGAGATATTGAACCGTTGATGTTTACCCCTAACCTTTTTCTTGCTAAGAAACAGAAACTCGCAATCACCAACCGGTCGTTCATTCTTAATGTACTCAAGCAGATAGTTCCCCACAACAGGCCTTAAAGGCAAGACATTGATATTTCCGTTCTTATCCTGGCTATAGCGAATTACATTTTGAGCCCAGTCTATATCGTTCAACTTAAGATTCAGTAAGTCTTCTTTTCTCATACCTGTATATAGGAATGTAATGCCAACTGCCCTCTCCAGTAATGATATCTGGCTCTGGGGATCTAGAAGAAATGCTTCTAACTTTCCCCTCTCCTCTTTTGACATAGCCGGATAGACCTTTTTCTGCGCTCTTTGTTTTGGGAACAATTCTGCAATCCTATTCAAGCGTATATCTTTAATCTGGCCGGATAACCGTTTGATGAATAAGCCGATCCTATATACAATGATTTGTTCGCAGTGGTTCTTTTGGATGTAGTTTCTAATATGCTTCTCCTGGATTTCATAGAAGGAAGTAATCCCCGTTCTTTGCAGATAGAGAAAAAAAGACGCAACAGAAGCAGCCTCAATGCTGATAGTAGAATCTCTCAGATTGTTTGATTTACCCGCCCTCATCCCCTCGTCAATCAATTCTCTATAAGGTCGATCCAACAAATCATAGTCAGAAGGATAGTATTTTCGATTTGTCGGCATCATGTCATAAAAGTCAAAAAGCATCCAAGATAAGAACTGCGGTTTATGGCTTTTATAGCGATGCCTTAACCTATTATAGCCATCAAGATCGCGTTGTGCAGAGTGCTTTGAAATCAGATCAAACGCTTCTTGAAAGCGCTGTACCTCCCTTTCGGAATACCCCTCACACGAAATGTATTTGATCAGCATCTGCCATTTCGAAGATAAGGGAGTAGTGGACATAGGGCCGCCTATGTCCTTCAGAAGGATCTGCCCATCCCGGACAACAATCCTCCCTTCCGGCATTGCCGGGTTTATTCTGTCAATGTAAGCCATAGATTATGATAGATTATCTAACACAAAAATAGCAACTCCATACGAAGGATATTGCATGGTTACATTGTCGAAGTCTTAGGTATTTGCTAACTTTGTCTTCGAAAAATCGGAATTTAACTACCAATGAAAAACCGTGTCTTACCAATTATCATACTATTGTTCGCTGGATTAACCGCTTCTGCCCAAAGAAGTTATAAAGGCTTTGTAGAAGGAGGCTATGGTTATTTGTCAGGGGACAAAACCGGGAGCGTATATCAGCTTAGCACATCTCATGGGATGTTGTTTCATAGAATTTTCCTCGGTGCCGGGTTAGGGTTGGATTATTACTCTGTCTCCAATCCCGGGTACAATCCTGATTATGTGCTTCCTGACGGCCATGACGGTTTTGGCCATTTCGAACATGTCCGCAGATTCAATGGAGCAGCAGTGCCTGTATTTATCAATATCAAGACACTTTGGGATGGCAAAAATGTATCTCCGATTATCGATTTAAAGACAGGTCTTACGATAGGGTTCGCACTGGGGCTGTTTGGTGAGATCGGGACAGGATGTCGAATAAAACTCGAAGACAAATCAGAGGTATCTGTCAATGCATTCTATAAGTTGGCATATGAGCCCAATAGTATTGTTACCGATGATTCGACATATACGGAGGGGTCTTTCTCCATCTTTGGTTTGAAAATGATATTTGGCTTCTAATAGATAAAGTAACTATGTTTGTAATCCAAATGAAGAACGCTCTCAGGGGCTTGTCGGCCCCTGCCGCTTGGCAGACCCCCGAGAAGTTTTTCATATGAAATAAAAGCTACTGATATTTTTGGCTA
>Ga0079305_1002473_pt1 | contig 15889 bp, 8 predicted proteins | sample LMS_cellobiose_e_FD_79183 | JGI IMG/M metagenome (GOLD analysis project Ga0079305, IMG submission 79183) | Rumen-fistulated moose microbial communities from Alaska, USA - LMS_cellobiose_enrichment | ecosystem: Host-associated > Mammals > Digestive system > Stomach > Rumen fluid ... | reverse complement strand
TGATGTCAAGCAGGCCATTTACGGCTGGCGGGGCGGGGTCGCGGAAATATTCGACGCCATTGAAACATCTTTACCCAACCTGACCCTGGAGCAACTTGCCTGTAACTGGCGAAGCAGTCCAGTTATTATGGAAACGGTTAATAAAGTTTTTCAAAATATTTCCCATAACCCGTTGTTATTCGGCGCTGACCAGGATGACAACAAGACTTTTGATGCGAGAAAGCTGAACGCTTTTCGTAAGGCGGCCGAAAACTGGCAGAAAAGTTTTCAGCCTCACGTGGCCGCCCACACAGATCTTTCGGGTTATTGTACTCTGGAAATCGCCCCGCTTTATCAGCAGAAAGAAAAAGTCAACAGGAAAGTAATCCTTGACAAAATTACTGAAGACCTCCAGTTCCCGTCATGGGAGGAAAATTTTCCAGAAAAATGGAATGGGACACCGTCGGCTTCAAATTCCCAAGCCGGTTTCCCGCAGGTAACACCGGAACCTCCGGCGGAAAATCAGAAGACGCCTTCCGAAAAATCCGACAGCTGTTCCGATATTGCCATCATTGATTTTGAACTGGATTCGGATAATATCCCGGATAATATCACCGATGACGAAAAAGACGCGGAGCCCGAAAAGAATCAAAAACAACTGACTCTCTCTTACGCGGTCAAACGAATTCAGGAGATACACGACCAATTACCGGACGCGACGATTGGCGTTCTTGTCCGGACCAATCGTCTGGTTGGACAGATTATCGCGGCGTTAAAACATCGGGGAATCGAAGCCAGTGAGGAAGGCGGAACACTCCTGACCGATACAGCGTCGGTCGAAGCCATTCTTTCTGTCCTGACGCTTGCCGAGCAGCCCGGTGATACCGTTTGCGCTTACCATCTTGCCAACATTCCGGCGTTGGCGGACTGGCTGAATCTAACGCCGCAAAATTATCAGGATACTTTTGTCCGACGCCGGCTTTCACTTCAATTACGTCAGATCCTGTTGACTCACGGACTCAGCGATTTCGTTTTTGATTTAACCCGGCGTCTTCTTCCCTGCTGCAATAAACGGGAAGCGGAACGGCTGAACCAGCTTTGTGAACTCGCCTGTGTTCACAGCGCCCGGGGAATCTCGCCTCACCAATTTGTGGAGCTGGTTCGCCAAACCAAAGCGGAATCGCCAAACGCCGCAAAAATAAGGGTCATGAGTATCCATAAATCCAAGGGGCTTGAATTTGACATCGTTATCCTTCCCGAGCTGGATCAGAATTTAAAAATGATGAGAACCCGGTTCGTCACTCATCGGGAAACGCCGCTTTCGCTCATCGATATGGTCTTACGCGACGCGAACAAAAATGAGCAGACTATTCTTCCCGACAAAATACGACAAATGTATAACCAGTTCTGGACAGCGCAATTTCAAGAGGCTCTTTGCGTTCTTTACGTTGCTTTGACACGCGCCGTCCGCCAGCTTGTCATTATTGTTTCCCCATCAGCAAAGCATCGTTACGAGTCTTTGACGCCGGGTAATATTTTACTCGCGGGTCTTGCCGCCCCCGATTTTACGGACCAGTTAATGAAAATGTCAGAACCCCGGCCGTTTACCGCGTTTGCCAGCGGCAATCCCGTCTGGTGGGAAAATGACCCCTCTTTTCCGAATACGCCGGACAAATTGCACTCTGTCGGAACAACCGACGACAAACAGACTTCATCCGGATTTGACAGTATTTTTACTAAAAGCGGCACGGATGGTACCGCCATTATAAGGAATCACGCGGCTGCGAAGTCTGTCAGTGAACCGTCAACACCGATCCGGCTTACCTCTTTTCCGCAAAAGGAACATGAAACGGTCTTACCGGACGATAATTCGACGCCGTTGTTAAAAAATCCGTCGCTTTCGCTTTCGTTAAAATATTCCGAAATCCGGAACGCGAATAAATCCCGCCGTTTCTCGCCAAGCCAGCATGACAAGCCGCATTTCTGGATTCCGGAACGGAAGTTTCTGTGGGGAAATATGATTCACTCCTGTCTGGAACAGGTTCAATGGCTTGATCGGGAGGGAATTCCCGATGCTTCCCGGCTCGAATCGGCACTCCGGAAATACCTGCTTTCCCCGTCAGCCCTTAAAAATTTTCTGGACGAATTCCGAACCCTCTGTCAGGTCCCCGCCGTTAAGGAACTGCTGAGTCTGGGTACTTATCAGAGCCCGGGAGAAACCCCCGTCCATCGCCGGTCCGGAACGCTTCAACCTGAATGGACGGTTCTGACAGAAAGGCCGTTCAGCCGGCTTGACACCACCGGTACCCTGCAACGGGGAATCATCGATCGACTTGTTCTGCTCAGGGAAAAAGGGGTGGTTATCGGAGCGGACATCATCGACTACAAAACGGAAAAAATCCGGAAAGACGACGCCCCCTGGAATCCGGAAGAAAAGGCCCTGAAATATATTCCCCAACTCCGCGATTATGCCGACATTGTTGCCCAATGGTATTCGCTGCCAACCGATCAAATCAGCTGCCGGATCGCTTTTGTTTCCGATGGTGTTATCGTTCCGGTTTCCCCTGATGATTTTCCAAAAAGTTAAAAACGGATCAAAAAACAGCAAAAATTTTCCGGGAACAGAGTTTTCCCCAATCCGGGAAAACCAGTGTATGAGAACCCGTGAATAAAGAAGAATCCGTATATTTCGCCGTTAAACCGGACGGTTCCGGGGAAAATGGCAGGCTCCGTATTTCCGGGGCGTTTTCAGGGGCAATGGAGAAAAGCCGGAAAAAGGCAAATTTCCTCCCTTAATATCCTGATAACGACGAAAAATACTGACATTGGGGTTTGAGAAGGAAATTTTAGTGATATAATAAAATTTTACCTGACAGCAAAATGATCCGACAGATGATATTTTGCCGTAACGACGGCGATCAGGTTTCTCAACCATCGGGAACAACACATCAAACAATCAAAATATCATTACCGGTGTTCCCGATGAACCAAATCGAGCCATGTTCCGTGACGGGCGCGGTTCCTGTCGGGCCATCATGCAGTTTGCAGTGGTAAGTAGTTCCGGACATTTAAGGAGTCGTCGACGCCAAGGGGACTCTTTATGAAGTTTTACAGAAAGAGCCTTGAAACAGGCGGACAAACCGAGACGATCAGACGCAGTAACAAATCAAATGGACACAGAATTCAAAAATCAAGAGCAAAACAGCACGAAAGCGGAAAACACGCCCGTTAAACCGGAAGTTCAGTCAACAGAACAACAGGAAACAACGGTGCCGTCTCCCCTTCAAACCTATGAGGCCATGAACATTACAGAACCGGTTGTTACCGCGTCGGTCATTCAGGAACGACTTGCCAGGCATGCGGAAGAGTCTCCCCGACCCGCCCGAAAATCCGGTCCGTTGAGTGAACATCGCGACGAAAGCAAACGCCGTGCCGCCGAAGCCGCGAAAGACCAAAAAGACGGCAGGGAAAATCATCGCGACAAAAAACGGGAAAATTTCGGATACGAAAAAAAAGAGCGTTTTAACAACTTTCCGAAATCCCCAATCAGCAAAGTCCCGGTTCCAAACATTCGGGCAGAACTTTCTGACGATCTGGAAGACGAATTTGAGGGGCTGTTTCAAAATGAGCCTTTGGAATCTTTAATGGCGAATGTCGATCATATTGCCGGTCAGGCCCCTTTGGAAGACGGAACCAAGGTCAACGGCCGAATCGTTTCCATCAAGCGGGATTCCGTTTTTGTCGATTTGGGTGTCCGCGATCTCGGCGTTATTCCGCTCAAACAGTTCCCGGAAGATCAGGAACCGGTCGTCGGCGCGTCCGTTGAAGCGGTCGTGTCCCGTTTTAACGACGCTGAAGGGACCTATGACGTCGCGCTCCCGCTTGCCGCGGCGGAAGTGGGCGACTGGTCCAGTATTACTGACGGTATTATCGTTGAGGCGAGGATTACCGGAGCAAATGCGGGGGGGCTTGAATGCGAAATCGGTAAACTTCCCGCTTTTATGCCGATAGGTCAAATTGCGACTTTCCGCGTTGAAAATATTGAGGAATTCATTGGTGAGCGTTGGAAATGTGTCGTTTTGGAAGTGAACCCGGCCCGCCGTAATATTGTTGTCAGTCGTCGGGTTCTGATGGAACGTGAACGGGAGGAAATGCGTGAAAAACTGATGGCGGAACTTGAAGTCGGTCAGGTCCGGGAAGGTCTCGTCCGAAAACTTATTGACGCCGGCGCCTTTGTTGATTTGGGAGGTGTGGACGGGTTTATTCCGATCTCGATGATGAGCTGGGGACGAATCGGACATCCGGGCGAAGTACTCAAAGAAGGAGAACGAATCAAGGTCACGGTTCAAAAAATCGACACTGTTAAAAATCGTATTTCCCTTTCCTGCAAGGATCAGACGGCGGATCCCTGGAATTCGATTTTCGACCATTTCCAGGAAAAAACACAGGCTCGCGGCAGAGTAACCGCGATTATGCCATTCGGTGCTTTTGTTGAGCTTATGCCCGGAGTTGAAGGACTGGTCCATATCAGTGAAATTCACCACAAACGAATCAACAATGTCAGTGAAGCACTTCAGATCGGCGACTGGGTTGATGTGATGATTCTGGCGATTGATCAGGAAAAACGCAAAATGAGTCTGTCCATTAAACAGCTCACCCCTGACCCGCGAATCGAGGAAAAACGGCTTGCCGACGAACAGAAGGCCGCAGAAGAAGCGGAAAAAGCCCGGTTAGAGGATGAGGAAGTGGAAAAGGTCCGGGAACGAATTCGCAAAAATCAGCACAAGGGTGTCCTCAAAGGCGGCATCGATCGACGCGATGGACAAAATAACAGTCCGCTTAACTGGTGATTTTCCCGTTTGACGGCGCCGGTTCGACGTTTGCAGAAACGTTCCCGGCACTGATCCCCGTTATTCTGTTCCCTGAGTACGTTGAAAATGAAAACGGGAATGAGAACCGTTCAGACTGAACACTGAACAACGAAAATTGTGCGCTGCCGTCCGGAGATCCGGTATGACTCTTGAATCCATCAACAATCAGGATGCCTGTGATCCTCTGAAAACTTCCATTGTCCGGATTCCGGGAATCGGTTCGCAACGCGCTCAACTTTTTTATCGTCTTGGAATTTATCGCGCGTTCGATCTTCTCTTTTTCTTCCCGCGGGACTATCAGGAGATCCAACGTAAATCAAACATTCATGATCTTGTGGAAAATGAGCTGCAAACGGTCGCCGGCGTCATTGAACATTATCAGACGCGGAGGACACGGCGCGGGTCCGTTCTTTCGCTCGAAATCAATTCGCGGGGCGAAACGATGGAAGCGGTCTGGTTCAATCAGGCTTTTCTTCTAAAACAGTTTCGCGTCGGAAGAGCGATTCTTGTCACCGGAAAACCTCAATGGAAAGAAAATGGATACTGGCAGATGGTTCATCCCCGGTTGACTTTTCTGCCGGAACCGGACGGGGAAGCCGACCTATCAGAAACGGACAGGGACGGTTCGTCAGTCGCTGAAACAGAGCCTTCTCGCGATTCTTTTTTTGACGAACTCTCTTTACTTCCGATTTATCCGCTTACCGAGGGGCTGACTCAATACCAGATTCAAAAAATCATCCGGAACCAGTTAAAAAAACTTCCCGATCTATTGCCTGAAGTTTTTCCGGAAAACTTTCGTCAAAAACACCACCTGTTGACTGTCGCGGAAGCTGTCCGAAAGATTCATTTTCCACAATCCATGGAAGAAATGCTCTCCGCCCGAAAACGATTTGTTTATCAGGAACTGTTTTTGCTCCAGCTTGCACTCGGAATCCGACGTCAGCAGCACCGGATCAATATGCAGGCTCCAGTCCTGGAAAGAACCGCCCGAATCAACAGCCGTATTCGGCGGCTCATTCCCTTTGAGTTGACCGATTCACAAAATCAGGTGATTGAGGAAATTTCAAACGACATGGCGAAGCCTGTCCCGATGAACCGCCTGTTACAGGGGGACGTTGGAAGCGGTAAAACGATTGTTGCCGTCTACGCGATTTTACAGGCCGTCGCCAACGACTATCAGGCGGTCTTTATGGCGCCAACGGAAATTCTGGCCCGTCAGCATTATCAGACGCTAAGCAATTTGCTTAAACAAAGTCAGGTTCAAATTGCCCCGTTATTTGGCGGTCAAAAACCAAACGAAAGGTCGGAAATCCTGGAAAAAATCAGGTCGGGTGAATGTCAGCTCATTGTCGGTACTCAGGCGATTATCTGCAATACGATCGACTTCCACAAACTTGGGCTGGTCGTTATTGATGAACAACACAAATTCGGTGTTCGGCAACGCGCGAGTCTGAAAACCGGGACACGCTTCGATCCACACTACCTCGTAATGACCGCGACGCCAATTCCCCGCAGTATTACCATGACACTTTTTGGCGATCTGGATGTTTCTCTGATGAGGGGACTGCCCCCCGGCCGCCAACATATTTCGACAACGGTGGCGGACAGCTCCAGACGCGGTCAATGGTGGGATTTTTTCCGAAAAAAGCTTCAACAGGGCCGTCAGGGGTATGTCGTCGTTCCCCGTGTTGATGAAATGGAACAGGAAGAACTTCTGAGCGTTCGGAAGGTTTATGACGAGCTGTCACAGGGAGAACTTAAAAATTTCAAACTGGCCATTCTTCACGGTCGGCTTTCCAATGAGGAAAAAGAAAACGTCATGGAGGATTTTCGCAATAAAAAAACAGATGTCCTGATTTCCACATCGGTCATTGAAGTGGGAATCGACGTTCCCAACGCGACACTCATGACCATAGAAAACGCGGAACGGTTCGGGCTTGCGCAGCTTCATCAGCTTCGCGGTCGAATCGGCCGGGGAAACTATCCGGGCTTCTGCTGTGTTTTCCCGACTGAAGTCGACGAGACATCAGTAAAAAACGGCCCTGGTAAAAAAACAGGACAGGAGCAGCCCCAGGATTCCGGCAGCGAACTCCGACAGGAAAAAAACAGGGAGCGACTTGAATTTTTTGCGCAAACGTCGGATGGCTTTCTGCTCGCGGAAAAAGACCTGGAGTTACGAGGTCCGGGCGAACTGTTCGGAACCCAGCAGCATGGAATCCCCCCATTCCGTATCGCCGATTTAATCCGTGATCGTGATCTGCTCATTCAGGCTAAAAAGGCCGCCGATGAAATGCTGGCCGCGGATCCCGGTTTAAACAGAGATGAACATTCAAAATTGCGGAAACAGGTACTCAACCGTTATGGTTCCGTTCTTGAACTGGGTGATGTTGGCTGAAAATAAATCAGACACTGTTAAACATATTGAAACCGTCCCAACATGCCGGGTAAATCAATATCAGGAAAGTTGTTCCGTCAACCACTTTTCATAGGGGACGGAAATACAGGAAAGCGGGACGGCAACAATTTGAGGGCATTCATAGGAATGTTCCTTTTCCACAATCGCCGAAATATCCGTGAACCAGTCCGCCCGGGTTTTCGCCAACATTAGATATTCCTCGTCAGACTCCGGATTACCGCGCCACCAATAAAAACTGGCAACAGGCCCGATAATCTGGGCACAGGCTATCCGTTTTTGTTCCAGTAACTTTCCGGAAAGCGTTTCCGCTTCCGCTTTATCAGGGAATGTAATTTGTAATTGAATAAACACAGGCATGATAAAAAATTTCCTTTTTAACAGAATGAAAACAGGAATTTTTCTGATAACCGGTCTTGCGATCCTTGTGGTCACGGCACTGCTGTTCTCCTGTTCCAAAACGCGGTACCGTGTTCAAAGCTGTTCCATGTCGCCAGCCTGGAACGGTCCGGGATTTCTCTGGTCATGTCCCAAATGCTCCGGGAACTTTTTTACCTCACTGGACATTCAGCGTTCAGAAAATGCCGGGGAACTTCATTCGGAAATCTCGCGCGTAAAAAAAACAGTCCGTTGTTTTACCTGTCCCCATTGCGGTTTTCCCGACGTCCCTTTTACAAACGCTGTTTTTACAGAGGGGGACATTGTTCAGGTTCGCCGGTATTCGCCGTTTCATCGTTTCCGTCGCTGGGAACCGGTTTTTGTTGAACTGCCTTCCGGCCGCAGAATGCTTAAACGGATTGTCGGTTTGCCGGGCGAGGAACTTGAAATAAAAAACGGCGACATCTGGATTAACGGGCGTCTCATTGTAAAATCCTTAAACGATCAGACCCGTCTTCTCGTTCCTGTTTCGTCGATACGGTGCCGTTGGCTTTCCGATCGCGTTATTCCGGAGCACGTCTCCATATTCGCGGAAAACAACGGAAAAACGAATTCCCGTCCTGCTGTCATAACCAACCAGTCGCCGGTTCCCCGTTTGGAATCGGAACTGTCCGAACGGTGTGAAAACGTTCAGGACTTCGCCATTTTTTTTGATTTTTCACCAAACGAGAAAGGAACGCTGTCCGTTCTTATTCAGGCGTCTGATCAAAATGACCCCGTGGTCCTGTTACTGACCCTGAATTTAAGAGAACGGACTGTTATTTTAAAACAACAGAAAAAATTTTTTGACCTTTACCATGTAACCGAACCGGAATTTGACGGGACACCGGTAACGCAACACAAATGGGATACGGGACCGTTACCGAAAACCGCCCTGAAAAACCGAACGGCGGTTCAGCTTTTTTACTGTGACGGCCGGCTGCGGCTCCTGCTTGACGGATCGGAAGTTTTCAATTATCAAACAGGAGGGAATCTGAACACGCCGAATCGGGAAACCAGTGCCCCGATCGCCCTTCTGACTTCGGAGGGAGTCGAAAATATCAGGCTTTTTCGCGATGTTCATTACTCATCCCGTTTTCTGCAAACAAAGAAATATCAGATTCCGGCTCATGAATATTTTTTACTGGGAGACAATTCCCCCGTCTCCATTGACAGCCGTTTCTCTGAAATTTCCACGGTGCCTCAACAATACCTGAAACCTCTCGGCAGACCTTGAGACAGATACTTTTACAAACGTAAAAACTACTTCGCCGAAATTTCCGGAATGACATGAGGCGGACCATCTTCTGTTCCGTCTGCCGAAACCTGTTTCCAGACAACCTCAACACGGGAAAGATACCAGGTTTTCCCATGGTCATTATTCCCCTGGAAAAAGAGCCAGGTCCGCCCGGTCACCGGATCGTCAAACACCCCGGGGTGTCCCGATTCAGATAAGTTCCAGTCCGGTTTGCCGTCCCGGATTTTGCCATTTGACAAAAAAGGAACCTCCCAAAGGCGAGTCCAGTGGATGCCGTCCGGACTTTCCGCGACCCCGATTTGTTGCGGATCATTATTGTAACCGCCCGCGTAAAACATGTAGAGCCGGCCATTTTTTTCATAGACACTCGGGGCCTCGATACATTTCGTGTCCCAGGGAAGCGCCGGTTCCAGACAACTGACATCACTGGCCTGCGTCCATGATTCCGGACCAAAATCCGTGCCTTCGGGAGCTGTTGCGACAACCAGTTTTTGAATCTTCATCTCAGGGTCGCGCGTCGCGCAAAACAGAAACCATTTATCCTTGAAGAACCGGACTTCGGCGTCGATGGCCCGTCCGCAGTTCCAGTCGCCGGACGGCCGGAATATCGGGTTATTTTCACCCAATGTAAAATTCACGCCATCATCAGACGTCGCATGCCAGATCGCGTCCCGTTTTCCGCCGCCATAGGACTGGAAAAAGAGATGGACCTTGTTGTTATGAACAACAGCGCACGGCGCGGCAAATCCCGCTGCCCCACTTTCCGGCGTCGGAATCAGGCGGCCGCAGGGAACCCATTGTGTCAGGGGAGGATCGTCGTTCACGGAATCGGGACATTGGGCGATTCCAATAGTCCATCCCTGATAACTTCCATCAGCAGGGGGCGGATAGGAATAGTACATCATGAAATGGTCCCGCCAGCGAATCACCGACGGATCTTTGGAGTATTCCAGACCGGAACGGGTATCTGCCCATTTCATTTCCGGATCGGTAAAAACAGGCGAATCCGGCGGCGTTATCGCCTGAACACCTGAATCCACCGCGTAAAGGACCGGAGGTTGTCCGGCGGCGTTTTCCGCCCGGATGGTCCATCCGGACACGAAAAACATACCCCCAAAAAGTAAAACACAGAAAGTGATCCCAAAAATTTTCCTCATCTTTCGATACTTGTAAAAAATTGGCATAGTGTATCTGTTAATTTGCTGTATTAAATCGAATTTCACCGGGAGAGCGTCCCGGAAATCGGTAACATTTTCTTTTTACAAACAGAGCCTTGGCCAAATAAAGACGCTCTGACCAGGCAAATCGGACGGATTCCCGGTTTCCCGAATAAAAAAAGCCTCCACGGTCAATTTTGTGGAGGCTTTTTGACGTTTCAACTAAAATCGGCGGACGTTATTATTAGCGTTTTCGTTCTGGTTTGTCAACACATCGGGGGAAGCAACGGAAACTCTTTTTGACGCCGGACTGCCGGCTCCGGAATTTTGTGCCGGGGCATTGGCCTGAGGATGTTGCGTCTGTCCCGGTCCCGTATTCCGGGAGTCACTTTTCACATTTGTCGCATAAGTCGCGTTTTCCGGCATCATTCCGGGACTGTCTGTCGGCTGCTGCATCAGGAGGGAAAACGTTTCTTCGCGAACATCCCGGGTCCAGTTTTTGTCAACGGTCCCTTCAATATTCCAGCGTCCCTTATTGATTGCGATATTCTGAAATTTCAGGTCGGTATGACTTTTGCCATTCACACCAAATTTACGCATGTAAATCGGCTGCAAATCCTGCAAACCAAGGATCACGATAATACTCTGGAACTGCTGCGCGTCCCTGGAATAACGGGGATAAGCGGCCACCCAGACTTCGTTTTTGAGTTTGGATTCCGGAGTCACGAGACGGAGATAAAAGCGTTTCTTGAGTTTCTCCGCGTTGGCGATAAAGAAAAGCGGAAATTGTCCGTTATCCATAGTCAGGTCAAGATCCTGTTCCTCCTCACGAATCGGGAAAACCGTTGCGACCTGTTTGGCAAAGTCGTACTGCGTCAGCGTTTTGCCGTCCAGCACAATTTTCCATTCATTACTGGACTCTTTCCAGACCGGCTCATCTTTCGGACCGAGGCCGGAATAGGAAAACTCGCCGCGAACATGATACAGTAATTTATTCGGCGTAATAAACCGGAAAACTCCCCAGGTATGCGACAAAGGAATTTTGTCGTCCTGATTCAGAATCCCGCCATCGAATTCCATAACGTGAACGTCGCAGGAAACCCGTTTGATTCCTTTTCCGAAGTTTTCCCAATGGTTTAAAAATTCGTCGAGACGGAGCTGATCGTTTTCGGTCAGTTTATAATCTTCCGGTGGCGGAACTTCTCTGTTTTGACTGTTATTCAGTGAAGAGACGTCAAGCGGAGAAGAAACATAACCGCTGTTGGACGATGAAACGGACTGCCCTGCGCTTCCGGATTGGGAGGTCTTGTCTGTCGTGGGAGATACGGTAATAGTCGCCCCCTCATCTGTCGCGAACGCGGCGCTGCCCGAATTGACATTTCCGGTCACCGCCGAAACCGGTTCCACCGGATTATTTTGATCGAACGCCTGATTTACGGCAGGCGGGGTGTATCCGCCAAATCCGGAGGACGGGGCCTGTCCCCGGACCGCGGACATCCCAATCCAGGCAAGAGCAACGATAAACGGTATCAGATAACGCATTCTTTTCTTCATGGCTCGCTTCCCGATCAATCCGATATGACGGTTTCCAGACCTTCGGCTTTTATCGCCCCTGTCCGGAACCATCCCAATCAACATGTTATGAGGAACAATTTATACTTGAAATTGAAAAAATCTGTTACGAAAGATTAACGGATATTTTATTTTGTGTAAAGAGGAATTCACGTTTTTTTCATTTTTTTTAAAAACAGAGTCGCCGCTCATAAATATAAACCAAAAAATAAACTGCATTCATGGAATAAAAATTTTCCGTCATTCCGTTAAAAAATTTTTCGTGTCCTTCCTTACCCGCGGTATATTTTATCCGGCTTATTGCCCTTGTCGTTTTTTTCAGGTCTGTTAAAATAAAAACGGCCTGTGACGGGAAATTTGCTGATGTCAAATGGTTGCTGCGGATGTGGTGGAACTGGCAGACACGCCAGATTTAGGTTCTGGTGCTTAACAGCGTGGAGGTTCGAGTCCTCTCATCCGCACTGTCTTTTTTTATTTCCGGTTTGATTTTCAAACGGTTCCGGGCGCTTCCGGGTTCCGTGGAACGTATCTCCTGTCGTTCAGGTTGTCGGGCTTACCTTAACGGCCGTTTTCTGTCTTTACGCTGAGGCATTCAATGGAACAGCCGGTTCCGTTGAGCAAACAGGACCGGAATAACGAAAGGACAATAAAATTAACGGAGTCCGACAAACAACAGGTCAAACAAAGAAACGGCTGGTTTGAGAAAATCAGGACAAAATCATATCCGGTGCTGGAATCAGGGAATCATATATGGCAAAACGGGCAACATACGCGGATCAGGAAACGGAAAAGGTTGTTTTAACCAAAGAAGATCGTCAGACGCTTTCGCAAATCCAAAACATGGCGTCGGGAATCATTCTGTCCGCCGCCGGGCTGGAAGAGCCATCACTTGCCATTCCCGCCCGATCATTGGGAAACATCCATTTTAACCAGAATAAAAAAATTCTGGAGATGGGGGATCGAAAAACGAGCCGCGAGCTTTTCAATCTTTCACAGGCCAAAAGCTTTATGCAGACGGTTCTTGTCACCAAGGGGGTCAAAGAGCTCATCGACATGGGAAAGACCTCCAGTATCCGAGGTCTGTACTATCTGCTCAAGCATGACATCAAGGCAACCCGCGAACAGACCTTCAACGATCAGGGAGAGTGCGACCCGATTATTGAGGACTGCGAAGTCCTCCTGGAAGCGCTCCGGGAAGAACTGCATCTGTTTGCGGAAAAAAAGGGGGATATGGTCGGAAACATTACCGTTATCGATAACGGCGATGAAATCGACTGTTCCCGGATGGGGTCCGGCGGTTACGCGATTCCGTCCATTGTCGAACCGAGTGTCATTAAATTTCGGAAATGCAAGGCGAAGTTTATTCTTCATGTCGAAAAGGGAACGGTCTGGCAACGGTTCAACGAGGATAAATTCTGGAAAAAGAACAACTGTATTCTGACCCATGGCGGCGGTCAGCCGTCCCGGGGAGTCCGCCGGCTGCTGAACCGTTTGCACAATGAGCTTGGACTGCCGGTTTACTGTCTGCTCGATAATGATCCGTGGGGATATTACATTTACAGTGTTATCAAACAGGGCTCAATCAACCTTGCTTATGAATCACAGCGAATGGCGATTCCTGACGCGAAGTTCATTGGGGTTCGCAGCCGCGATTTTGAACGATGCCATCTCTCCAACAGTGTTAAAATCACGCTCTCCGACGCCGACCGCAAACGCGCCAAACAGATTGCGGAATATCCCTGGTTCGTTCACAAAAAAGAATGGCAAAAGGAAATCGCGCTTATGCTGGAAAACGGATTCAAGCTGGAGGTTGAAGCGCTCATCAGCCGCCGGATCAGTTACATGACGGAGGAATACGTCCCGCAACTGCTCGACGAAGGACATTTTCTCGATTGATCCGTTCTGAAAAACAGGTTCACCGTCTTTTCGTTCTTTTTCAGTCCCCTTTGTTATTCAACAAACCGAACGGAAATTTCGGGCCGCCAGGGGGCGCGCCGGTACACTTCCCGATCCGGATAGCCAAGCATGAGCGTTGCGCCGACCTGAACGTTATCCGGGATCTGAAGCCGCTCGCGGAGAACCGGATTTGTTTCGGCAAAGTGCATAAAAAAGCCGGCCCAGCATCCGCCGAGTCCAAGCGACGGAAGTACCAGGTCGATCGTCTCCACCGCAATTCCGGAATCATAAGCCAGCCAGAGGTTTTCCCGATTGGAACAGGAAATCAGCAGGCAGGGAGCTCCACGCAGAACCCAGTCGTAACCGTTATCCCAAACGGCGACAAGGTCTTTATATTCCGGATCATCACGCAGCCCGTCAACAATAATTCCCGCGAGTTCGTGAACCGTTTCCCGGCGATTGACGACTATCCAGTCCAGAAGCAGACGGTTTTTCGCGGTTGGCGCCCAGCGTAATATCTCAAAAACCTTGTCAAGATGTTCCTGAGAAACCGGTTTACGCTGATAACGCCTGATGGAACGGCGGGTCTGCGCCAGTGTCATACACTGTTCAAAGCCCGGGAGCTTCTCTTTGTCAAGCTGCGGGGAGTTTTCCGGACTGACGTCGCCAACGGTGATTGCCGATACCGGGCAACTGGCGACGCAATGTCCGCAGACAATACAACGCTCTTCCGAGTAAGGAGCTATTTTGGGTGCGATCCGTCCCGATTTCTCATAAAAAATCAGATTGGGACAAACGTGAACGCAACTCCCGCACCCAGTACACTTTTCAATATCCAACGTTATCAATGCCATAATGTTTCTTTCAATCCTGAACCGTGAAATTTTTCCAAGTGAACGACAAAATTCATTATAAACGCCGCGGATTTTCTTTTCAATTATCCGTCCGGGTTTTATATCCGTAATTTCCGGAAAATTCACCCGGACTCAAAAGCGGATAAATGACCTTCTGTTCCTGAACGTCCTCAGACCGATAAAAAGCGGAAAAATCCTGTCGGGTGACCGACGCCGGACTTTTTCGATATGGTTTTTATATCGGCCACGCTTGATCCGGCTCCAAAAAACAGAAGGAGGGGTCAGAATGTTCCCGTGAAGAAGACGCGAAAAGAAATACCGTTATCCACGAAACAGCAAAAATATTTCAAAACAAGATACCGAAGAAAACCTCCGGAAACCTCACGACGCTATGGACACAGGAAACAGATAAATTCCCGGATTTTTTCGACCGTGATTCAGAAACTTTCAAAAAGCGGATACTCTTCCGGAAGGCGAACCAGTTTGCGACCGGTTGAGCTGAGCGGCAGCGACGCGAGCTCCTCCCAGGCAAACCAGCCGTATTCCAGCGTTTCAAGGTCAACGACCCCGGAGGCGAACTCAAGTGATTTCGACTCCTCATTGAAGTCTTTCAACAACTCCGGCTTTTTCGGTATGGATTCCTGTTTTTTCAGGGAAACCTCCAAGCCTTCCGGATTCGTTTCCTTTTTTTTCCGTCGTGGAACAGACACTGAAAAATTCCTGTTGGGGCCGTCCGCGGAAACGGGCTCCGTATCCGCAAAAGTTTCGCAAAACCGCAGTAAAATCCGAAAACGGGTTACGGAGTGGCGCAACTCCTTTAAAACAATCCCGACCTTCCGTCGCCGGCCCTGTTTTCCTTCACGACGAGCCAAAAATTCCAGTAACCGGTTTAATCGGGCGTTCAATGTTGCGTCATGCTCCGGCATTCCGTCCGATTTCTGTAAAAATCGCGGAAAATCCCATAATCCTGCCCAGCGGACGCCCCGCGGATATTTAATCAAAAGAAAACGCGATTCCGGCTTTAAACGTTTTACGCCGGAATTCTGACGATTCATCCGATTTTCCGCCGCCTTCATTTTCGCGGTCGCCGGACATTCCGGCCAGTTATCCCCTCCCTGAATTCCCACCGAATCATCAGCGACAAGCAAGGCGACCTCAACCCGCGACTCTTTTTCCTGTTTCGGCCGGATATACGGGATGAAAGATTGAGTTCCGTCCCTGGCCGCCTGACAAAACAGGACGACAGGGCAATTGATACAATCGGGATGGACCGGGGTACAGACAAGGCTTCCCAAATCCATCAGGCCCTGATTGAATTTTCCGCAATTTTTATCCGGCAGAATCTTTTCCGCAAAATTCCAAAGAACCTGATTGACCGCGGAACGAGCCGGATCTCCCCGAAGACCAAGAATTCGGGAATGCAGCCGAATTGTGTTTGCCTCAAGAATCGGTTGACGCTGATCAAAAGCGAT
>Ga0079305_1002472_pt1 | contig 15895 bp, 14 predicted proteins | sample LMS_cellobiose_e_FD_79183 | JGI IMG/M metagenome (GOLD analysis project Ga0079305, IMG submission 79183) | Rumen-fistulated moose microbial communities from Alaska, USA - LMS_cellobiose_enrichment | ecosystem: Host-associated > Mammals > Digestive system > Stomach > Rumen fluid ... | reverse complement strand
ACCCAAGAGGAAAAACTGCTGGCATGGAAAGACTTCGAGCCTATTTGTCTGCACGACTCCACTTTGAGTTTCGCCAGCCATGCGCTCTTTGCGGCCCAGAACGGCCTACGGGAGGAAGCCGCGCGCTATCTCTGCAAAGCCCTCCTTCTCGACTTAAGAGACATCATGGGCAACACCGGTAAGGAGGGGCTGCACCTTGCCTGCATGGGCGAGGCCTGGCAGGCAGCGCAACGTTATTGCTGTAAATAATTTACTTATATATTACTTGATTTTTGTGATTGCATAATCCGGCAAAAGCGGTCTTCTTGGGCTGATTTTACCGGATTATTTGTTGTGATTTGTTTTTCTCATTCTTGCGGTATATCCTTGTAAAGCATTGGTTTTTGGTATATTATATCATTGATATGTTATATCCTCTGTGAGAGGGCGTGAGATTCATGACTCCAGAAGAAAAAGCCCGGGAACTGATCGATAAACGACTGGAGCAGTCCGGTTGGATCATGGACGCTACCATACAGCAGGCAGAAGCCATACAGCAGAGCATTTTGAAACAGGCGTTTGAGGAGAGGTCTCAATTATTTCAAAACCAAACTGCAGAATGGGAGTGAGTTATAATATGACAGATGATAAGAACCCATTTGAGCATATCCTGTACGAATGCGAAATGCTCCTCTACACTGGTAATCAACTTGTCGGACAATTAAACAATCAACTTGATCTTAACATGACACTTGACAGCTTTGCTATTCACTTAAGAAATCTGGCGTATTTCTTTAACGAGGCAAAAATCAGTCAATACTGGCATGCTTCTGATTACATCAATGACAGATCTAAGCTGTCATTAATCCCATCTTCCCTATATCAAGAGATAAAAGAGTATACAAGCCGTGCAACATGCCACTTGCTGGATTATCGTTTAGGTGAATCGTACAAAGCACAAACCATGCAATGCTATAATAAAGCATTGCCCCAATTAAGAAATTGTATTATGCAATTCATATCAACTCTTGATATAGACTGTAAACAAGAATACAGAAGTTACTGGCAAGTGCAGAAGATTCAAAAAGTATCTTTCTTCATCAAAGGTCTTTAGAAAATCTATGGAATAAAAGGAAACATCTATGAACCAACACGGAGAAATCATTCTCTATCAATCTGAGGATGGATTGATAAAAATCGATGTTCGCTTTGAGGACGAGACGGTCTGGCTGACACAGCAGCAGCTCTGCGACCTGTACCAGACTAGCAAATCTAATATCAGCGAACATATCAAGCATATCTTTGCCGAAGGTGAGTTGGTGGAAAATCAAGTTGTTCGGAGATTCCGAACAACTGCTGCCGACGGCAAAAGCTATAACATGTCCTACTACAATCTCGACATGATCATATCCCTTGGTTACCGGGTCAAGTCCGTGGTTGCCACGCGCTTTCGCCAGTGGGCTACCGCGCGATTGAAGGAGTATATGATCAAGGGTTTCGCTCTTGATGACGAACGCCTCAAGGGCCACGGCGGCGGGGACTACTGGAAAGAGCTTCTCGATCGCATCCGCGATATTCGCTCTTCGGAAAAAGTCATGTACCGGCAGGTGCTGGACCTCTACGCGACGAGTCAGGACTACGATCCATCCAGCCCGGAGTCTGTACGCTTCTTCAAGATCGTGCAGAACAAGCTGCACTATGCCGCCCACGGCCACACAGCGGCAGAGCTCATCTATGAGCGGGCTGACTCGGATCAGGAGTTTATGGGTCTTCGCAGCTTTGCCGGGGAGTTCCCGGTCATGCGCGATGTGGAGATTGCAAAAAACTATTTGAACGAGGACGAGCTGCGCGTTCTGAACAATCTGGTCTCCGGTTATTTCGACTTTGCCGAGATTAGCGCGATCGAGCACCGACCCATGTACATGAAAGACTATATTCAGCAGCTGGATTCCATTCTTTCCTCCGGTGGGCGCGAGCTGCTGACGGACGCAGGCTCCGTTTCTCACGCCGCGGCCATCGAAAAGGCGCACAGCGAATACCGCAAGTATCAACTGAAAGCCCTCACCCCAGTGGAGAAGGCCTATCTGCAAAGTATCAAAGCCGCCGAAAAGGAAGTCAAGACCGAAACGAAAAAGGGAAAGAATAATGCCTGAACAAACTTCCTCCATCATCTCCAAGGTTTGGGGCATGTGCGGCCCGCTCCGGGACGACGGCGTGTCCTACGGGACTACTTGAAACAGCTTACATACCTGATCTTCCTCAAAATGTCGGATGAGTATTCCCGTCCGCCCTATAATCGCGATACCGGTATCCCCGCAGGCTGCACCTGGTCGGATATGAACAAGCTCACCGGCGCAGCGCTGGAAGAGCGGTATAAAAGTATTCTTGAGGTTCTAGGCGCAAAGGGCGGTATTCTGGGGCAGATCTTCAAAGGCGCGATCAACAAGGTCTCCAATGCCGCGATCCTCTACCGCATCGTGCAGATGATTGACAAGGAAAAGTGGGTCTCCATGTCCTCCGACGTCAAGGGCGAGATCTACGAGGGGCTATTGCAAAAAACGCCGAGGACGTAAAAAGCGGCGCCGGCCAATACTTCACGCCCCGTCCGCTGATCCGCGTCATGGTGCGTTGCCTGCGTCCGGGGCCGATGAAAACCATTGCCGATCCATGTTGCAGCAGCGGCGGCTTTTTCCTCGCCGCGCAGGACTATCTCACCGATCCTGCTAACTACACCCTCGATCGTTCGCAGAAGGAGTTTTTGAAAAACGAAACCTTCCACGGCAACGAGCTTGTGCCTACTACCTTTAAGTTGGCGCTGATGAATTTGTATCTGCATAACATCGGCGATATCTACGGCAATCTGCCTGTCACCCGCGGGGACTCACTCTGACTGATCCGGGCTATCGAGTGGACTACGTCTTGACTAATCCCCCGTTTGGTAAAAAATCCTCCATCACCTTCACCACTGAGGAAGGCGAACAGGAGGAAGAGGACCTCGTTTATAACCGCCAGGATTTTTGGACCAGCAGCAACAAACAGCTCAACTTTGTGCAGCACATCAACACGATCCTAAAAGCGACGGGCAAGGCTGCCGTTGTTGTTCCGGACAATGTGCTCTTTGAGGGCGGCGCGGGAGAGATCGTGCGGAAGAAGCTGCTGTGGACCTGCGATCTGCACACGATTCTCCGTCTGCCTACAGGAATCTTCTACAAGCCCGGTGTCAAAGCAAACGTCTTGTTCTTTGATAAGCGTCCAGCCAGCGCGGAATGCCAGACGAAGACAGTTTGGATCTATGATTTCCGCACAAATGTGTTTTTTCACTCAAGCAGAATCCTATGACCGACTGGGATCTGGAGGACTTTATTCGTTGCTATCATCTCAAAAACCGCTTTGAGCGTAAAGAGATCTGGTCTGAAAAGAGTCCGGATGGCTGCTGGCGCTGCTTCGATGTTGAAAAGGACATCTTGCCCCGGGGCAAGACCAGTCTGGACATCTTCTGGATCAAAGGCAAGTCTCTTGCCGATCTGGACAATCTCCCCTCCCCTGATGTCCTCGCCGCGGAAATTATCGAAAACCTCCAAAGCGCTCTGGAAAGCTTTTCCGAGCTTCAGGTCGCACTGGGAAAGTGAAAAAATAGTCCTTAACCAAAAACGTGATAGATAGGGTGTAATCCAGTGGACAGAAATCTAATTCGCTCAATTTCAGAAAAAATATTTTCGCTATTTGTAGTGAATACGGCTGCGGCTGGAATCCAGCAGAAGGATGGAAAATATATTACCAAGTATATTCCAGTCACTCCTTCATTAATTGAAAACATGATAATGGCAAAAGGATCAATGGGGTGCTACCAGCAGGGATATAAGACAGGTTATTTGAAATGGATCTGTCTCGATTTTGATTGTAAAGACAAGATAAATCCTAATGTTCGCAAGCTCTACCACGATGCCATTGCTCCTGTTACTCTCTTTCTTGACAGAGCAGGAATCCATTACCTAACAGAGTTTTCTGGCCGTCGGGGCATTCATATTTGGATTGTTTTTGATCATATTATCAAAAAATCTCTTGGGTATAGAATTTTATATGAGATTCTTCGGCGTGTCCCCATCAATCTGGCAGAGGAAGAGAACGAATGGAACTTAGATCTATTCCCTGCTACCGATAGCAGCAAAAACAATACCGTCGGCAAGCAAGTAAAATTCCCTTTAAGCACTCATCGTGCAGGCGGGATGGCTTTCTTTTTTCAATCCGAGTTTGATTACTGTGCTGATCTTGGAAGTGATAGGTTCTTCTCTGAGCAATACAGTATTCTCTCAAATTATATTGAAAACAATGTTGAAACCGTTATGGCTTCTCTCGGATTAGAAAAAGAATATGCAAAAGCATATGCTTATAAATTCAAAAAATATAGGATATCAAACCATGTGGATGTATCAGTTGATGATCTTTGGACAATTCTATGCGAGACCAAAGTTTTCGATGCAATCCATTCAAGAATAAAGAAAGGACAAGCTTTACCTCGGGATTGGACAGTTATTTTAGGAACTTTGTCCCCTTGCGATTCGGAAGCAAAGCTGGTTCGTGCAGTGCTTCGCGAGTTTCCCAATTACGACGAAGAAAAAACCGCGGATAATATACAGAAATATAAAGGAAGATACTTCCCGGCGACTTTTGAGTACCTATATTTTTTATATGATTTGGAAATGGAAAAAGGTTTATGCCCCCAAATGACAGGCTATTCTTACCTTTGTAAACGTCTTGGGATCCCGGAACAAGAGGAAATTCTCGATGAGAGTAATCAAGCAAACGGCAATTGTCAAACCATACAAGACACCATTAATAAAGAAATAGATTATTTGCTCTATAATGATGAATCACCTGATATTTACATTTGGAATCAGCTTCATTTGATGAAGAATGCAGACAAACAAGAACTGTTAGAAATCGTCGATACTGCATCAAAAACCGGATCATTTGATGGAACAGCAGAATCATTCCGCGTATATAACAGAATTGAATCGGAGGAAAAAACTAGAAGACTGATTTCCTTGTCAGCTAGAGAAAGAATAGTTACAACACATTTGTCGCTAGAATTGTGCAAAGAATACAGGCAGAGATGGAAGTCTTTCAGCTACCATCCTGCGCTGACATCTCGAAGAGATATTTTTTATGACTGGTTTCGTTCTTGGGGCAGATACATTGAGCGAATTAGTACATATCTGGAAGTACCTTTTTTTGAGGATTATGAAATTCTTTTTATTGATTTAAAAAAGTTTTATGATCATATAGACTTCCTTACAGTCTATAAAACTCTTCAGGCAGATGCTAATGAAAAGGCATCGAATATTCTTCGATATCTTATCGCCTATAATGATTCGTTGATGTCTCAAGCAAACGCTGGAAGCCGTATTGGAGTTCCTCAAGGGCCTGCTTATGCTCGCATCATTGCCGAATTTTTTCTCAACAAAATTCTTTCTGATATTGAGAGGCCTTATAAAGGTGACATTAACATTATGAGGTATGTAGATGATATTACAATCATCTGCAATCCCGGCTTTGACAGCAAATCATTTTTTAGAGAATTGTGTGGGGTGCTTTCTGCGTACGGGCTTCCGGTAAACATGGAAAAAAGCATTTGCTATGGATCAATTGGAAAATTGACCGATGGGCAGAAAAGAGATCTACTGCATACTGATCATTTCAACTATGATTTGAGAAGCAATTATCGAGGGGAAGTAACCCTCTTGATGGAACGTAGACGGAATTTAAGACATTATTTAGAGGATCATAGCTTCGACATGCGCTCCCTGGGCTATATTTTTGGAAGCCAAACGATGATGGAAGCAAAAGAATGGTGTTTTGAGCAGTATCGAACCCAGATCATTCAGAGTGAGATTGGGAGAGGAAGTAATTTTCGGAGGTTTTACAAGTTTCTGTTTCAGCACGAAGCGTATTTAAGTGTTGTTCTCTCTGAAAGATTGCTTGATCAGATTCCTATCCCTTCAGTAAATTTTAGCAATTTTATAGATACTCTATATTTGGCCGTACAGGAAAAGGAGATTGCTTCCCAAAGTTTTGAAAGAATAAAGAAGGAATACTTCCCTTCGATTACTGAAGTGCAGCTGGAAGGCAATGATCTCGCGGTTTTGAACGCACTGCGAATGATAAAGATGGAGGGCAAAAGCAATGAACCTTGATTTGCAGACCTGCCTGCATATTTTGGAATCAGGTTCCTTAACAGAATACTCATTCCGAGCTGTTTTAGATGATTTTTTAGCATTTACTACAAAAACAGAATCCGTTGCTGATAATCGTAGTGATGCGGCAATGGTTTTTTGCCGTATTTTATGTGCTTGTCAATTGCTTTATGATATTGATGCACCCGAAAAGTTACCCGATGATATCAAAGGTCAAATAATACTTAGCTTTAATAATATTGAGCACTTATTTCTAGGAATAAGCAGAGATGAACTTCGTGGTAGCTATGTTCGGACTGTTTGGTTTCTAAGTGAATTGAAAACAAAAGCATCAGAAGGGCGTACTGGTGAGATTAGTCAACAAATAATTGGAGAGCATGCGCGCGACTTACTGGATATTCTCTGTGATATTCGTTTTGTTTTTGATATTAAGGATGAAAAAGGACTTCTGTTTCCAATCAACAAGGTTATTGCTGCAGTAATAAGTGGACGAGACTTTCAAGAATTTAGAAAAGGAATCCAGGTTAATGACATTTACACTCTTCGGCTTGCTGTTAGACTATTTCATACTGACGAAGATGAAAGAATTCTAGAGACACTAAAGACCCAATGTAACCTTGCTTTCATTAACTATCTTTGTTCCGATTGCGAAATAATCGATACCATTGATTTTTTAAACTACAGGTGCAATGGAATCATGGTTTTTCACAATGCCCGGGCCAAAAAAGTACTGATTCGATCTGAACATAAACAGTATTTTAGTACAAGCGATGCAAAAGGACATACTCTTCAGACCGAATATGACTGTGACAGGAAAGCCATAGGGTGGTTTGTTGAATATGATCTTGCTGAACAGGATATATTATGTGATTATTCAGATCTATTAAAAAATGAAAGTGATCGAAATGCGCTCCTAAGACTTTTCTATGACTACGGATACCGCAATATTTTCCTTCAAAAATCGATAATTCTGAAACCGGATCATACTATTACTCCAATTAATCCATATTGTAAGCAAGATACTTTTCTTGTTCAGGGGTGGATTAATAATCGGAATGGGAAAATATATCGTGCAAATGAACTCCGTTCTTTACTACAAAAATATCGAATTTGCTCAGTAAAATCTAATGTCATGAACAGAGTTTCTCTAGGCTTATGCTCATTATTACTTGATATAAACAATATCGGAGTCGAATCGTTGGGCCTAGACAAATTGGACAATGATAGTTGGTATCAAGAGCAAGTAATCATCAATTGGATTAGCAGATCTGAAACTACAGTTGAACATTTTAGCACTCTTGTTGAAGAATGGTATAAGCAACTCCAATATTGTGAATCAACAGATTTCATTGATAAAAGATATTTACAGGCTCAAGATTTTTTCCCTTTAAAGCATAATTTATTTGCATTATTTCAAAAGATATGCCCATCCATTGCACTGGATGAAAAAGTTTTTTCCGGAAAAGTTGTTGAAGAAGATGTTGATTCTTTTATTTTGGAAGTAAATTTAAACGACACAGTTGCCGGAAAAGAGGAACGACGTCAAGGTAAAAAATACCTGGCCATAGATGTTAATTGCCTTCAGAATGAAGATGAACACACTAATTGGGAATTACAAACGGGAACTGATGTATGGTTTCTATATTCGATTTCTGCAGGGACCGGGCATGTTTTTAATCACCGTCTTTTAAAACTGTTGGCAGGGGTTGAATTGATTCAGATTCATTGTCTGCCATTTTCTGTGGGAAGTCATATTATAACAACAGACTATGAAGGCATTTCCTCATATATGGAGTTGTTTAAGGATGCCATGCGAAGTGTTGCAAATAAAACAGATGTTTGTTCGCAAGAAGACTTTAGCAGCCAAATCTATATCCGGCTTCTGCATAACATGATATGGTCAAAGCTTGATTCTAAAGAGAAAACAAATGACTATTTAGATATCCTATTTGCTCATCAGAAAGCAGACTTTTCAAAAATAGAATGCGATTCCGTGTTTCAGCGAACTGACAAGACTTGCCTATATGTTCCAAAAGATGCTTATTCTCAGAGTTCTGTTCTTTCGGCAATATATGAAAAGCGATTGCATCCAGAAGTTGAGAGGGATTGCCAGCATATGTATCAAGCCAAATTGGAAAAAACGTCTGATGGAAAATTTGCTGTCTTTGGTCATACAATCGAAAAAATAGTCCTATTAACAGATAATGTTGCAGGTGGGAAATCAACAATAGCTGCTCTTTCTGCCAATCTGATGATTGAGGAAGATCCTGAATTTGGAATAAGTTCAACACGTGTAAAACAAGCAGACAGCACCCGCCATAAGTATTACTGTGGTGATCAAGAAGTACCAGTTGTTGAAATATTGAAAACAAACAATGTACCTGTCTCTGTACATGCATATTACGGCACTGATGAAGGATGTAAATTAATTGATAGTTTTCTGGAAAAGCATAACATCCCTCATGATCATAGCTCCTTTTATTGTTCGCTTACCAATAAAGCTGACGAAGGAACGATAGAAAAAGCTAAATCCTTATGGATAGAGAAGGGTGAAATATTGATCAAGCCAGGGCAGTACTTTTATATCCGTGAGTATAACATGCCAAGAATGACAATCTTCCCCAAACGGATGCTTGAAGATTTTAACCTATGTTTCTCTCTGTTTAACAGGAAAAAGGAGCTTAATGAAGTACATCGGAATTAAAAGCACAAAAATCTGCTAGATCAGTTGATGATTAATGAATAGCACGCTCTTAGTAGCCCAATCGACTAAATCTATTTCTTTCTGACGCGGAACTGAAGCGGAAAGAGTAAAGAAAACTCGGAAATAATGGAACTAAAATGTTCCAATATCCTCCAATTTTTCTTTATTCTTCACTTATTTCGCCAATAATTGTTCGCATTTTCAATTTCTAATGAATGGGGTTCAAGAGGCCGCTGGTTCAAATCCAGTCACTCGGACCAAAGAACAGGGAGTGCCAAAAGGCACTCCCTGTTCTTTGGTATGAAGCGTTTGGAGAACCAGCGGCCTCTTGCATTTCAATCATGGCCGCTTTGCGGCCGTGGCGGCGTCTATCGCCGCTGCGGCCGCTGGTTCAAATCCAGTCACTCGGACCAAACAAAAGAGACATGCGAAAGCATGTCTCTTTTGTTTGGTCTTCGCTCCGCGCCGCACATGCGGCGCGTTATAATCCGCTTCGCTCAAATACTTGGGAGGGGAATCCCATCCCCTCCCAAACCCACCCCATGCGGGAGGGAAGACTGCTTCAGGCGGCCTCTTGCAATACAATCTATGGCCGCCTTCCGGCGCAAGGATCCGCCTGCCGCCCCTGCCTTTTTGACCTGCGGTGGCCGGCGGAGGGGCGGGGCACAGCTCCCGGCCTTACGCCGCGGTCTCCGCAAGATAGCGCATAAACCGAAGGGCCGCTTCGGTCCGCGGGCTGTTGGCGATGACGCCGAAATAGAGCGGCTCCTCAAAGCCCGCCGCCCGGAACAGGGGCAGCGTCATCAGGGCAAGGCCGTTGCTCACGGTCTCGGTGACGACCTCATGGGTCTCCGCCTCGTTCAGCTGCCACGCGATTTTGTTGTCCGATACCGTGACGGTGTTCGAGGTGAGACAGGCAGAGAGCTGTCCGTACAGCGCCGGGTCGGAAGCGGAGATCAGCGCGGAGAGATCCAGCAGGTAGCCCTGCGCGGAAAAGAGATTGTAGGCCTCCCGGTTCATCAGCACCCCGTCCAGCTTCTGCGCCTGGATCGCGCCCATCACCTTCATGCGGGAGGCGTAGGCGTACTCGTGGTTGAGCACGTCGGCGTCGTCCGACAGGTAGAGATCCCGGTAAAGATAGACCTCCTGCCGTTTGGGATCGCCGCCTCCGAGGCGGAGAAAGCCCTCCGTCAGCGCCGCCTCCAGATCCTCTCCGACGGCGACATTGGCAAAGCCCAGATACAAAACCGGCTCCCGTTTTGTCAGCTGCCGCCGCACGGCGGAGCCGACCACCAGCAGCGCCAGCAGCGTCAGCAGGATCGGCCAGCGATAATACGTAAAGATGTGCTCCAGCTTTTTCGCCGGGCTCATCGCTCGAAAAGCCGCCTTTTGGGCGGCTTTTTCCTCTTTCGAACGCTTCATGGTTCCTCTTCCCCGCCCTTCTCCTCCGGCACGCCGGAGACGGAAATCAGAATGTTGTTGAGGAGCCAGGCGCTGAGCAGGGCGCACAGGCCCTCCCCGAAGATGATCAGGGGGGTGAACAGGGCGACAACGACAAAGAACATCGCAAAGTGGACGGCAAAGACCAGGGTGGTGGCGAAGAGATAGTGCGTGCCGATGAGGAACGCGTTTTTCAGCATGGCGGCGTTGGTGTTCTTCACGCTGGCCACCAGCGGGAAAATGTGCAGCAGCACAATGACATAGATCACCGCAGCGGCGATGACCACGGCCAGCACCAGGGTCCACAGCACGGCGGCCGCCCCCGCGGTGCTCTGACGCAGGTGGTAGAGGATATAGCCGTCCCCGGCCAGAAACAGCCCCACGGCCAGCAAAATCAGCCAGAGCACCGTGCTCTGCCGGAAGTTCTCCCGAAAGGAGCGGAAGAACAGCGTGCCCACGTGGGCGTCCTCGTCGCGGATGATTTTCAGGCTGGCGTAGTACAGCGCGGTGGTGGAGGCCCCGAGGGTCACGATGGGCAGCGAGCAGAGAAGCCAGAGAAGATTCAGGTAGCAGCTGTAGCAGAGCTTCAGCAGGAGCTGGCTGAACTTGCTTTCATAAGAGAAAAATTTCATCCCGGCGCCCCCCGCTTTATCGCTTGGTGGATTCCCGCTCGATCAGGTCGGTCTGCGTGTGCACGATGCGGTAGTCGAGAGAGGGCTCCTTCATGCGGGAGATCAGCAGATGCACCGCGGAAAAGGCCATGATCTGGGTGTGGATATGGATGGTGGTCAGGGGAGGGCGGCTGGTCCTGGATTCGGCGCAGTCGTCGAAGCCGCAGAGCATCACATCCTCAGGCACGGATTTGCCCAGGGCGTCCAGCGCGCGGATGGCGTCGAAGCCCGCAAAGTCATTGGCGCAGAGGAACACGTCCGGCAGCCGGTCCAGCGCGCGGAGGGACTCCGCCAGCCGCTCCGGCGTGCTGTCCCGGAGGATAAACCGCTCGTCGACCGGCTCTCCCGCCATCAGCATGGCGCCGCGGAAGGCGTAATACCGCTCGAAAAAGGACTGGCAGTGGTTATAGTCGCCGATGAAGCCGATGTTCCGACAGCCCTTCCGGAGCATGTCGTGCACGAAGCGGGCGATCTCGCCGGTGTTGTCCATGTAGAGCTGATCGGCGTGGAGCGCGGCGCCGAAATGCTTGACCGGGCCGTCCACAAACAGCGTCGGCAGCCCGAGCGCGCAGATCATGTCGGCATAGGGCTTGTCGAACACCTCGATGCAGAGGATGGCGCTGGCGCGCTCGGGGAGGAAGGTGACCGGGAGCGTCCCGTGTTCCAGATCCTCCCGGCTGATCCGATGGGTGTTGAGCGTGTAGCCCAGCTGGCTGATCTCCCGCTGGAACTTGTCCAGCATCAGCGAGGCAAAGTGGGACTGGTCCAGAAAAATCGTGGTCAGCAGGGCGATCTCCCCCTGAAAGCCGGGGGACAGCCGGGCCTCGCCGTCGGCGCCCGAAAGAGCCGTGAAGGCGTTGAAATAGGAAAACTGCTTATAGCCCATCTCCACCGCCTTTTGCAGGATCCTTTCCCGCGTGGCCTCGGCAAGCCCGTCGGCGTTGTTGATGGCCTTGGAGACGGTGTTGCGGGAGATGCCCAGCGCGTCGGCAATATCCTGAATGGTGACTTTCTTTTTCATTTGAACACATCCGTTTTTTATACTATTGCAATAATACCATAGACGGAAAAGAAATGTCAAATCCGGAAACCGGGGGAAAAGGTGCAAACGTAAAATTCCGGGTATGTGCAATCTGCAGCAATTCCCCGGCCGGGAATGAGCGCAATTGCCAAATGACAGTATATTTAAGACATTTTTGTTGACAGCGACAGAGGACAATGCTAAGATATTTACGCAAAAACGCAGCGCGCTTTGTGTGCAAATGCACAGTTTTGCACATCGGGCAACTTGAAAAGGAGGAATTTCATGAGAAAGGCCTTGGCTACTGCTCCCGCCCAGAAGGAAGGCGGAAGCAAAACGCACAACACAATGGTCTATCTCCGTCAGCACTGGCAGCTGTATGTGCTCTTCATGCTGCCCGCTTTTTTGCTGACGGTGATTTTCCGTTACATTCCGATGGGCGGCATTCTGATCGGCTTCATGGAGTACAACCCGATTCGCGGCATTATGGGAAGCGAATGGGTCGGCTTCGAGCACTTCCAGCGTTTCCTGTCGTCCCCGGACTTCCTGCGCTATCTGATGAACACCCTCAAGCTGAGTGTGTTCGGGCTGCTCTGGGGCTTCCCGGCGCCGATCCTGCTGGCCTTTCTGCTCAACCGCATCCTCTCCACCAGCGCCAAGCAGAAGATCCAGCTGGTGCTGTACATGCCCAACTTCATCTCCGTCATCGTCCTCTGCGGTATCGTGCGCATCCTTCTCTCCCCGACCGGCATGGTGAACATGCTCCTCGGCACCTCCACCAACTTCATGACCATGCCCTCCGCCTTCCGGACGATCTACATCGCCTCCGGCATCTGGCAGGGCGCCGGCTGGGCCTCCATCATCTACACGGCGGCGCTGTCCAACGCCAGCAAGGAGCTGAAGGAAGCGGCCGTCATCGACGGCGCCAACATCATCCAGCAGATCAAGGCGGTCGAGTGGCCCGCCATCAAGGACACGGTGCTGATCCAGTTCATCATGTCCGTGGGCAACATCATGTCCGTCGGCTTTGAAAAGGCCTACGCGCTGCAGACCGACCTGAATCTGAACGCCTCGGAGATCATCTCCACCTATGTGTACAAGAAGGGTCTTCTGGACGGCGACTACGGCTTTTCCACCGCCGTGGGCCTGTTCAACACGGTCATCAACGTGGTGCTGCTGATCTCCATGAACACCATTGTCAAGCGCATGAACGACGGCAAGGGCGTCTGAGGGAGGAGGAGTCAATATGCAGAAAACAAAGAAAAAGAGCGAGTTTGCCAAGCTCCCGACGGTGGACAAGACCATCCTCACCATCGGCTACGTGATCCTCGGCCTGTTCCTGGTCGCGATCGTGCTCCCGGTGATTTACATCATCCTGGCCTCCTTCATCGATCCCATCACCCTGCAGAACAGCGGCCTGACCTTCGATTTCTCCAAGTGGACGCTGACGGCCTATGAGCGCGTGCTGGGCAACACCCAGATCTGGGTCGGCTTTAAAAACGCCCTGATCTACTCGATCCTGTTCACGGTCATCTCCGTCGTCGTCACGCTCCTGGCGGCCTACCCCATGTCCCGCGCGGACTTCAAGGGCCGCAGCTTCTTCAACACGATCTTCGTCATCACCATGTTCTTCGGCGGCGGCCTGATCCCCACCTACCTGCTCATCAGCAACATGGGCATGCTGGACACCATCTGGGCGATCCTGATCCCCGGCGCGTTCAGCGTGTGGAACATGATCATCGCCCGCACCTATTACATGGGCATTCCGAGGGACCTGCAGGAGGCCGCGGAGATCGACGGCGCCACCGAGATGGTCTACTTCTTCAAGATCCTGCTGCCCGTCTGCACGCCGATCATCGCCACCATCGCCATGTGGCAGTTCGTCGGCATGTGGAACAGCTACTTTGACGCGATGATCTACCTCAACAGCGCCTCCAAGCAGCCGCTGCAGCTGGTGCTGCGCTCCATCCTGATCCAGAACCAGCCCGAGCCCGGCATGGTCTCCGACATGCAGTCCACCGCCGCCCGCGCTCAGCTGGCCGAGCTGCTGAAGTACGCGACGATCATCATCTCCTCGCTGCCCCTGATGATCATGTACCCCTTCTTCCAGAAGTACTTTGACAACGGCATCATGGCCGGCGCCGTCAAAGGCTGATGCGATCCCCCAGGAAACCACCTGTTTAAGCTACAAAATGAAAAGGAGAATGACAATGAGCAAACTTCGCAAGTCCCTGGCACTGATCATGGCCCTGGTCATGACCGTGGCCCTGCTTGCCGGCTGCGGCGGCTCCAAGGGCGGCCCCTCCGGCGCGGCGGTTGTCGACGTCGACCCCGACTCTCTGCAGTTCCCTCTGGCGGAAACCGCCGAGATCTCCGGCCTGACCAACTTCCCCGCCGGCACCGAGTCCGAGCCGAACAACCGCACCATCTTCAAGCGTCTTGAGGAGCAGACCAACGTCCACGTCAACTGGAAGACCATCCAGAGCGACCAGTGGGGCGACAAGATCGCGCTCGAGATGGCCAACATCAAGACCCTGCCCGAGTTCGTTTTCAACGCCGGCTTCGGCGACACGGAACTGCTCAAGTATGCCAAGCAGGGCGTTATCATCAACCTCGAGGACTACATCGACAAGTACATGCCGAACCTCTGCAAGGTCTTTGAGCAGGCCCCTGAGTACCGCGCCATGTGCACCGACGAGAACGGCCACATCTGGGCCCTGCCCTGGATCGAGCAGCTCGGCTACGAGTACACCGCCATCCAGACCATCGGCAACATGCCCTTCATCAACGTCGCGTGGCTGGAGTTCCTCGGCCTCGACATGCCCAAGACCGTCGACGAGTTCGAGCAGGTCCTGATCGCCTTCCGTGACAACGCCGACAAGCTCAAGGCGGAGTTCAGCATCGACGGCGACATCATCCCCATGTCCTGCATCATCAATGACGGCGACCAGGACGCCATGATCCTCACCAACGGCTTCGGCGAGGGCTACGGCGATCCCGACAACGGCCGGCACATTGTCGTCACCGACGACAAGCAGGTCATCTGCCCGGCCAACACCGAGGGCTGGCGCAAGGGCGTGGAGTGGCTCCACAAGCTCTACACCGAGAACCTGATCGATCCCGACGCCTTCACCCAGGACTGGGCCACCTATGTGGCCAAGGGCAAGTCCGGCCGCTACGGCGTCTGCTTCAGCTGGGACGTTGCCAACATCGTTTCCATCAGCATGCCCGATCTGCTCGCCGGCAAGGGCTGGCAGCCCCTGCCCATGCTGAAGGCGGACGTCCTGAACCTCACCCCCCAGAACGGCTCCTTCACCTCCGGCTTCCAGCGCGGCCGCTGCGTTGTGACCGCGAACGCCCAGAACCCCGCCCTGATCTGTTACTGGCTCGACCAGATGTACGCGCCGATGCAGAGCCCGCAGAACAACTGGGGCACCTACGGCGAGGATGACGGCTTCGACATCTTCGTCATGGGCACCAACGACAAGGGCGAGCCCATGCTCAAGCACGCGCCTCTCGGCGATCACTCGCCGGTCGAAGTGCGCGAGGCCGAGAGCGTCAACGGCCCGCTCGCCATCCTGGACAGCTACTACGATGTGTACGTCACCTGCCCGGACGACGCCCAGTACCGTCTGGACTGGATCAAGGACATCTACACCCCCGACATGCACACCAAGTACGTCTTCCCGAACGTGTTCATGAGCGCGGACGACACCAAGACCATCTCCAACCTCAACGCGGACATCTACAAGTGCATCAGCACGGCCAAGGCCGACTGGATCATGAACGGCTGCACCGACGCCGACTGGGATAAGCTCCAGTCCGACCTGGACGCCTACGGCCTGCAGGAGTACCTGGGCATCTTCCAGAAGTACCTCGACGCCTT
>Ga0079305_1002471_pt1 | contig 15905 bp, 12 predicted proteins | sample LMS_cellobiose_e_FD_79183 | JGI IMG/M metagenome (GOLD analysis project Ga0079305, IMG submission 79183) | Rumen-fistulated moose microbial communities from Alaska, USA - LMS_cellobiose_enrichment | ecosystem: Host-associated > Mammals > Digestive system > Stomach > Rumen fluid ... | reverse complement strand
TTGTCCTCAGAGGGTTTGTCCTCAGAGGGTTTGTCCTCAGAGGGTTTGTCCTCAGAGGGTTTGTCCTCAGAGGGTTTGTCCTCAGAGGGTTTGTCCTCAGAGGGTTTGTCCTCAGAGGGTTTGATAACGATATTCCTTTCCTTATAAAGTTTACCACAAAATGGGTGAACTGTCAAGGGGTCCCCCCCCGGCGCGGGGCATCCTTTTGCGCGGAAGGGCGTGACAAACGGGCGCGCTTGTGGTAAGATGAAGCGAATCATGCAGTAATGGAGGCGCGGATGGAAAAAATCGCATCCTTCCGGGTGGACCACACCCGATTGCTGCCGGGGCTGTACGTTTCCCGGCGGGACGGCGGGGAGGAAACCCCCGTCACCACCTTTGACCTGCGCTTCACCCGGCCCAACCGGGAGCCGGTGATGGACACCCCGGCGGTGCATACCCTGGAGCATTTGGGGGCCACCTTCCTGCGCAATTCCGAAAGGAAGGACGAGGTGATCTATTTTGGGCCCATGGGCTGCCGCACGGGGTTTTACCTGGTGATGTTCGGGGCCCTGGAGGCGGGGGATGCGCTGCCGCTGGTGCGGCGGATGCTGGAGTTCATCCTGGATTTTTCCGGGCAAATCCCCGGGGCGTCCCCGGCGGAATGCGGGAATTGGCAGGAGCAGAACCTGGACATGGCCAAGTATTACGCCCGCAGGTACCTTTCGGCGCTGGAGCAGCCGCAGCTTCAATACCCCCAGTAAAGCGAGAGGAGATACGGAAGATGTCGTTTTGGATCGTGACGGACGCGGCATGCGATTTACCCAAGGATTACGTGGAGAAAGTGGAAAACCTTACCGTGATGCCCATGACCTACCGCATGGACGGGCAGGATCATCCCTGCGCCCCCGGCGACGAAAAAACATGGCATCCTTTTTATGAGGCGGTGCGCGCCGGCAAAATGGCCACCACCGCCCAGGTGAGCGCCGCGGAATACCAGGAAGTGTTCAAAGAACTGACGGGGCGGGGGGAACAGGTGCTGTGCATCGTGTTTTCCTCCGGCCTGTCCGGCACCTATCAGGCCGCCCTGCTGGCCCAGGGCATGACCACGGAGGAAAACCCCGGCGCCAAGGTGGCGGTGGTGGATTCGCTGTGCGCCTCGGTGGGCCAGGGGCTGTTCGTGCATTATGCCATTGAAAAGCGCCGGGAGGGCCTTTCCCTGGATGAAACGGCCCGGTGGCTGGCGGAGAACCGGCAGCGGATCAACCATTGGTTCACCGTGGCGGACCTGGATACCCTGCGCAGGGGCGGCCGGGTCAGCGCCACGGCGGCGTTCATGGGCGGCATGCTGAATATCAAGCCCATCCTGCACGTGGATGCTGAGGGCAAACTGATCCCCATGGAAAAGGTGCAGGGCAGGAAAAAATCATTGAAGCGCCTGGCGGAAAAGGTGGCGGAGCGGGCCAACCCCAAGAGCGGGCAGACGCTGTTTATCGGCCACGGCGATTGCCGGGCGGACGCGGAATATACCCTGGAGTGCATCAAAAACCTGGGCTTTGCGCCGTCCCGGGTGATGATCGCCCCCATCGGCGCCATCATCGGCGCCCATTCGGGCCCGGGCACTCTGGCCGTGTTCTTTCTGGGGGACGACAGGTAACACGCAGAAACGCGCAAAAACAAAAGCGGGGGAAGCATTCTCAAGGAATGACGCCCCCGCCGTTTCGTTTCTTACAGCATTTTTACCAATATATTCTTCTGCTCGTCCGTTTCCAGGGCCAGGAGGCGCTCCTTTTCCATTTGCCGGAGCACGTCGGAAAAGCGTTTGAAGCCGATGGCGCGCTCGGAAAAATCCGGATAGGCGGTTTGGATATCGGCCTTGAGGATGGAGGGGTTCACCCGCTCAAAACCGTCGTCCTTATAGTGCTGCAATTGCTCCATGAAGGCGGCGCGCCAGGTATCGGCGGTCAACGGCTTTTTCCCGGCGGCCTCCTCGTCCGGCGCGTCGGCGTTCAGGGAAACCAGCACGTTGTAATTGTCATTTTTTACCCGGATGGTGCCGAACTGGGCGGCCAGCTTGTTCAGCAGCTTGCCGAAGGACGCGCAGCCGAAGGATTTTTCATTGAAATCGGGCCGCAGGCGGAGCAGCACGCCCTTGAGCTCGCTGGCGTACATTTCGTCCTCGTCCGTCTGCTCGGCAAGGATGCCTTCCAGCAGTTTGTTCAGGCCCGCGGCGTCCAGAGGCTCGTCCTTGGCGGGCTTGCGGGCGTTCCGCTTGCCGCCCCGGCTGACGGAGGAGCTTACCGTCTCCAGGAACTGGAACTCATTGCAGGCGTTGATGAAAATGCTGCTGGCCACCTCGCTGCGGCTGATGCCCAGGACGAACTTGCCCATGCTCTTGAGCCTGCCCACCAGGGGCGTGTAATCGCTGTCGCCGCTGACGATGCAGAACGAGTCGATCAGCGGGTTGGTATAGGCCACTTCCAGCGCGTCGATGACCAGCATGATATCGGCGTTGTTCTTTTGCGCATAGCCGTAGCGGATGGAGGGCACCACCGTGAAGGTGTTGGACAGGAGGACCTCCTTCAGGTCGCTGAACCGGTCGGTGTAGCCGTATACCTTGCCCAGCAGGATATCGCCGCGGATCTTTACTTTTTCCAGGATGCTGTTCAGCGTGGCCGTCTTGGCCCCGCAATTTTCCAAATCAACAAATAACGCAAAACGGGATGTACTCAAAGCGATTCCTCCTAATCTATGATCCGGCATCGTTCGGATGCGCCCAGGCATAGACGGCCTTTGCCGCCGGGGCGTTCATGCCGGGGACCTTTTGCAGTTCGTCCATCTCCGCCTCTTTGATGGCCTTGACGGACTTGAAATATTGCAGCAGCGCCCGCCGCCGGGCGGGCCCCACGCCGGGGATGTCCTCCAGGGCGCTGTGGACGGACGCCTTGCCCCTTAAGCCCCGGTGGTAGGTGATGGCGAAGCGGTGGGCCTCGTCGCGGATGCGCTGGATGAGGTGCAGGGCGGGGGAGTGGTGGTCGATGAGGATGCTTTCCTCCCGGCCCGGCAGGAAAATCTCCTCCAGCCGCTTGGCCAGGCCGAACATGGGCACGTCCGCCCCTTCCCGCAGCATGGCCTCCCGGGCGAAGGCCAGCTGCTCCGGCCCGCCGTCGATCAATACCAGGTCCGGAAGCGGCCAGCGGTCCTTTTCGTTCTCCGCAAAGCACCGGCGGAACCGGCGGGAGAGCACCTCGTTCATGGAGGCGAAATCATTGGCGCCCTCAAAGGACTTGATCCGGTAGTGCCGGTATTCCTTGGGGGCGGGCGCCCCGTCGATAAAGACCACCATGGAGGCCACGTTCTGGGCGCCCTGAGTGTTGGAAATGTCGTAGCCCTCGATGCGCCGGGGCACGGTATCCAGCCCGATATACCGGGCCAATTCCTCCACGGCCCCCACCGTACGTTCGTACTGGACCTGTTTTTTCGCGTTGCGCTTTTCCAGGGCGTCCCGGGCGTTCTTTTCCGCCAGCAGCGTCAGCGCCCGCTTATCGCCCCGCTGGGGGATGGTCAGCGTCACCGCGCCGCCCCGCAAATTGCGCAGCCATTCCGCAAGGTCGGCGCTGATTTCCTCCGGAAGCGCCGGGCAGAGCACCTCCCGGGCGGGCCGGCGGTCGCCGTCGTAAAACTGCACGATGAAATCGAACAGCACCTCGCCGGGGTTTTCCTTTCCCTCCCGGGGCAGGGCAAAGGAATCGCCCCCCACCATGCGGCCGCCCCGGACATACATCACCTGGGCCATGGCGTCCAGATCGTCCTGGGCCAGGGCGAACACATCCTGCTCCGCCCCGCTGGTCTGGATGGCCTGCTGGCGCTGCATGAGGCCCTCGATATCCCGAAGCTGATCCCGCAGCCGGGCGGCCTTTTCAAACTGCAGCGCAGCGGCGGCCTCCTGCATTTCCAGCCGGATCCCCGCCGTCACATCCTGATACCTGCCCTCCAGGAACTTGAGCACGCGCTGCACCACTGCCCGGTATTCCGCCTGGGTGCATTTGCCGCAGCAGGGCCCCAAACACCTGCCGATCTCATAATTCATGCAGGGACGCTTGGGCCCCCGCTCGGGCAGATGATGGGCGCAGGTGCGCAGGGGGAAGAGCTTTTTCAGTGCCTCCAATACGTCCCGCACGGCGGTGGCCCCGATGTAGGGGCCGAAATATTTGGCCCCGTCCGCCGCCTGCCGCCGGGCCAGCGTGACCCGGGGATAGGGCTCGTTCAGGTCCAGGCGAATGTAGGGGTAGTGCTTGTCGTCCTTGAGCAGGATATTGTAGTAGGGCCTGTGCAGCTTGATCAGGTTGCATTCCAGGATCAGCGCCTCCAGGTTGGTGCGGCACAAAAGGATGTCGAAATCATCCACATGCGAAACCATGGCCGCCACCTTGGGGGTATGGTCACGGCCATGAAAATAGCTGCGCACGCGGTTTTTCAGGTTCACCGCCTTGCCCACGTAGATGATTTTCCCGTTTTCCTTCATTTGATAGCAGCCGGGAGAATCGGGCAGCAGCTTCAGTTTTCGCGCGATGGTTTCGTTCATGGGCAGGGAAAGGTCAGTCGTTTTCGCCGAAGGTGGCTTCCGCCACTTCCACCAGCTGCTCCATCAGGTCTTCGTCCACGGGCACGAATTCCTCCATGTCCTCCTCGCCCTCGCCCTCCAGGGGCTGCACCTTCATCACGTAGTGGGAGATTTCCTCGCCGTCCTCCACTTCGCAGGCGTCGCTGAGCAGCACGTATTCATCCCCGTTATAGAAGAAATACCGTTCCACGCACAGGCGGATCATTTCACCGTCGTCGCCCTCCAGCTCAATGATGTCCATTTCTTCCTGACCGGCCATACAGATTGCCTCCTTTCATCCGGGCTTTGCCGCCCTGCTTTATTATAGCCCAAATACCAAAAAAGCACAAGCAAAGCAAAAAACCCGCCCTTTCGGGCGGGATCAGACTATCTACAAACCCCCGGGATAGTATGAAAGGGCCCACAGGCCCTTTCATCAACAATCCGCAGGACCGGCTTTGCCGGTCCGAGGGCCGTATCCCGCCGCCTGTGGCGGATGAAGGCGGGAGAAGGCCCAATGAGGCACAGAGCAGAGCAGTCTGCGCTTGCACAGACTGCTCTGCGACAATGCCGAATTGCGAGGTTCGGTCCTTGACCGCTTCCGCTATCAATTTCCGGCCGTAATATGAGCAATTCCGGGCAAAATTGCCCGGAATTGCCATATTACAGGAAATTGATGTTCCCATCGAAAGCCTGCTTGCTGGCTTTCGATGGCTCTGATCCCGCCCTTTCGGGCGGGACGCGGTAACCGGAATTTTTAGTCCATCAGGGCACGCATGTCGCGCAGCAGGCGCTGATGCTCCTGAGAGTTATAGTTCAGGTTCAGGAACCGGGAACTGTAGGTGTAGTCGCACCGGCTGCAGAAGTAAAGCACCAATTGGTCGTCATCGCCGAAGTATTCCCGCAGGTTGATGGGCTCCCGGGGAGTCATGGCCAGATCCAGCAGGATTTCGGGCTCATACCGGCCCTCCAGGTCGTTGATGCGGTTGAGGATGGTGAAGAACTCCAGCGTCACCTTGATGGTATCGCTCTTGAGCCGGTAATCCAGCGTGAGCTCGCCGTCCTGGATGGTCAGGGTGACGGTGCCGACGATCAGCTGGTTGGAAGCCACCAGCTCATATTCCACCGTGCCGTTGGGCGCGCTGGAAATCTCCTCCACGCTGAAGGGCGTGTACATATACCAATAATCGGTGGTGTAGGGGTACAGAACGGAGCTGCTGTCTTCCAGACGGGGGCCGAAAGCGCACAGGGTGTTGTTGGGACGGGCCACCCGGTCCAGCGTGACGGTCTTGGTGTGGGCAGGATTGTTTTTGCAGGTGTAAACCTTTTCGCCCTTATCGGTGAAGGTGGGCTTTTTGGTGATCTTGCCGTTGTCCCAATCATGGCCGGTGGCGGGGATTTTTTCCGTCTTGGTGTGAGAGGGATCGTTTTTGCAGGTATAGGTCCTTACGCCTTCCTTGTCGCAGGTGGCGGGGGTGGTTACCTTGCCCTTATCCCAATCGTGGCCGGTGGCGGCGAGGTCCCGGGTCTCCTTGTGGCTGTTGTCCCGGCCGCAGACGCGGGTTTCCGTGCCCTTGGCGGTGCAGGTGGGCTTCTTGGTCACGGTCCAGTCGCCCCAGGCATGGCCCAGCGCGTCCAGGTCCTTGGTCTCTTTATGGCTGGCATCCCGGCTGCAGACGCGGGTCTGGGTGCCCTTGGCGGTGCAGGTGGGTTCCTTGGTGGTTTCCCACTTGCCCCAGTCATGCCCCAGCGCGGCCAGGGACTTGGTTTCCACCTTCGTGCCGCAGACGGTGCACTTGCGGGCCTGCTCGCCTTCGGCGGTGCAGGTGGGCTCTTTGGTGGTTTCCCAGTTGCCGGGCTTATGGGCGGTCATGGGGATGGTTTCCGATTTGTTTTCAAGGCCGCAGCGTTTGCAGACCTGCCGGCGGAAGCCGGTGCTGGTGCAGGTGGGCTCTTTATCCACGATCCACTCAAAATCATGGCCCAGGGCGGCGATCGTTTCAGTCTGCTTATGGTGTTCCGGGCTGTTATTGCATACCCGGTACCGCTCGCCGGCTTCGGTACAGGTGGCTTCCTTGGTGATCTGCCACTTGCCCCAGTCGTGCTTTGAGGTGTCGGGCTCGCCCTCTTCCTGCGTCTTGGTCTGGCCGCAGACAGAGCAGGTATACTCATACACGGCTTTGTCCACGCATGTGGCGGGCTTGATCAGTTTGCGGCTGCCCCACTCATGCTCCGTGATCTCCGTATCCGCCATGGCCACGGCGCAGGCGCACAGCAGCGCGGCCGCCAGGACCAGGAACAAGAGAACCTTCCCGTAGCGATTGAGCCTTTTCATTATTGCATCCTCCTTATTGAAGCTTCGGTTGACTGCCAAGCCGATTGAACGAAGAAACACCGGCTGACCGGCAGAACAGGCAAGAACAAATGGGGCCCCGGCAAAAAACGCCTCACATCCGGCCCATATCCTGCTTTCCGGCCCAACCAGGGCAGTGCCCGTGTTTCCTGGAATCGTTTGCTTGCTTCTTCCAATAAAATATACCACATCCTGTATGGCAAGTCAATGCTTCCATGGATACATTTACAAAAAAACATGCGCCAAAATGGGACAGGATTTTGTAAATTTTGTCGGGCGGCGATCCGTTTTTCCCCGGCAAGGGGGACAGGCTGCCGGGCATAAGATCGGGAAGAAGGGAGATGAACGCTATGGCCCGCCGCTGCCGCCCCGCCCGGATGGCCGTGCGCCGCCGCATCCTCAGGGGGCTGATCCTGGGGACGCTGGCGCTGCTTTTGCTGTTTCTGCTGCTGGAAAAGAACCTGGAGGGCGTGATTCTGGACATGGCCCACGCCCGGGCGGAGGCCATGGCCGTGGAATATATCCACGAGGCGGTGCGCGATGTGATGGGGGACTCGGTGACGTATGAGGATATGATCTCCGTGCGCACCGACGGGCAGGGCCGGGTGACCATGCTGCAGGCCAACGCCGTGCGCATGAACGAATTAGCCACCGCCGCGGCCCTGCAGGCCCAGTCCCGCCTGGAGAGCGCCGAGGCCCAAAGCATATTGATCCCCCTGGGCTCGGCCCTGGGCATCCCGTTCCTCAGCGGCCTGGGGCCGCGGCTGCCGGTGCGCTTGCTGCCGGTGAGCGCGGTATCCGCCGCCTTCTCCACCGAATTTGAATCCGCCGGCATCAACCAGACCCGGCACAAAATCTATCTTTCGCTGCACACCACCGTGCGGCTGGTGATCCCCTCCTCCGCCCGCCAGGTATCCCTCAGCAGCCAGGTGCTGATCGCTGAATCCATCATCGTGGGCGCTGTGCCGGATTCCTACGTGCAGGTGCCCGATACGGACAGCGCGCTGAACTTTGCCGTTCCATAAAGCGGCAAACGGGGAAAATCGGCGCAAAACAGGAAAAAGACAGGCGATGAAATGTAAAAAATGCATATCTTTTCACAGGAAAACGCGCCGTTTGCTTGACAGCGGCGCATTATTGCACTAAAATGCTATAGAGTGGATATAATGTACCCGCGCGGCTGTATGCGCGTTTTTTGGAAGGAGGGAGGGCAACATGAGATTTGCCCGGAACATCGTAAAAAGCGCGGCGCTGGCGCTGCTTTTGCTGGCGCTGGTTTTCGCCTGCGGCGCCTGGGCGGAGGACGACCCGGTGGAATTCACCATTCAGGTATCCCCCCAGAGCCTGACGGCCCCCGGCAAGGTGAACGTATCGCTTCGGGTGGCCAATCCCACGGACCAGGATATGCAGAACCCCGTTACCCTGTACGACCCTGCCGGCCAGGTGGCCGCGTCCTTCGGCGACGGCGGATCCTATATCCTCAAGTCCGGCGATTCCCGGTCCTGGGAGGGTGAATGGGATGTGACCCAGGCGGAACTGGACAAAGGGGAAATCACCTATACCCTCAAATACCTGCTGGCGGACGCCGACGGCAAAACCACCGAATTCACCCGCGCCGCCACTGCCCGCATCGAGTATGCCGGGGAGCATGTGGGCCTGACGGTGAACCGTACCATCAGCCCCGAGGTGGTGCGCTCCGGCGGCACGGCCACCGTGACGTACGAACTGTACAACAGCGGGAACGTGGAGCTCAAGGACATCCGGGTGAAGGAGAACATCTCCAAAACGGCCCAGACGGTAAAGAGCCTGCCCGCCGGCGAACGCAAGACATTGACCTTTACCTCCAAGATCGGCAACGCCGATCTGACCAGCAAGGCCGATATTACCTATAAAACCGCCGGCAGCACCAAGACCCTTACCGAAAAGGTGGGCGAGGCCGCGATCCCCCTGGCCAAGCCCAATCTGAAAATCGAATTGTCCACCCCCAGCACGGGGGTGAACATCGGCGAGGCCGCCACGCTGCAGATCACCTTTACCAATTCCGGCAACGTATCCTATTCCAACGTCAGCGTTTCCGAGGCCAAGAAGGGCGAGATCCTCACGAACCTGTCCATTCCCGCCGGCGCCACGGTGACGGAGACCACGGAATATATCCTCACGGAGCCCACCACCTTCAAGGTGACGGCCACGCTGCCGGACAATACCGGCGAAACCAAGACGCTGTCCTCCAACGAACTGAAGGTGGGCGTGTTTGACCCGGAAAAGACGCTGCTGCTCACCCTGAACCTGACGGCGGACCAGGAGACCATTACCCAGGCTCCCGCCGATGTGCACTTCCGCCTGACGGTGACCAACAACAGCAACGTCAAGGCCGAAAAAATCGCCATCACCCACGGCAGCACCGCCATTTATACCATCGCCGCCATGGAGCCGGGCGCCAGCGTGACGCTGGACAGGGACGTGCGGGTTTCCCAGGCGGGCAAATTCCGCTTTACCGCCACCGTGAAGGACAGCCTGAACAATCAGGTCACCTTTGATTCCAACACCATCCAGATCACCTACGCCCAGCCCACCTCCGCGCCCACCCAGGTGCCGGTGGTCACTGTGGCGCCGCCGGAATTGGTCACCGCCGCGCCGGTGGACGGCACCGTGGCCCAGGGCCGCGGCATTGCCGGCACGGCCGCGCTGGTGCTGGGCATCCTCCTGGCCGCAGGGTTGGTGCTGTTCCTCATCAGCAGCGTGATCCGCCTGCGCAGCCGCAGCAAATCCAACGCCGCCTATGACCATCTGGACCTGGCGGAGCGCCGGGATTATACCGAGCCTGCAGAGGAGGACGACGAGGAATTTGACGAGCCGGGCGAAGAGGACCAGGATACCGAGGATGGCGAGGTGGGGCCGGAGGACCTGCTGCCCCTGCGCCGGGCGGAAGAGGAAATGCCCCATGAAAAGCTGATCCGTGACGCCGCCAAGGCCGCCGACGAGGCCGCGACAGACGCGGATAAAGCCGTGGGCGAAATCACGGATGGATACCGGGTCACCCGCAGCGAAGAAACCGAAAACACCCCGCCAGTGAGCGAAGGCCCCGTGGCCGAAGCGGCCAAGGAGCCCGAGGCGGAGGAACCCAAAGCCGCGGAAACCGAGGCCCAGGAAACCGAAGCGCCGCGCCGCCGCCGCCGCAGGGCCCAGCGTACCGAGGATGAGGAATGATCCCATCGCCAATGAAATAAAACTGCTGCCGCGCGGAGCGTATCCCCGCGGCAGCATATTTGTTTGAATGAAATCGGTATCCGGGCCGCCTCTGCCCGCCCTCAGGCGATCAACTGGCTTGCAGGAAGGCTTCGATCAGCGGCGCGGCCTGGGAAACGGGGTCGGCGCTCATATCCAGCCAATGCAGGTTTTCTTCCCTGCGGAACCAGGTCATCTGCCGCTTGGCGAAGCGTTTGATGGCGCGGCCCAGCTCGTCGGTCATCTGCTCATAGGTCAGCGTTCCCAACAGATACCGCGTCAGATACCGGTATTCCAGGCCCAGCTTGTCCAAAAATTCCGGGGAAACGCCGCTGTCCATGAGAAACTGCACCTCCTGGACCATGCCCTGGGAAAGCCGCCTCTCCAACCGCTCATCAATCCGCCGCTTGAGGACCTCCCGGGGCCAGGTGACCCCGAATTTCAGCGTTTCATACCGGGGGCTGCGCCTGCCGGGATGGTAATCATCCGCCGCCAGGCGCTCCAGCGCGCGCATCACCCGGTTGCGGTTTTTGGGGTCGACTGCCGTATCCGGCAGCCGTTCCTTCAGCATGGCGTACAGGGCGGGGGTTTCATAGGTTTCCAGGCGGGCGCGGAGGGCAAGGTCCGGCGCCTGCGCGGATAATTCATAGCCGTCGGCCACCGCGTCCACATACAGCCCCGTGCCGCCCACCAGGAAAGGCACCCGCCCCCTTTGCAGGATACCGTTGATGGCGGCGTAGGCCAGGCGCTGAAAATCCGCCATGGAGAAAAAATCCCCCGGCGCGCATACGTCCAGCAGGTGGTGGGGCACGCCCCGCATCTCCTCCGGGGTGATTTTGCCGCTGCCCAGGTCCAGCCCCCGGTATACCTGCCGGGAATCGGCGGATACGATTTCGCCGCCGTATTTTTCCGCCAGCGCCACCCCCAGGCCGCTTTTGCCCGAGGCGTTGGTGCCCGCGATCACGATCAGTTTGCCCGCCATGCCGCGCCCTCCTCCGGGAGAATTCCCCCTGATTGTATCATATCCGCCTGCGGGATGTAAAGCCGGGGCGCAAACCGCCCAAATCCGGCATTCGGACCGACAAAAACGAATAATATACATATTATTATGAAAAAATATAAACGAAGAATGAGAAATAAAGGATGATTGCAGAAAATTTTTTGAATAAAAATTCATTTTTCCTGTTGACAAACGGTTTTCGGGGTGGTATACTGGCCCCGTTCCCAGGAAAATGAACGCGCGCAGCGCGTAAAAAACAGGAGGAAAGAAAAATGAAGAAGCTGTTTGCCGTTTTGCTGGCCCTGTGCCTGCTGGTGCCCTGCTTCACCGCGCTGGCGGAAGAAGAAGCGCCCAAGCTCACCATGGGCACCAACGCCGCCTTTAAGCCCTATGAATACTACGAGAACGGCGTGATCGTGGGCATTGACGCGGAAGTAGCCGCCGTGATCGCAGAAAAGCTGGGCATGGAGCTGGAGATCGTGGATATGGACTTCCCTGCCATCATCGGCGCCGTTGCCACCGGGAAAATTGATATCGGCATGGCCGGCATGACCGTCACCGAAGAACGCCTCCAGAGCGTGAACTTCTCTACCTCCTACGCCAAGGGCATCCAGGCCATCATCGTGCTGGAAGGCTCCGCCATCACCTCCGTTGACGACCTCTACGCGGAGGGCGCTTCCTTCAAGATCGGCGTGCAGGAAGGCACCACCGGCGATATCTACTGCACGGACGATTTCGGCGAGGAAAACGTGGCCAAATACAAGACCGGCCCCGACGCCGTGGAAGCCCTGAAGACCGGCAAGGTGGACTGCGTCATCATCGACAATGAGCCCGCCAAGGCGTTCATCGCCGCCAATGAGGGCCTGGCGATCCTGGAAACCACTTATGCCGACGAGGATTACGCCATCGCCGTCGCCCTGGAAAATACCGAGCTGCTGGACAAGATCAACGCCGCGCTGGAAGAACTGATGGAAGACGGCACCCTGGCCGCCATCGTGGAGAAGTACATCCCCGCCGAATAATGCCTTCGGCATTCCGAAAATAGGGAGCGGGCACCCCCTCCCTATTTTCGCTTATCAGAACGCAAAGATAAGGATGAGGGGCCATGAAGAGCAGGAAAAAAACCGGGCCGACCGTGCTGATCGCCCTGGCGCTGATCGCCGCCGCCGCGCTGTGGGGCTATTTTGCCGTCTTCCACAACGCCGACGTGCTGAAAATCGAAAACGGCAAGGTCGCCGGGGCCAAGGCCACCTGGCTGATCGGGCGCTTTGCGGAAGGAGACGGCGAAGCGCAGTATTACAAAGTGGCGGACGTAGGCACGCCCCGGGGCTATGCGGCGGATAAGGACGCCCAGGACCCGGACGGCGACCCCATCACCACCTTCTTTGCCTATCGGGGCAAGGACGCAGAGAAGGACCCCGGCGTGATCACCGTCACGGCGGAAGCGCCTTCCTTTGTACTGGACAGCGATACGCCCACGGAAATCGGCGGGCAGACGGGGTATCTGCGTATGCAGGACAGCCGGGAGGAGCGCAAAACGCTGTTCCTCATGCAGTCGCCCTATGAAAACGCCATGATCGCCATTCGCGTCTCCATGGACGCGGAGGCGACGGACGCGGAAATGCTGTCCCTCGTCGCGCTGATAGCGGAGAAGGTGACCCCGGGGAAACAGCTTTCCCCCGTCGCGGCGGAATTCAAGCTGAATTTCCTGGACGACGCCCGGTGGACGTACCTGTGGAACGGTCTGGGCGTAACGCTGGAAATCACGCTGTTCGCCGTTCTCATGGGCATCGCCATCGGCGTGGTGGTGGCCGCCGTCCGCTCCACCTGGGAACAGAACCAGGAAAACCTGCGCCGCGGGCCGGGCCGGGCCGTGCTGGGCTTTTTCAACGGCGTATGCAAAGTGTATCTTACGGTGATCCGCGGCACCCCCGTGGTGATCCAATTGATGATCATGTACTATATCATCTTTGCCTCCTCCCGCAACGGCGTGCTCATCGCCATCCTGGCCTTCGGCATCAATTCCGGCGCCTATGTGGCGGAGATCATCCGGGGCGGCATTATGAGCATCGACAAGGGCCAATTGGAGGCCGGGCGCAGCCTGGGCTTCAATTACGTGCAGACAATGGGGCACATCATCGTGCCCCAGGCCATGAAAAACGTGCTGCCCGCCCTGGCCAACGAGTTTATCGTGCTGCTCAAGGAAACCTCCGTGGCCGGCTACGTGGCCGTGAAGGACCTCACCAAAGGGGGCGACATCATCCGGGGCGTCACCTATTCGGCCTTCATGCCGCTGCTGGCGGTGGCGGCCATCTATTTGGTGATGGTAATGTTCTTCACCTGGCTGGTGGGCAAGCTGGAAAGGAGGCTGCGCAGCAGTGACCACTGATGTGATTATTTCCGTAAAAGATTTGGAAAAGCACTTCGGCGCCGGCGGCATCAGGGCCCTGCGCGGCGTATCCGCCGATATCCGCAGGGGCGAGGTGGTGGTGGTGATCGGGCCCAGCGGCAGCGGCAAATCCACCTTCCTGCGCTGCCTGAACCTGCTGGAGGTGCCCACCGAAGGCACCGTCACCTTTGAGGGCGTGGATATCACCGACCCCAAAGTGAACATCAACACGCACCGGCAGAAAATGGGCATGGTGTTTCAGCATTTCAACCTGTTTCCCCATATGACGGTGCTCAGGAACATGACCCTGGCGCCCATGAAGCTGCTGAATAAAAGCAAGGCGGACGCCGAGCAAAAGGCCATGGAGCTGCTTCGCCGGGTGAACCTTGCCGACCGGGCCGCGGCCTACCCCAGCCAGCTTTCCGGCGGGCAGAAGCAGCGTATCGCCATCGTCCGGGCCCTGTGCATGGAGCCGGAAGTGATGCTCTTTGACGAGCCCACCTCCGCCCTGGACCCGGAAATGGTGGGCGAGGTGCTGGAAGTGATGAAGCAATTGGCCAAAGAGGGCATGACCATGGTGGTGGTGACCCATGAAATGGGCTTCGCCCGGGAGGTGGCCGACAGGGTGCTGTTCATGGACGAGGGCCAGATCGTAGAGGAGGGCCCCCCGGAGCAGATCTTCTCCGCCCCCGCCCAGCAGCGCACCAGGGATTTTCTGAACAAGGTGCTGTAATATTCAGCGCATCAATCACAAAGCCCGTCGGGACGCATTTCCCGACGGGCTTTTATCGCGGCTGCGTTTTTCAGCTTTCGCTGCGCATCTGCGCGGCCTCTTCCTGGTCCTTCTGGCTGAGGATCAGATCGCTGTGCAGCGTAAAGGACGCGCCTTTATCCAGGGCGGAAAGGCCTCCCTTTGCCCGGATCATGCAGTTGATATATTTCTTCATTTCGTTCATCAGGCTGTGGTCCGGCCGGGAATCGGAGGCCTCGGCGGTGACCAGGATGGTGATGCTGCCGCCCTCCTTCAGGCTCCGGGCTGCGCCCAGGAACCGCTTGAGCCGGGTGACGGCAGTGGCGATGGGGCCCTCCTCTGGGGCGGAGAGCGGCCGGGCGGCGGGCACAAAGGCGCGGCACAGCCGGTTCATGCTGTCCGCCAGGATCACCACGTCCTCCTTCTGCTCCGCCAGGCGCATGGCCCGCTCTATGGCCAGTTCGGCCACCCGGGCCTGCACGTCCAGAGGCTGGTCAAAGGTGGTGGCGATGATTTCGCCGGGGGTATCCTCCTGTATCCCGCTTACGTCCTCCGGCCGCTGGTCGATGAGCAGCAGCATCAGCCGCGCCTTGCTGTGGCTCTTGGCCACGGCGGAGGCCAGAAGGCAAAGCAGGGGAAGCCGGTCGGCCTCGTTCTCCACGGTCATCACGGCGCGCTGGCCCAGGCCGATGGGGGAGAGGAAATCAATCTGCCGCAGCAGCCCTTCCCCTGCCCGGGGGGCATGCAGCGTGAGCCGCTTGGCGGGATAGACGGCCGTCAGTTCCTCAAACCGGGCCCGCTGGGCCACTTCCTCGGCAGGGCGGCCGTTGATCTCGGTGATATACAGCATGGCGCTGAAACGGTCGGCCTCCCGCTGGGCCTTGGTTTTGCCGGCCACATAATCGCCGGAGCGCAGGGAAAAGCGGCGGATCTGGGCGTTGGAAACGTATACGTCGTTCCTGCCGGGGCGGTATTGCTTGGCCCTTAGGAAGCCGTAGCCGTCGGGATGCACGTCCAATACGCCTTCTCCGTCGCCGCATTCGCCGGCAGCCAGGATTTCCGCGATGCTGGGGCCGGAGGGAGCCTGCTCCCGGGCGTGATAAGCCTCCCGGGATTGGTAGTCCTGCCGGGGCTGATAGTCCTGTCGGGGCTGGTAGTCCTGCCGGGGCTGACAGTCCTGGCGGGGCAGGTAGTCCTGCCGGGGCTGATAGTCCTGCCGGGGCTGATAATCCTGCCGGGGCTGATAATCCTGCTGGGCGCCGTAGGCCGCGGGGCGGGCTTCCGCCGGGCGGGCGGGCGCGGTATCCTGGGGCGCGGATTCGGCGGGGCCGAAGCGCACGGGATACATGGGCTGGGCCGGCTGGGGCCGGGCCTCCTGATAGCCCGGGGACGCGGGCCGGGTATAGGCGCGCTCCGCGGGGGCGGCGGGCCGGGCGCTCCAGCCCTGGGCCGGGGCGGCATGCCGGGGCGCGGCAGGCGCCTGATACGCCCGGGGATTATGCCATGCCCGGGAGCCCTCCATGGTGAAGGCCGGGGCCTTGGCGGAAATGGAGGACAGGGAAGAGGCGCCGGGCGCGGCGGGCCGGGCCGGACGCGGCGCGGAAG